>Ga0209629_10004116_pt1 | contig 10683 bp, 10 predicted proteins | sample TergutCu122P5_FD_187286 | JGI IMG/M metagenome (GOLD analysis project Ga0209629, IMG submission 187286) | Cubitermes ugandensis P5 segment gut microbial communities from Kakamega Forest, Kenya - Cu122 P5 (SPAdes) (version 2) | ecosystem: Host-associated > Arthropoda: Insects > Digestive system... | reverse complement strand
TGACCTTGTACTAATGGCTAAGGAAGAAACGGTGCTACAGGGCATGATTGATAAACTAATTGAAACTGGAAGATGCTATGGCATATGAATGTGGAAAAAACAAAAGTAATGAGAATTTCAAGACAACCATCCCCAGTAACAAATATGATAGACCAAAAACAACTGGAGAATGTGGAATGTTTCAAATATTTTTGTAGTGTGTTAACAAATGATGGAAGATATACATGTGAAATTAAATCCAGGATTGCCATGGCAAAGGCTGCATTCAACAAGAAGAAGTCTCTTTTTACCAGCACATTTGACTTAAATTTGAGGAAGAAACTAGTAAAATGCTAAATTTTGAGCATGGCTTTGTATGATGCTGAAACTTGGACACTTTGCGCAGCAGATTAGAAATACCTGGAAAGTTTTTAAATGTTGTGCTGGATAAGGATGGAGAAGATTAGTTGGACTGATCATGTGAGAAATGAAGAAGTGTTACTTAGAGTCAATGAGCAGAGGAATATCCTACATGAAATAAGAAAATGGAAGGCTAATTGGATTGGTCACATCTTATGTAGAAACTGCCTTCTAAAACAAGTTATTGAGGGAAAGATAAAGGGAGAAATGGAAGTGACAAGAAGACGTAGGAAGCTACTGGATGACCTTAAGGACAGGAGAGAATACTCTCATTTGAAGGAGGAAGCTCTATATCGCACTATGTGGAGGAATCATTTTGGAGGAGGCTTTGAACCTGTCATCAGACAGAATACTGAATGAATGAATGAATCATTCATTGGCCATAATCAGACACAGAGTACAGGTGCATGTAAGCAACTGGACTTGTAGTCATTACTGAATTCTATTTTCAACTAATTCAGTAAAATGCATTTAATTATATAACATAATTATATAACCATTTTGTTACACATCTTGCACTTAGATATGCATTTCTAATAAATACATAAAGTTAGTTAGCATAACTTCACTTCCACATATGCACTTCCTTTTTTAATTCTATGTGGTACATCCCTACATATACAGCTAGCATGGCAGCACAGGTAAACCAAACAGTCGCTTGTGGTAGAATATTTTATTTTTGGTGTTGGGGAAGGAGGGAGCTGTTAAATTTATTTCTGATTTTCTTTGTACATATTATGACTACTGACATTTTGGCACAGTTTACATGAACTTTAGGTTACTATTTGTGACAAAGTTCTGAGAAAGTCAAGCTACTTTTAAATGGAGTGGAGCACACTTTTTGTCCTATGGCATCACAATGTGACTAGTGCCAGCCATTCTTTTTCATCTAACATGGCATTTCGAGTAGTGCCAAACAATCCCACTCCCTTAAACATGTTTCATTTAACCACAATATGTGAAGTTTAAGGCCATGCATTGTAAAAACTGGAAAGGGGAAACATGAGTAGTCCATCACTACTACAACTTTGCAGTGTCTCATTATATGATGTGCGACATGCTTCTGCTTTTGCTCAGAGCTATCATCATTGTTGCACAACTTGAAATTTTGGCAATAATTTTAGGAAAATTTTGGAACAATGATAATGAAGTCAGTATAGCAATTCACAATGGGCTGGATGGTCCAGGGATCAAATTCCGATGGGCGTGAGATTTTCCAAACCTGTCCAGACCAGCCTTGGGGTCAGCAGGCCTCCTATACAATGGTTTCTGGGGCATTCCTGAGGGTTAAGCGGCCGGGGCGTGGCACTGACCACCCACCCCATCTAGCGCCTAGGTTAAAGAAAGAGTAGAGCTATACCTCTACTCCCCCTCTGGGCCTTCATGGCCTGTTCTATGGTGAACTTTTACCTTTAGGAGAATCATAGAATGTTCCATGCCAAGTATAATCAAAATTTGTCCATGGGTTTCTACTCCATGGAATGATGTGAGGTCGAAGTGACATTCCAGTTGTCGCACTTATGACTGCTGCCATGTTCTCTATGAGGTACAAGCTGAAGCCCAAGAGATATTAAGCATTAAGTGAGGTACAAGCTGAGGCTGAAGAAACAGTTGAGCATGGAATATATGTTGTAACATGAGACAACCAGATAGCAACAAATTGATAAATGAAATTAATGCTTGGTTTGTTCTAAAAAGGAAAACACTAATGAAAGAAGCCCACAAGTAGCACGTGAATATTACAACAACTCCTTACATAACACAGAGATAAATTTAAAGGCATGTTACTAATATTCACTTTCTTTTAACTGAGTGACCTGTGGATTTAATTGTTTATATCATTCTTTTCGTTTTAATGCATAATTGGAATAGTTAATTGTTTAAAATAAATACTGGCATAGTCATAATAAATCCTATTGCTTAGATATGGAAGCATTCAACAGTGAGCTGTTTTGTAATAAGTTGAAGAGACATTAAATTTTCCTTGAGAAACTAATGCAAATACACATACTACAGTGGCCCATCATACAAACGACACATGGCCAGTTTCCTCATGAATTTCAAGTTTCATGCCTTAAACTAAATATAATTTTAATAATTTCTGTGACAACTGTAAAATAAATTACTCCTAAAACAATGCTTCTTTTAAAATCCTGTAAAAGAGTACTGACAATTATTTCTAAATATAAAGTCTTTTGTGAGGTCACAGTCAATCCAAATTATATAAATTCCAAATAAACAATGTCAACATAGTACAGAAAGCAGACAATGGCATTTGAATTAGGCCCAACATTCGAAATCAAATATTTAATAGAACACTTTTCTTCTGAACTGAGGTTTTCTGAACTTGTATTAAGTGTGCTGGTTTAGCAAAATGCCTTCAAAAAGGTGTTAGAGTGGCATGTAGTTTCTTCAATCACAGATTCCTCGCATTGCAGGTTGACAGCGCTGATGGATAATGATAAAGGGGATTGGATGGATGAGTTGGGGAACTCTGTAGAAATGGTTGAAGGTATGCAGTCCCCTCGATTTATCAAAAGTCACCTGAACTGGGAGCTGCTTCCAGCTGCACTCAACACAGTGAAGCCCAAGGTGTGAGAAATAAGACTAATTATGCCTACTGAAGAATTTTTATGAATAAATATATCACATATGTCTAAACTGAGTTTATGATAACAAGCAGGCCTGTCAAAGGGCAGTGGTCAAATAATAAAGGGCAGAGAAAAAACAAACTTTCAGAGAAAACCTACTCCATTGCCACTTCATTTAACATAAAACACACATAATTTTCTCAAATTTCACCTTTGCTTCTACTAGGAGGAGCAGATAACTGCCAGAAAATATGGCAACATCTGCCACCATCATGTCATTGGGAGATAATATATCATGAGCATAAAACCAAAACACCTTAAAGACTCCAGGTTTCTTCAATATAAAATGTCCTCATTAGTGACTCAAGTACTTGTTAACAGGTGGTGTATATAGCAAGGAATCCTAAGGACATGTGTGTCTCCTATTACCATTACTGCACACTGGTTCATAACATGAAGGGCTCTTTTGAGGATTTCTGTGAGCTGTTCTTGAAGGGCAGAGGTAAGAAAGCATCATGAGACTCTTACTAGATGGGTTATAAGACCCTACTTTAAGCTTGATAAACAAATTTTAAATGTCCATGATACGGTTCATAAATGCTAATGGAGAATTTCTGGTAGTGAACTGTGAAGTTTCACCACTATGCATACAAAAGCTCACCACTGGTTAAAATTCTGTGTCAGTTCCACTAAACTACCATTCACATAATGCATTCCCCTGTGTTACTCTTATTCTTCCATCTCTGTTTTGGTCTAACATGGGAAAAACTTTCAAAGAATTTCCCAACAAAAACTCTATTTGCATTTCTTGCCTCATTTCCTCATGCAGATGCAGCTCATTATACCAATGTTTACAGACATCTATGTTATTTATGGTTTTCCAGTTCCATTGGGCCCCATCTGGAACCACATCTTGGGATTCTGGAGACGCAGGAATGAGCCCAACATACTGTTTCTCAAATATGAGGATTTGAAGAAAGTAAGTGGAAGTGTTTATGTTGAAGAATTTTATTCCCACATCCAACCCAGACAGAAGTGTCACATCCTTTCAGCTATGCACAATTAATTACACATCAAAGTCATAGCTCCAGTGTAAGTGTGTGACCCCAGTACAATTGCATAGTATTTCTCTTTGCAGGACCTTGAATGTGCAATCAGAAAAACAGCAGCTTTCTTAGGCAAGACACTGACAGAGTCTGATGTGAGCACACTGGCCAATCATCTCAGCTTCAGAAACATGAAGAAGAATCCTTCCGTCAATCTAGAACCCATCATGGCAAAGAAGAATGGCCCAGACTTCATCCAGACCGAAGAACTCAGTTTCATCCGGAGAGGGGAGGTGGGTGACTGGAAAAACCACATGTCCCCAGAGATGGCATCAAGTTTTGATGCATGGACAGAGGAAAATATCAGGGGCACTGGACTCAGTTTCGACTGATCTGCTACTCAGCTGTGAGCAAAACCTATTGAAATAATGACTGTACTCTAATTATGAAAACTGTATATCCCCAAACACACCAAATATTTCAAACTGTTACCAAGTTTATACAGTTGCTCTTTATAAAAAATTTATTGATACTAAAGACTTTACCTTATAGGTGCTGGTTTGGTGCATGACAATCTTTCAGACATTACTAACAACTGGGCATTATTAAGTACCTGCCATGGAATGTTTCTTATATGTATTGAATTTGTAAAAAGTGGTCCAATGTCTACAAAAAAATTAAAAATTGAAATATGGACAAAGGTGTATTGCTTATTTGTGCAGTTCCAAAAAAGAAACTGTGTTCATTTGAAAACCAAATGTCCATAAAGGCGCAGCCACACAGAGCATAGCGTTCGCTATGTACGCTATGTTCGCTATGCACAGGAAAAATAGCTGCCTTTACGGACAACATAAGGGGCCACACAAAACTGTGTATGCTATATTCGCTATGCTGGCAATGTAGCTACGTCGCCGGGGTGTCTGATTTGTGGCTATATTTTAAAACGTAGCTGAGGACAGGCATGCGCAGTAGACGCCATGCAGTCACGTGCAGCCGGCAATACGAAGTAGTTGTGTGTTGCGTTAGTTCAGAGATACGTTAATTGTGTGTTGTGGTAATGTCCCTGGAAAAGTTAATTGAAGAGGTGAGGAAATATCCTTGCCTCTGGAATAAATCAAAAGAAGAATACCACAATCAGAACATACGGGATAACGCCTGGGAGAGTATTGCTATTTTTCTTGCAGTAGAGGTAATGGAAGAAACTGCAAGACTGCCACAGGCAATCTATGCTAAGGAGGAAGACCAAAATTGGTGACACTGCGAGGAAAATAAAACCTTGGAAATATGAAGCGCTGATGTCTTTCCTTATGTCTGACTTAACTGCATGAGAGTAAAGTATAATTTCAAGATGTACGTAGGTTGAATTCGCATGAGCTTGGAATATACATTGTTGCCGAACATTTTGATACATTGTTTGTTGGCTTTGCTGGCGGTTTGTGGCCGTACGGTGTAAAAGTTTGGACACTCAGTGTGATTAAGGAACCGTTATGAGGTAGGGGTTGAGGGCTGAGGAATTTGCATATAGTAACAAACCTCATCGTCACTGTCGTCACTTTCCCAGGGCAACCTACCCGCCGCCATCATCTTGTGCAAGTGATGTGTCTCGTACGAATCGCAGCCAGTGTGGCCACTTGGTGTAGCGAATGTAGCGAACATAGCATACAAAGCATACATAGCGTACATAGCATAGCGCTCTGTGTGACCTCACCATAACAGTTGCTCTCAAGACAAACCAACATGAAAACCATTTAAAATTCTCTCACAGTTGGCAGAGATATTGAACTGGTCTACAAAACTTTACCCCACAAATGACAGTCATTGCAACTGAGTGAAGTTATCTAAAATGTCTCCATGAACACAAAATCAACTATCTAGGGACAGTGACACGACATTTCTAAAAAATTCATGGAAAAGCCTCCAAAATTTCCCATTTGTATTTAGTCATTTAACCTTGCCTTGATTTATAGGTTTTTAATGACAATGCATGACAGCAAAGTTTATGAAGATTGAGAAATTTGAAATAGTGTAGAATGGAGAGAACTGGGAAGCGATCAGGACGGATATTTTGGAATCTGTTCAGAATGACAGAGGAAACTTTAGTATCTTGGCCAAGAAAATGTTGTCTTTATATAATCCATGCTGTTTCCAAAATAACAGATATATTGGATATTAGGAGACAATGGAATAGTTTTGTTGGTTTTTTAACTTGTGCTTGTTTTAACAAATCAGTTTTGTCAGTATCTATTCAAATCTTAGCAGAATTAAGAACATTACATTTTACAGAATCGTTGACCAAATATCAAAAAAAGTTTCTGATTTATTTTATTTTTCAAAATTATACCAAATATTAGAAAATGACTGTGGTTAATTTTAACTCTCCAAATTAACTAACTACATGGAGCAAAGTTCTTTACAGAAGCAACCAGTCACTCTGCTGGACAAGACATTCCCTGCCTTTTATGAAAACTGGAAGTTCAGTAATGTACGAGGTGTGAGACTCTCACAGCAGAAACTATCAACACTACTGTCTTCTGATATGTGTCACTCTGCAGTCTGGTAGATACGTACTGAAGTTACAGAGGACTTGCCACCTCAGTTATCAGGGTAGACAATGTCATCCCATTACAAAGAAATTATTAATGAAGATGATGATGTTATCTTTAAATAAACATGTCTTCCAAGTAATTATGTTTTATTAGGTTAGATGTGTCAATGATAATAGTTTTTAAATTTCACCTACAGCAGAAGAAAGAGGGATTGAAGTTTACAGTGCCCTTAAATGCATTCTCGACAACACAGTGCACAGACTGGCAGCATGTGATGAATTAAGGGTCTGTACAGCGCACGGAATGCATGTTACACAACAATGTTTATCCTGACAAACTAAATACCCTACTTTCCGGCCCATAAGATGCACATTTTTTCCCAAAAAATGTGACCTGAATTCGACCTGTGTCTTATGCGCCGAAGGTAATTATTATTTCCAAACTTATAAATACCCGTACATCTGTTATACAACATCTTTATCGTGCGATAGTGAAAACAACCATGAAGATGATTTTAGTGGCAGTGATGACGATTTTCTGGGTTCCTATGATGAATAAATTATATTATGGTTGCTAATTTTAATATGTAACAATCCTGTTTTCTTCCAATAAATTACTAAAATTAAAATTATTCATCATAATTTTTTTTTTTAAATTCCTAATGAAAAAATCATGGTGCATCTTATGGGCCGGGATATACGGTAATTCAAAACTGCTCAAGACAAATCCTGTGCCATGATGTTAATTGTCGCTCTTTTATATAACAACAGACAAATAAAAAAATCACCTTCCGTCAATAAATTTTTAAATTAGAGTTAAAATGCTGTATATTATGCAATCTGAAACAAATTAAGCACTAAGGATTTTAAATTTAAAATGTATTTAACTTACTGATTAAAACAGACAACATATATATTAAAATACATAAATGTATTTACCCTTGAGACACTTGTATGTGTATGAAGTTTACATTTGTTTACATCTTGGTAATTATAGTCACACATGCAACCACACCATTCTTCCTGGTAGAGTCATCAGAAGGAGAGTGTACTTCCAGCAAGATTCTCCTGCGTCCACTGGTCAAATTCTAAAATTATCTCTGGACTCATTGCTTCCTTGTAGTTACCAATCTGACCACTACGCATGAAATGGCCATCTTCTGAAGTCAGTTTGAACTTACGGTTGATATCCATGACTACCTCATAGTTAACAGCTGGATTGCTCTTCATGCTGTCAAAACTGAGATGCTCAGCTAGCATGGATACTTCCACATCATTTAGCTCTTTGCCCAAGAACTGAGCTGTCTTCTTAATCTCTGCTGGCAGATCCTGTGTGTAATTTAGTTAGTGTTAACAGACTGTTAATAATAGCTTAACAAAGAAAGGAAATTAAATACAGAAAAATGGAAAGTGAAGACAGGTAACATAATGAGGCTAGTTATGGAGGACAAAAAGCTATGAATTTTTGTGTCCGTAGGTTTCTCTTGTGGTTTATTTCATAGTGATTTCATTGTCACAGATTATTTAGCATCAATGGTATGACAACTGGCAAATAGCAAATGGAAAGAATTTGAAGGAAAGAGTGCTTAACTGGGTATCACACTGGCATTTACCTGGAGGGATGCAGGAAAATCATAAGGAACATCAATCAGGAGAGACAGTGTCCCAGACAGTATTTAAACTGTGCACTTCATAAACAAAAGTCTACAGCATTACTGGTACCTCAACCTGCTACGTTCCACAGATCTTCTTTACCTCCGGGTCAACGAACACACATATGTTACAGAAATAAGGAATATAATCTATTTCCCACAGCTAAACAATGACAATGTAGATGTAAAGGTTTTCCACAAAAATGCAAATATTGAATTTCACTTACCCGCTTGAGGTCTTCATATTTGAGAAACAGAATATTGGGCTCATCACGACGTTTCCAGAAATTGAGGACATGAGACCAGAAAGGTGCAAAGCACACTGCTCACAACAGAAAACCAAATAAGAATTATGAGGAACTGTAAGCACCACATACAGCTCCAATTAAAATAAATTATGATTTTTATATAACCTTTATCAGCAGATTTAAAAATGCTGTATGTTTTAAGGCCCTTTTTACATACAGTATAACTATAATAATGTAACAGAAGATCGAGGAAAATTTTACTCACAGGATCCTCCAATAAAAAGTTTGCAGTAGTTTTCAAAACTGCCTGAGTAGCCTTCCAATATCCTACAGTGGTGGTAGTAAGACACACATGTGTCCTTTGCATTTCTGGCCACATAAATTATCTGCAACAGATCAATGAAATATGCAATCACAGAAAAATTGAGTTTAGAGATATCTGCTCATGGGCTGATGCAGCATTTAATGCGAATTATTTTTTGGAAATTTACCATCATGAGGATGTGTGATTTGCTTTAGCAGTTAGCCAGACAGTATAGGTATCTTTTTCATACCTTCTCCACAGCCAGAAGGAAACATAACCCATTTCTGTAATGCTATGCTTTATACATTAAAAAATTAGAACACAGAAATATTTCCTTGAAACAGACTTAAAGAGCTTGACGACTTTGATGTTCTGATGTGAAACTATTTAAGTGTCTTTGCCCTTATCAATTCCTCTATTATTACTCATAATCATCATACCAAGCATTGTTCATGCAAAATAGCTTCTTCAATTTATAAAACACCATTAAATAACATACAAATATCACTTTCTTTTTATGTGTGTTATTTAACAATGCTATCAACTTCTAAGTTCATATAGCATTGGTGAGAAATGAATAGAAAGGCATGGGGCATTGGTGGAATATCACTCACAAAGGAAAATTAAAGTACTCCAAGAAAAACCCAACCCAGTGCCACTTTGTCCAACACAAACAACGCATGGACTGGCACAGGATAGAACCTGAACCTCCATGGTGACAGGCCAGTGACTAATTGCCTGAGAAATAATGCCTCATTTGACCCTGCATTAATGTGCTTAATTAAGCACCACACCAAGAAGGCATGTGGGGAAATGAGCAATAACTGCCCACATTCTTAACTTCCGCACTAGATGGAGGCAAATGGTCAGCTTCACACCCCTTGTCACTTTATTCCTGAGAAAAGGGCAATGGTACCTAGTAAATAAGTGGGTCGGTGGACCCCAGAGTGAGTCAGGGTTCTCTGGTGCTCTTGCTCCTGCTGGGAACAGAACCCCAAATCCTCCACAGCCTAATCACAGTAACACCTCAGCAGTCATGGATCTATAGACGTACATCAAAGTATGCTATTTACTGAATCTTTGAAAAATCAAGGAAATGTGGTAGCAATTATCTCACCACTAACCACGACAGTGTAGTCAGTATTGTGACTAGGCTATGGGCTCGAATACCTTAATAGATAATAGGTTTTTCCTAAAAAACGCCCAGACATGCCCTGGGGCTTATCCAGCATCCTATTCAATGGGTAGCAGCGGTTCTTTCTTCAGGAGTAAATCAGCTTGGGGGTGAAGTTGACTACTCACCTCCATCTAGTACCAAACTTAGGAATAAGTGGAGCTATACCCCACTCCAAACACATGTCTTCATGGTGTGTACAGAGACATCTTTACCTTTACCTTTACCTATAGAATATTATACCACAGACCAGTGATATGGAAACACTGACTACCAGTAACTTAACATTCAGAGTAATAGGTGTATTACTTAATACAACATACAGAATTTGAACAGACATTTCATGGAACTCTTTTTTGGCTGCCAATTAAGCATCTCGACATACCTTTGGTTGCTTTGTCCCATCTTGGATTTGCTTAGGCAGTAGTTCCCAAGGCAGGTGAGTTTTGATGAAACGTGGTGACTTCATTTCATCAATGTATGTCACTGAATCACTTACAAATGAAGGAAACGGAAGATCTGGTAATTTTTGAAGGACATCAGTGTAGTCAAATAGTGGTGTGTGGCTGGAATGATATGGCAGAATAAATGTCAGAATGAATGAGAGACTAAATGGTTGACTATATGGGATAAGTATGGCAATGAAATGGATACAAAACCAAAGAGGGAGCATCTCCGCCTGCGCGATAAATGTGGATTCAAAAGCTGCACTACTCTCGATAGC
>Ga0209629_10004114_pt1 | contig 10685 bp, 1 predicted proteins | sample TergutCu122P5_FD_187286 | JGI IMG/M metagenome (GOLD analysis project Ga0209629, IMG submission 187286) | Cubitermes ugandensis P5 segment gut microbial communities from Kakamega Forest, Kenya - Cu122 P5 (SPAdes) (version 2) | ecosystem: Host-associated > Arthropoda: Insects > Digestive system >... | reverse complement strand
ACTGTTCCAGAGATTCTTCAGGCGGTAGACCGCTCCATTCGAACTATCAACACAACAGGCGCTGCTAAAGGTATCCTACGACTTCCACATCGCTGGCAACGGGTTGTACACAATGCTGGTGACTACATTGAAGGACAGTAAAACTTCGAAACATGTATCTATTTTGTATCAGTTGTAAATAAATAGTTGCCACTATTAAAGTTCCAACCCTCGTATCTGAAAGTAAACTTATGCCTAAACATAAAATTACGGGTTGCTTTCCGGTTTCGTGTTGGAATGGAAGACCAAAACTTAATTCAAGGCAAAATTAGATGATTTTATTTTTACCACAAGATTCAGACCAAATCTGGGGCCCATCAGCCATTATTAGATAAAAACAGGCTTCTCATCTGTACTTAGCTGACTCCAAATTTCCACATAATGTTATGATTATGCATCTGAATTTCCAATCCCCATCAAGCAGCTCTTATTCGGCATCAGGAAAACAACGTTTTATTGACAGTTGAAACTAATGACAACTCCCTTTAACAACGTTGATATGAGGTACCCTAGAGCCATGATCATAGATGTAGTGTTACGGATACCTCAAGATGGATGTCATAATGTAGTCTGGCTATGCGGGGTGCAAGGTGGCCCTCTTGACCAGGTGTTTACCCAGCGCTGTTGTGCTTATCATTATTCTTCCGAAACAAGCACAAATCGTAAATGACCCTCAGACAGACATTTCCTTCTGTGTGACACTAGAATCAGACTGTAGGCTGTCCACATACTGAAGTATTATTGCAGAATATGATTGTGCTTCACAGCCACTGCTGAAACTTTCAACAAACTGCCGTGACTGTTGTATTTTCATCCGATACTGTCTCACTCACTTAGATTACATAAGATTAATATACAGAGTGGCGCACGAAATGTCATATCATTGATTGTGCAAGTAACACATTTTTATTATTACAAAAACATTTGATATCTGGTACAGAATTAATCCTCATAGGCTGGAAAATGCTTCCTAATGAAGAACATGTTCAATGTGACCACCAGTTTGCCTCACAACCTCTTGCAAACGAACCGTTGCATTCGTCACAACTTTTCGACACAAGTCTTCAGAAAGCGCGCGGCGCAACTTCACTATGTGGGCTCAGAGCTGCGCTACATTTTCTGGCCTTTTCTGTCCTCCAAAGCTGGCCAGCAAAGGCCATGATATCGGTAAGAAGCAGAAAAAGCTCGACAAATACCCGTTGCTGTTTATACAGATTTGAGCTCCTGATGATGGGCGGATGAACCGCCTGAAACATTTAAGGCATTTATAGTAAAAAATGCCATTGTGTAACGTTGCATCTTGTTGGTTTTGCTTGAATACATTAACGATGCACGGCCCCATGAACGTAAAAAAAATCCATGATGGCCCGTAAGGGTGAATCAAGTAAATATAAACGTAGAAGTAATACGTATCTCGAAATATAGTGGTTAACTGAAGCTTCGACTTTCGATCATTTGTTTACTTTTGATAGGAATATTGATTAATTATCCTGGAATACAATTTCACTAGTATCAAAGAAGTAAGTTTTTACTATTGTAGTCTTTTTATGAAATCATGTACAGTTGTACATTTTCTTTCAGTAACGTAACCCAGATGCATTGTTCATAAAATGTAATGTTTTTATCAATTCTACAAATTTGTACACTGATTTTAGCAAGCTAAAAACAATGTGCATATTTGTAGCAATTTTAGCAAGCTAAAAACAATGTGCATATTTGTAGCAATTTTAGCAAGCTAAAAACAATGTGCATATTTGTAGCAATTTTAGCAAGCTAAAAACAATGTGCATATTTGTAGTAATTTTAGCAAGCTAAAAACAATGTGCATATTTGTAGTAATTTTAGCAAGCTAAAAACAATGAGCATATTTGTAGCAATTTTAGCAAGCTAAAAACACTGTTCATATTTGTAGCAATTTTAGCAAGCTAAAAACAATGTGCATATTTGTAGCGATTTTAGCAAGCTAAAAACAATGTGCATATTTGTAGCAATTTTAGCAAGCTAAAAACAATGTGCATATTTGTAGCGATTTTAGCAAGCTAAAAACAATGTGCATATTTGTAGCGATTTTAGCAAGCTAAAAACAATGTGCATACGAGTATTTGTAGCAATTTTAGCAAGCTAAAAACACTGTGCATATTAGTAGCAATTTTAGCAAGCTAAAAACAATGTGCATATTTGTAGCAATTTTAACAAATCTCGACAAATACCCGATGCTGTGTAAAGAGTTTTGAGCTCCTGATGATGGGCGGAGGAACCGCCTGAAACATGTAGAGCATTTGTAGTAATAAATACCATTGTGTAACGTTACATCTTGTTGGTTTTGCTTGAGCCATCATGGATTGAGGTTTAGGGTAATATGTTACCCTTACCTACACACAAAATTGTATTACTTTAAGTTACTTCTACGAATGCTTGGAATTGTTTTACGCACCTCAAGGGTATTGCGAGGAGCAGTTTGGCAACCACTGGTGTAGAGCTATAGAATTAAGTCCCCACACAAAAGTCGCTGCGCTTTTCTGTGCCTCGCTTGACAGCGCCATTAAATCTACACATAGACTTTCAGAGTGACAGCTCATATCTTCGAGATGGTAGTCGATTGAGATGTATGAAAATTTATATTAGATTCAATTCTCAGCGTAACGTAATAGATAGCAAGAGAGAAATAGGAAACAATTTAAAAGATACAGAAACTCTGTAGAATATCCCATAATAAAATCTGAATAAATGTCACACTTTTTTGTAAACAAAGTCGTAAATTTTTGAAGCATGATTCCAAATTGTTTGGACCCAAGGAGCTGCAGAATATTGCTTACAGAGGAACTTCTGGCTGTAACTTCTAGCCTTAGTCAAGTATTATTTGGATGATAAAATCATGGAAAATGAGACGGGCGATGCCCAAAAATACGAATTGAAGAACCAATTACCTAAGCACGTAACTCCGCGAAGCACAGCCGAAATTGAGAATTCAGTGTTGTAACATGCAGCTAAGAAACTCTCCGTTTTGTATTTAAACTGAAAATTTCTTGTGTCATGCGCAAGACACCGCCGCTATCTTTTATCCTGGGATATTGAATCCGTCCACACACTCATATTCTGCGTCCTTAAGGTGCATTTTAATATTATTCTTCCTTCTACACAAAGAGCTGTAAAGTGTGATTTCGGGCTTCCGCCTCCGTGTAATTACACTCTTCTTAGATGTTACGCAACGTAGATTGGTTGCTAGTTATCGACGTCGCGGAACAGGTAAATTGTCCAGAGACGTCTGTATCTAACAACCAATATGTGTTGCGTAATATCCCAGAAGACCCAAAATCTCTTGTGAAAAGTGATTTTACTCCAACCTATGTGGAAAAAATTTGCGTACATTTCTCTTCTTATTGATTTCTCACGCTGTTAAGGCAGGTTTAAATACATTAAGCTGAGGCAAATTTGTCGCTCTCCACGCAACCAATACATAAAGGGGGTAGAATATGTACAGCCCCCACTCGTTATTAACCTCGGCGCTAGATGCATTTGACTGGTTAATATCACGCACCGGCTGTTCTACCATCGGAACAAAACCCATTGCCCACTGAATAGGAGATTGGGTGGGATCCTGAGTAAGTACGTACCTTTTGGAGAAGAGAAAAACACTTTGGCCTACGGAGATTCGAACCCCGGACCATGCAGCTCGTCTCCTAGTCGCCGTACCGACTACGTTATTCCGTCTTCAATGATGAGCTATGGTGATTATGAAGTTCTCAATTTTGCAATTTCTGCCATAATCGGTTATATCGTTACGGGACCAAATAATTTATTATATTGATCGTTATATTTTATTGTTATATTTCGAAACAATATTTTCTTTTGGACTCCACACTCAATTTTCGGCATTTAAGCAAGACACAATCGACTTTACTTTCTTCAGGTGCTGTAAACAAACTTTGAAGATGGATGTCATGTTCGGATCGGCTCTCTGTCACAGTCCTAAACTTTGTTTCAATATTAAGTCCACGATATATAAACTAAACAAAGAGGAGATTTTTTCTGAATTCTAGCATTCACCTCGGAAAAACTGCTATTGAAGAATATATACATGAGTCATTACTTACGCCGTCCATGTAAGATAACTTAGTAAACTTTCCTGCCGTATTTACTGCTACATTACGCTGAGGGGTATTCAGGGGCCCTTTGAACTCCAAAGATACAAAGGCACGCTTAGTTTAATGTCCTTAAATACCTATTAAAAATATATGTTCCTGCTTCTCAAAATTGGAAAGTGTGTCCTCCAAGAGCATATCAGAAGTTAGCAATGTGAGACTGGGGGAACAAGGACCGACTTGGTGTGGCCTGAAGCTAAACTCAAATATTACAATTTCTTCAATGTCGGGTTATAATATAGTGGCAAATGGACACGATCTTCCCTATAAAAATACAATTTTTGTACTTTATGCGAAGAAAGTCGAAATACTGAAAAAACAACATCACACCCTGAAGTGTGCATCTACATGAAGATAATCGAACTGGAGGAAGAAAACCATACTGTCTAGCAGTCTGCTTTGCTGGCTGTGAAGAAAGAAATGGCACGCCTTTTACACTTGAGAGATGTAAATGTTTTATTCTACTGGACGATCACATCACGGCCCTGTTCCTACAGCTGTCACAGGACGGGAAGAATAAGATAGGTGTGCCAGAGCAATATCATTTGTTAGGCACCTAAAAGTGTTCCTAGCCTACCTTCTGACATCAGTCCTGATACGTGGTAATGTTCGAGGGTCTCCGCAGAACGAACCGCTGGGTTATGTTTAGGCCTGCATAATATGAGAAAATTACTTTTTTTGTTTAAATTACCGTCAAATTATTTACTGTTGTTTCGTTCATGCACGTAAAAACACATATGAAGTTCAGTACTTCTGTTGTCTTCAAGTCAAAGAAGAGAAATTTCTCTATTTACGTCACGCATATACGAAAGTCTGATGCCAATACTGTCCTATTGGTAACATAAATTAAAGTAGAATTTTGTAAATATCGCAGACAGTTGTCGTTATTTAGGCCAAGAATGTAGCGACAGATGTGGTTTCTGAATATTCAAAAGCGACTTCTACTTCATGATCGCATTATACGTATTATGACTATGCACATCTTTTCGTATCCCTGCATAACTCGAAAAAAAGTGAAGGATTTTGATGAAATTTGGTGCGAACAGCATGTCACTGAAGACTACGCGTATTTCATTTAAAATGAAACAAAAATACGATGTCCTTGTAGGCCACTCTGACCATTAACCATGGGTAAGAACATCATGCCCTGAAAACTACTCCACATCATGCCGCTCAAGGCCACTCTACGTATATCATGCTGCTTAAAGCCTTTTCACTTCAAATGAAACACAGATAAAAACATGATGCACTTGAAGGCCACTCCACCTGACCATTAAACGTGGGTAAGAACATTATGACCTGAAAGCTACTCCACGACATACCACCGAACCACTAAACATCTCACTTCTGAAGGTCACTCCACCTAAACATGAAACTTCACACAAACGTTAAGACACTAATAGACACTCCACATTACGCCACTGAAGACCATGCCACCTGACCATGAAAACTGATGCAAATATTAAGACACTGCTGAACACTCCACTGAATGCCACAGCACTTAAACATAATTTGGAGAATATGAAAAAAGACTGGTAACTTAAGATTTCCTTTAACTTGTTATTCTTAAATTTAACAAAATTATGCTTAAATAAACACTTTCTCTTATTGCAGACGAAGTCGATAATACTGTGCAAAGATTAGGAATCCTTTGCTACGTGTTAGGCACTGCCGTCATAGGGTTCTGCCATCTGCGGCAGAACAAGGTTCATTTTATTATCAGACCTTTAAATTCTTATGCATCTTAGATATTTAATAAATATACGTTTAAAATAAGCTAAGTACCTTAATTAAATCTGTATCACTCCTTTGTTGTGAGGTACTGGTAGAAGAATTACAATATTACACTAACTAAAAAAAATTGGAAATTATCAACAAGAGCATTTGGGTGTATGAATTTAAGTTTATTACGTGGTGGTGCTGATAAGTCCTTAGCACGACCTACTTCCCTATGTCTTAGGACGTAATCGATAGTGTCTTTGGAAAGAGGGGCGTGATCATGTGCCGAATTGCAAGTCTTTTCTTGTTACAGAGGCTGAAGGGAAGCATGTCAGGCGACGCGCGCGATTTCAACAACATCGAGACGCGAGCTGTCATCAACTATTTTTTTCCTGCAAGGCAAGGCGCCGAAGGAAATTCACGCCATTCTGATAGAAACATTAGGGGAACATGAAACATCGTATGCCACCGTCTACAACTGGGTGTCCCAGTTTAAACGTGGTGATTTTTCCACCTGTGTTGCTCCTCGTCTTGGACGACCCAAAACAGTGACCACCCCGTAGATTATTGATCATATTCAAGAGCTAATATTGGAAGACCGCCGGATTTAGGCTAAATCAATAGCTGAGAAACTGGGCATCTCACGTGAGCGGGTTGGGTCCATCATTCAAGAAGATTTGGACATGCGGAAGCTCTCCGCGAATTTAGTCCCAAAATGCCTCACCGCGGATCAAAAACTTCAACGGTGCCAGTCGTCTGAGCAACTTTTGGAATTTTTTCGGCGCGATCCAAATGATTTCCTGTCGCGCGCGATTGGTGACCATAGACGAAACCTGGTTATATGACTATGATCCGGAGACAAAGCAACAATCAATGGAGTGGCGGCATAGCAGCTCATTCCGCCCCAAAAATTTCCGAGTGCAAAAATCCGTTGGGAAATTCTCGCCTCGATTTTTTGGGATCAAGACGGCATCCTCCTCTTTCATTATCTTCCAAAGGGCCATACTATCAACGCTGAGTATTACTCATCTCTGCTGGTGCAATTGAAGGAATTTTGAAGGAAAAACGACGCGGAAATTTCACAAAGATGGTCTTGTTCTTGCACGACAATAACCCGGCTCCCCAGACACTTGCAACCCGGAAGAAACTGGCCTACCTGGGCTTCCAGTTTCTTGGTCACCCACCCTATTCTCCACATCTGGCCCCGTCGGACTACCACCTGTTCCCTGGACTGAAAAAAACAATTTAAAGTTAGCAATTTTTCCTCCGACGCGGAGGTCATTGTTGCTGCGGAGACATGGTTGGACGGACAATATTCTGAAATTCTTTTGAGTGGCTTGCAAAAGTAAGAGCCAAGGGCTAAGAAGTGTTTTGAGCTTCGTGGTGAGGATGTTGAATAAATACCGAGTTTGGTCGCTGTAGCTCGTTTCCTTCCTGGTCGGGCTAAGGACTTATCACCAACCCCTCGTATATTAACCACTGACATGAATAAGCCACTTATGTGGTCATCTACAGGGTGGCAAGAATAAGAATATGGCTACAATTACAACTTGTCGGAATCAATCCACATTTTAAAATTCGTAAAAATTTTTGTTACATTCACAGTTAAAAGTGTATCTTTTGGATAGGTATAAAGTATTAGAAAATAAAGATGACTGTGTATGGATTACAGCTCCGGGTGTTTCACTGTGCCGTTTACATCATCGCTCACGAAACCGAACCGTAGGTCACTACATGTATCTTTTACATACATCATCCACAGCACTATAATCCATGTACAAAACTTCCTATGATATGATATGATATGATACGATATATGATGTATTTGTTAATCGCAATTGGGTCGACACCCGCTGGCAGTAGTACTGTACACATGTACACACAAACAATACACAGAACAACAAAGTGAAACAGAATGCGCAGAACAGAACATGCATAACAATAAGAATACATAAACATAACAATAAGAACACATAAAAATAAAAATATATTATTTACAAAATTAAACAGAAGCATACAAAACATACACCAATATATAAAATGATAAAGAATGGAACAAAAATATGCAAGAATGTGATAAACGAAAAGCAACAAATTTCATATGATCTATATATCTTCTTATAATGTTAGATATCGTGTTACTAAAACTTACACTACACTTCACTACACTTGTCGATACTTTACTACACTTGTCGACACATACAATCTCTTATACCCATCCATAAGACAACCTTTTAAAAATGCATTTACACAAAATTATATAAATTTTTAAACTGTTTATTAATTCAGACATATAATTGTGGCTGTATTCTTATTCTTGCCACTCTGAAGATGGCCACATATGTAGCCGAAACATTTTGGGGGTCACTGTATAATAAACTAACATTCGTACACTCAAGTGCAATCATTTTTAAAAATTCTATATATCTGATGAATGCACGGATCATTGCACATATAAAAATACACCACTGAAGTGGTCACAAACACAAGCAGAGGCAGAGTCTGACATAAAAATAGCAGACAGACTGGTGATTTTATAAATGCGTCTTATTTCCTTGACAAAAGCAAGTAGTCTGTAAGAGGATGATTTTTCTTCCTAATAACTCACGTCGACGTGAGCACTCAGCTACTCCTCTGGTTGCTACGTGAGAAGGGATTTATTTAAAAATAGCTTCAACATCCTGCAACCTTTAACCCGGGAACTGGTGTCTGGGCCCCTCCGAAGTTCAACTGTTAAAACTTCCGACACTTACAAGAAGATTTTCTACGTGACGGAGACACGGTATCTTCATTATTATTCAAACCGAAGAGCGCGAAACAGGAAGAAGAAGTTTCAGCTTCATAATTTTTCTGAAATAATCCTTCGATAATCTGATTGTTGAATTGATGATTTTGTGCATGTATAGCTGACAAGACTTGACAAAATAAGGCCTTTTGCTAGAAGTACACACAAATTTATCTATGTTCAGAAGCCCATTGTTTTGATGAGTATATTCAAAGTCGTTTCCAAGCATTTGCTTTACACACTCGTTACAGCCCTGGCCCTGTCGGATACTCCTCGCCAGGACTCGATTCAGTCTGGTGGCAGTTCAAAGGTTTTGAGGCAGACACAGTGAAAATGGCACAGATTTCCCGCCGATCGCGCGTACAAAGAATTTCCCTGCCAATGACTATTCAACCAGCGTTCCATATTCATTTTTGAAAAGTGTGAAGCTAGACAAAGAATAGTTAAATAATCCCAAATGAGTAGTGCATTACGAGGGTTTCAATATTAATAAAAATATGAACACCAGACACAAACGTAATGTGTTGCGTCTTTGTATTGTGACACGTAACGGTAAAATCCCTATCGAAAAGCAGTTAATGCTAATGTTTTACGAGAAGCCTCAGCCTATTTTTTTGAAGTAGCTCTTTAGATACAACTAGATATATCACACCTTGAGTTACACTGTTTATGTTCGGCACATATGAACTACCGACTGGATAAATATTAAAGAAAATGATGGTGTCAGTTTTTTTTTTTAAATCGGTTTTTAGCAGTCCGGGTATTCCGGTTAGGAAGTTACTTCATGCTTAAGTGCAATGGATGCAAAAATAGATGCTGAAATCAAATCCATGCATTTTGACGCCATGGGATCTAATGTGATATCACGCTGTCTTGTGCTCTTTCGTGACTAGAATGTCCGAAATTATCGCTGACCTGTTTCGTGTTTCGTTTGTTTTGGAGTCTATGATTTTCGTATCAGTAAATTCATTATCCGGCATATTTTCAAAATCAAACAGATAAAATATGCTTTGAAATACTCTGTTGTTTGCCCATTGTGAAGTCGGCTTCCATTGTTCTCATGCAGTCAACATCAGGAGAACCGGAATTTCATGTTGCAAATAACTCCGACAGAGCAAAGCCTATATCATGGATTATATTTCAATACTGTTGATAATGTGAAAATATGTAGGGTAGAATGCTGGGTAATAAATCAAAAATAGATCGCTGAAGAAGGCGTCCATATAAATTGAGTGGACCCTAAATGATACGGAGGACAAAAGAATACACTGCCCAAAATGAATCGTGAGTATAAGCAAAAACAGAATGCAGACACTTAAAAAAGACAATGCCTGGTCACCTAAAGAGACGTGTGAAAATACAGTCTTTTAAGTTGTAATAATTGCTAAGACAGTAATGAGCAAATGAAATAAGGAATTTTGAATGCGGAATTAGAAAACATAAAATATTTAAAATGGAATATTCCAAAGAAACCTGAATAGAATATCAGAAAATTCCTTCGTTTGGTAAATTTACGGCAGTTTGAAGTTTGTTATTCTCATGAAATACCTTATTTTTACCTTCAATGAAACAAAAAAAAGACGTATTTGCAGTTACAAAATTTCCTCCGCTTACGCTTTTCGAAACCCGCTGTCTTGAAATAAGTTACTAATATTTTATTATTTTTCTTCGAAACTGATTACTACGCATTTCTATCAATTAATGTAAAGAGACTAAAAAGAACTTTCATACAAAGAGGAAAAGGGGAAAAAGGTGGGAAAATCAAATAGAATTCTGTGTTTTTAGAGAAAATTTAGCGTTATATGTTGCACCACGCTTGACAAGTAAACAAATTCACTATTTTATCCATCCTTCTGCCGAGATCTTAAGAGATATGGTGCCCTAATACAAGGTGGTTCAAATATGACCGGGACTGATTTGTATGTAAACAAGCCGCACTGCGCAGCAGCTGTGCGACCTTGAGAGAGTGAAGCCACAACCTCCACCCTCCCTCCTGCTCG
>Ga0209629_10004113_pt1 | contig 10687 bp, 6 predicted proteins | sample TergutCu122P5_FD_187286 | JGI IMG/M metagenome (GOLD analysis project Ga0209629, IMG submission 187286) | Cubitermes ugandensis P5 segment gut microbial communities from Kakamega Forest, Kenya - Cu122 P5 (SPAdes) (version 2) | ecosystem: Host-associated > Arthropoda: Insects > Digestive system >... | reverse complement strand
CATCCTCTGGTCCAAATCCACTTCCCATTCAAAATCACAGGCTACCATCCTCATTACAGATACCACACACTTAACCTCAAACACCGCATACTGCACTAAGTCATTTTCATTCTGACACAAACAGAATCTTCTCTCAGTCACTAATACCTGAACCTTGAGGTGTTGTTGCTGTGACAGCCCAAGCAGACTTAGTTACAACCCTGAACACTGTGTGTGGCCTTCATATCTGAAGAGATGAGGGTATCTTACTGGGGCAGCCCTGTGGACACTCCACAGTTTAAGATGACACTAGAGAGGACGTCAGGACTTGCGTTCGGACAGTCTCAAAGGAACGATAAACTCAGAACAAATATTCATGCACCGACCACAATTTTGGACACACCCATTGGGAATTTGTAAAATATCAAAGAAAAACACACAGAGTCCCTCCTTAATAATGTGTGACATGCTACCATATCTGCGTGTTGTCTGCGTTGGCCAACCATGATGGGAAACTATTTATTTTCAAAATGTATAAGCAAGATGTTTCATGCAGTGTTTTACAGTGCACTGTGTAATTAAAATGTTGACTCTGTTGTCAGTATAAAGGTGCTTTTTATGTGTATGCATACACCTGCACAGCCTGTCAACAGGCGTATCTTTGGGCTCTAAAACAGCTTTGAAATGAAAACTAACCGTACTTCAAACTAACCAGTTTATACTGAAAATGCTGTATTTAATCTGTGAACTGGTAGCTGCCACAAATCAACTAGTATTTTGAATTAACAAGTTTTGGATTAACAAGGTTACACTGTATTTTTGAATGTACCAGGATTTGAAACTGCAGGATGGATGTTGGATCAAACATGGTACACTGTTGGTTGATGTGGCCACAGTAACATTTCTGTATGCACCAGAATGTGATCAGTCATTTGATACTTGATTAGGGCTATGGTTGGCACTATTTAGTACAATCACAGTTTGGTGCCCCAGTTAGTATGAAAATACACCACCAGCTTTGTTTTGTTTTATTATCAAAGAAACTAAAATTAAGACTAAAGAACACAATAATAGACAAAGTGTTAACATATGCATCAGAAACTTGGACACTAACAAAGAGAGATAGAAAGCAACTGAACCTTTCTGAAGAATTTTAGGCCTAGTATATGATAATGAAAAAGAAAATTGGAGGATATTAACCAATAAAGAAATTTATGCGAGTTTTAAAAAACCAACTACAAGAGACAATAAGGTTAAATATATTACGTTGGTTTGGGCATGTACAGAGAATGGAAGAAAATAGAATTCCCAAAAGAGTATTATATATGAATTTGGGAACGGTAAGATTGAGAGGTAGGCCAAGAAATAGATGGCAAGATGAGGTGAGAGAGGATGGAAGAATAATTGGTAAAGAAGGGTGGCAGGGAAAAGTACATAACAGAGAGGAATGGAAGAAGCTCCTGAGAATGGCAAGGAATTGTCACATTCTGCACATGCCAATGGAATGAATGAATGAACGAACTTTGTTTTGTTGAAGTGGCATGTCACCCCTTGAGAGTGCGCAGTCTGTACTCTTTTGCATGTTAACAGACTTGGTATTCATTAACCTCATTAGTCAATAAAATTATTCACAACTTTACTAACTTCTCTGAAATGGTAGGAAAGTCATCACCACAAGACTATCCATGTGTATCCGTTGTTTATGCTGTATGGACTTCCAGTGGTTTACTAGTGTACTAACTGATGGTAGACAAATACGTGACCACAAACTGCTACCCTTATGGTTCACTGACTCCTGGTCATGAGAAATTGATTGTAAATTTCTATTTCTGTTGGTCAGTTTAGCCATTAGAAATTCAGCAAGATATGGGGCACTCTTCATTTCTGTAATCACATAATTCACTTAGAAAAAACAGCAAACAGAGAAAATGACAAGTACACAAATAAGAGCATCTGCACTGGTGAATAACATTATTTTGAACATGCACAATTTAAGGGTGCGTAAATGCCAAGAGCCACATTGCTCTGGTGACTGAAATTTGTAAGGTGGCACTCAAAGTTTGTGTGTATTAGTCGCCATTCTTAAGCCTGAAGTTTCGATGTGGCTTATATTTTTAGAAAACCTGTGCATCCTTGGAACAATTCTTAATATTTACATAAAAAATGACACTCCTTGTTATATGTAAATTGCTGCTAGTACAGATGAAATCTGGGTATTAAATGTGAGATCATACTCATCACAGAACTCTACAGATGATCCATACTATGCACACGCAAATGACTCTTCAATGTATCCTTGGAACTAAAGGACTTGTCACACACACCACAGGTATATGGTCTCTCTCCAGTGTGTAGAAGTTGATGTTTCTTCAGATTACCCTGCTGAGTGAATGTTTTATTACACACTTCACAGATAAATGGACGTTCCCCAGTATGTAGACGTTGATGGTTCTTCAGAGCACTATGATATGTGAATGATTTATTACATACATCACACAAATGAGGGCGTTCACCAGTATGTATGCGGTGATGTGCCTTCAGAGTACTATGGTGAGTGAACGATTTATTACATACAACACAGGTATATGGATATTCACCGGTATGTATACGCTGATGTGCCTTTACACTACCCAGATCAAGAAATGATTTGTTACATACATCACACGTATATGGACGTTCTCCAGTATGAATGCGCTGATGTATCTTCATATAACTCTGCTGACTAAATAATTTATTACACACTTCACACCTATATGGCTGTTCCCCAGTATGTATTACATGATGTCTTTTCAGATGGCCCTGCTGAGTGAATGATTTATTACACACGTCACACGTATATGGACGTTCTCCGGTATGTATGCGCTGATGCGTCTTCAGAATACTCAATTCAGTGAATGATTTAGTACATACATGACACGAATGTGGGCGTTCACCAGTATGTACGCGTTGGTGTGCCTTCAGGGTACTATGACGAAGGAATGATTTATTACATACAAGACAGGTATATGGCTGTTCTGCGGCATGTGTACACTGATGTGACTTGACACTACTCTGATCAAGGAATGAATTATTACACACATCACATGTATATGGACGGTCTCCAGCATGCATGCACTGATGTGCCTTCAGGCGACTCCCTATACCGAATAATTTATTACATACTTCACACCTACATGGATGTTCCCCAGAATGTATGACATGATGTCTCTTCAGACAACCCTTCTGAATGAATATGTTGCATCCATCACATGTATGTGGACATTCTTGAGTACGTGTGCACTGATGAGTCTTCATATAACAATGCTGACTGCATAATTTGTTACACACTTCACACCTATATGCATGTTCCCCAGTATGTATGATACGTTGTCTCTTCAGACGACCCTGCCCAGTGAATGATTTATTAAAAACAACACAGGCACGGAGATGTTTTCCAGTATAATATGCAGTTTTCCTGGTATGCATAACCTGATTTTTATTCCAAACACTCTGATCAGCGAATGTCTTATTACGTATATCGCATGTGGACAGATGTTCACCAGTATGTATGCATTGGTACACTTCACAAGCATGTCCACCATTGAACCTTTCACCACACATGTCACAGCAGTATCGATACTCATCTGGTTGTATGGTTTGGTGTTCACCCACAGTACTCTATGAAGAAAAGACACTTATCTTATTAATGTTAATAAAAATGATTAACATTTTTAATTAGACACTATTTACAACCAGAAAAAAATGTTCATGAGCAACAACTACAACAGAGAATTTTCAGATCAGTAGTCTGTGCACCTGGATATTAAGAGGGCCTCTGCATGCTATAAAAAACTGAATTCTGCAAATGTAAACTGTTCTAGATGAAGGATTGTTCAGGCTGGTGCCTGAACCACACCTGGTAGGTATGTACGGCATGACATTTGTATGATGTGACCCAAAGTCGCAGAGAAATCAAAACATACATTTTATAGTGAATTTTTTCTTTAAAATCTTGCCATTTATGAGATATGTGGAAAAGTAGGGTACAGTCAGACAGGCCATACATGACAATATAATGTGGCATAGAAACGATGCCCTTTGCTTGTCAGGTAACTAAGGCAGGAATACACACATATCCTCGTAATATCAAATAATAATTCCTTCAAAACTGGTTACTACTGTCTGATGTCATAAAATGTTTTATTGCAACAATTACAAAAATGAAGAAACCAAGAAACAACTTAAGTGATAACAATTCATTTATATTTGAGTTTCCGTGCATCACAAGTCTATAATATATAATAAACCAACAAGATGCAACTCTAGCAGTATTGTGTTTATTAACAACTACAAGTATGCTCTACAGGTTTTGGAAGCCCTTTGCGCCCAAAACATGTACAGCATACTTGTAGTTGTTAATAAACACAATACTGCCAGAGTTGCACCTTGTTGGTTTATTATATATTATGATTACAATTCATTTAGTGAAACTGATACATTAAAAAGAGGGCCATGAGCAATGGCACATTCTTTTCTTTTATCACGTGATTATATGTAACATGTGAAAACGATATAAACTAGTTCGAATAGTTTCTTCAAGAAAATGGCACATATAATTTGCATTGTTGCCAGTGATATAAATTTACAATATACATATTTTTATGCAAAGCTGAATATTTTTCTAGTAGTTCAAAGTGACATGTAACTAAAAAACAACATAGAAGGACTGTTGTGTTTACATTGCAAAATACTTAAGTAAATGGACAACAATGTATATGTACAGTGCACATGTTGTACTGAGATTGGTCTGATCTGGTAGTGTGAACTGGCTGAGGGAAATTAGCTTGAATGTCAATAGTAATGAAGGACATGACCCAAGTCTCAACCATGCTTCAGTAATGTAAATAATTGAATATAAAATGTAAATATCGAGGCATGTGTGCCTTCTTTTCTTCTGAAGTTACCTTAAACCATCTTCATAGAGAAAGGAAGTGGCCTAATTAGCAAATGTTCATTGTATATGAGTTACAATATGCAGCCTGAGCATGACTTGTAAAATTATATTAATGTGACACATTATCAAACAGAAAGAGGAATTCAAAACAATTCTCATGCTACTGTTCAAGTCAGGACTAAGACAGCTGAAGCACAGCACCCTGGTTTGATGACATACACTGCTTCCTTATGGTAGCAAGGAATGCACACTTTGGCATGAACTGGTATCACAGAATATTTACATACATATTTACCGTTTTAAAACAGCATACAAACACTACTGAAACTGTGATTTAATTTAAATGTCACTACATAGAACTAGGTAGAAATAAAAGATTTGAGGACAAAGGGTATGGTTTGAGAAGAGAGACCAACTAGATGCTACACAATAATTTACTGAACTTACGATCCGCTCAGCGTGTTTCAGGAGCAGGAGACTATACAGATATTCACAGCACGTGGCACATAACTTTGGTTATGGCTGGTTATAGGTGTGGTGTCTGTCTGTAGGTTATGCGTCTGGGTTGAGGGATGTTGATCGAGCAACATCAACCCGGGCGCATAATCTACAGCCACATGCCACACCTACAACCAGCCATAAACAAAGTTATGTGCCACGTTCTGTGAATATCTGTATAGTCTCCAGCTCCTGATGATGGACATAATGGTGCCTGAAACATGTTGAGTGAATTGTAAGTTTAATAAACTATTGTGTAGCATCTAGTTGGTCTCCCTCCATATATCATCGATGATGCACGGACAAACACACATCAAGTTTAAAGGGTATGGTTATTTAACGTTTATCCAAAAGGGGTGGGTGTTTAAATTTTAGCACATGCTTGACGAAATAAGTAACAATGGAACACAGAAAAGATAAAATCAATGACAATGTGTGAAAAATAGTACACAGATTATGCCACAAATCGTACAAATGCACTAAATTTCCTTGTTGCATAAATATATAAATTTATAAGGGATTTCTTAAGGGGACGACTAACGCCTGTGTAGGCGAATTAAATATCTCAGTAATATACAGAAGTGGATTTAGAATGGTACGCTGATAGAGCAGTGTGTGCAAGTTGTCAGGGTGCACAAAAGACAGACCAAACATGTTCATTAGTACATACAACCACAAACATGCAACATAAATTGCACTGAATGACACTCCCTTTCAAAATGAGTCTTTCAACACAGAGTTCAAGATATTATATGACTTGCTCTGCACAGTGTTTGGATGTTATTACTACAATTTCAAAATTAACTTTTAAAATTACTATGTGGCAATAAAATGTCAACTAGATGCAACAGAGGTTTTTACTGCAGATCTTACTGTTTGCTCAACATGTTTCGGGCACCACTATGCCCATCATCAGGAGCTCAAGAGTATTATACAGTGGACACATAACCCTCAGCCCCACACCAGACCAACAACTTGAAAACCACAGCACGAAATACCACAGGCAGCAACCACTGTATAATAATCTTGAGCTCCTGATGATGGGCATAGTGGTGCACGAAACATGTTGAGCAAACAGTAAGATCTGCAGTAAAAACCTCTGTTGCATCTAGTTGGCATTTTATTTCCACATATTAACGACGATGCACAGTCAAAATCACATCAAATTTTTAAAATTACACATATAATTTCCCAAATGTTGGGCCCTCTACTGCAAAAGGTGGTACAAATCAACTACCAAAAAGTTGCTCAGTCCACTACAAGCAAGAAATCTTTCCATTTGAAATCACAGTTTAACATCTTCATTACAGCTAAAACACACTTAATATCCAACATTGCACACTGCACCACAGAACTTTCATTCTGACAGAAACAGAATCTATTCTGAGTCACTCATTTCTGAACCCTAAGTTCCTGCTACTGTTAACAGCCTTGACAGAGTTACGTACAACACTAAACACTGTGGCTGTCATGTCTGAAAAGATATTTGTATCTTACTGGAGCAACCCTGTGGACACTGTACTGTGTATGAGCACGCTACAGAGGATAACAAGAACTGCCATCTGGCAGATTAAATTAATTTCAAAGGAACGGTAAATTTAAAGCAAATGCGTAATGCACCCACTACAAATTGGGACACACCCATTAGGAATAAGCAAAATATCAAGGACAAAAAGCTGACCAGCCCACTAAAAAATGTGTGATACTCCATCACATTGGTGTGTTGGGCCACCATGGTTAGAAACTGTTCATTTTGAAAAATGTAGGTACATGAAATATATAGTGTGTGATGTTACAGAGCACACAATTGAAGTGTTGATTTTGTGGTCCTCACAAACACACTTTTTATGTTCCTGAATACACACGTGTGAGCTCATGGTCTGATTACGGGCCTGCCAGTTGTGTTGGAAAGCATCTTTGAATTGAAAACTAATCACATCTAGAAATAAACAGTTTAAGTTATACTGAAAACGCTATATTTAAGGTGGGGATTGATAATTGCTGCAAATCAACTGGTATTTCAGATGAATCACTTTTGGATTAAGAAGGTTTTACCATATTTATTTGTACCAGGATATGGTAACTGCAGGAAAGATTCTGCTTCACACATAGTAAATTCATGGTACAATGTTGACTGATGTGGCCACTGTAACATTTCTGTACGCACCAGAACATAAGGTCATTTAAATGTTGATTATGGTAATGCCTGGCATTGTTAATTTAGTACAAACACAGTATGTCGTTCAATTTAGCATGCACATACATGGTCTACCTTTTTTGGCTAAAGTGGCAGGCATGCCATGAATCTGAGTGACAGTCTATTGAATATCTACAATTCAAGGGTGCAAAAATGCCAAGTGTCAGGTTGGTCTTGCAACTAACATTTGTACAGTGGTGCCTAATATTTGTGCGTCTACAGCCACCACTTCATGTCAACATTCTGAAGCCTAAAGTTCTTATGTGGCTCTTATATTTTTATAACCCTGTGCATCCCTCGTACAATTTGTGATATTTCATCAGAAATAACAACACTTCATATGTATGCTGTTGCTAGTACAGCTCAATCTGGGTATTTAATGTGTTCACACTCATCACAGAACTACAGATGTGTACATACAGATGACACTTCAATATGTCCTTATACCTAAATGACTTTTCACACACACCACAGGTATATGGTTGCTCTCCAGTATGTAGATGCTGATGTTTCTTCAGACAACCCTTGTGAGTGAATTTTTATTATACACTTTGCAAGTAAGTGGACATTCCCCAGTAAGCAGGCATTCGTGGTTCTTCAGAATACTCTGATATGTGAATAATTTATTACACACATCACAGGAATACGCATGTTCTCAAGTACATATCCATTCAGGTGTCTTCAGATGACACGAAACAATAAATGATTTCTTAAATATTTTACAGTTGTATCACCGTTCTCCATTATGTAAGTGTTGTTGTTCCTTCAGAGTAGCCTGAATGGTGAATGGTTTATTACATAAATCACATATATATGGATTTTCTTCAGGTAGTAGTAGTTGTGTTTCTTAAGATGATTCAAAGGAACAAATTATTATGTATGTAACTGCTATACAGATGTTGTCCGGTACCTAAGCACAAGCATAACTTCAGAGTACCCAGAGAAGATAACTATTTATTACAGAGATCACAGGTAAAAATCTTCTCCAGTATGTAAGCACTGATGATTCATAACTTGGTGTGACTGAGAGAATGATTTGTTATGTACATTGCACATGTATGGACATCCCACACTAAACTCTGATGTTACTACAGATTACCCTGTTATATATGATGATCCTGCCAAGAGAATGATTTATAACATACATCAAATGTGTATGGACATTCTCTGGTATGTAGGCCTTGATGTCTCTTCAAATGACCCTGTTGACTGAGTAATTTACACACACTTCAGAGGCATATGCATGTTCCCTGTAAGAATGTCCTGATGCCTCTTGAAATGACCCTGTTGACTGAGTAATTTACACACACTTCAGAGGCATATGCATGTTCCCTGTAAGAATGCCCTGATGCCTCTTCAAATGACCCTGTTGACTGAGTAATTTACACACACTTCAGAGGCATATGCATGTTCCCTGTAAGAATGTCCTATGCCTCTTCAGATAAACCTGCTGAGTGATTTATTTGTTACTTGCATCATGAGAATATGGACGTTCACCAGTATGTTTACGTTCGTGTGACTTCAGGTTACTATGGTAAACGAAAGACTTATTACATATGCCACATTCATACGGACGTACACCAGTATGTAAGAGAGAATGTTGCTTCAGATTACGCAGAAATTTAAATGATTTATTACATACACCACAGGTATATGGACGTTCCCCATTATGCAAGCGCTGATGTTGCTTGAGATTACCCAGCTGAGTGAATGACTTATTACATATATCACATTTATGTGGACGTTCTCCAGTATGTATGAGCTGATGTTTCTTCAGAACACCTTTCTCAGTGAATGACTTATTACATACATCACATGAGTATGGACGTTCTCCAGTATGTACACGGCGGTGTTTGTTCACAGCATGCTTCTCAGGAAATGATTTATTACATATATCACATGTATATGGACGTTCTCCACTATGTACTCGGTGGTGTCTCTTCAGGGCATTCTGTTCAGTGAATGATTTATTACATATATCACATGTATATGGACGTTCTCCACTATGTACTCGGTGGTGTCTCTTCAGGGCATTCTGTTCAGTAAATGATTTATTACATATATGACATGTATATGGACGTTCCCCAGTATGTATGCGCTGATGTGCCTTCAGAAGACCTCCTTTACCAAATATTTTATCACACACTTCACACCTATATTGATGTTCCCTAGCATGTACGACAATATGTCTCTTCCGATGATCCTGTTGAGTGAATGATTTCCTGCATACATCACAAGTACAGGGATGTTCTCCTACATGAACATGTTGATGTTTCTTCAGAATACTCAGCTCAGAGAATGATTTATTACATTCATCACAGCTATAGAGATGTTTTCCAGTATAATATGCGTTATTCGTGGTATGTGTAACTTGATGTTTATTCAGCATACTCTGATCAGTGAATATCTTATGACATATATCACATGTGTACAGATGTTCACAAGTATGCATGTACTGGTGCAATTTGAAGGAATATCCACCACTGAACCTTCCACCACACACATCACAGCAGTATCGATACTCATCTGCTTGTATGATTTGGTGTTCATCCAGAGTACTCTATGAAGAAAAGACACTTATCTTATTAATGTTAATAAAAATGATTAACATTTTTAATTAGACATTATTAACAACCAGAAAAAAGTGCTCAAGAGCAACAACTATAACACAGTACCATATTCTCTCTTAGATCTCAGTAGTCTCTGTGCATGTGTTTCTTCTTTTGTTGCAAAGTACCCTACAGCCATCTTCAGAGAGAGATATAGTGGCCTAATTAGCAAATGTTCACTGTACCTGAGTTGTGATATACAGCCTAAGTTGAGAGTTGTAAAATTGTTTTATTGTGGCACATTATCAAGTTGAAAGAGGAATTCAGAAGAGTTCTTAGATTACTGTTCAGGTTGGGACTGAGGGAGGCTGACCCACAGCACAGAAGTTTACAGACATACACTGTCTCATTAAGGAAGCAAACAATGGACACTTCAGCATGCAGTGGTTTTTTAGAATTCTATATATATATATACATACATACATATATATACTCATTTTAAATTAGCATACAAATATTACTTAAACCCTG
>Ga0209629_10004112_pt1 | contig 10687 bp, 13 predicted proteins | sample TergutCu122P5_FD_187286 | JGI IMG/M metagenome (GOLD analysis project Ga0209629, IMG submission 187286) | Cubitermes ugandensis P5 segment gut microbial communities from Kakamega Forest, Kenya - Cu122 P5 (SPAdes) (version 2) | ecosystem: Host-associated > Arthropoda: Insects > Digestive system... | reverse complement strand
TTTAGCTCCTTTCTGCCCCCATAGATTGTTTATAATATATCACGATAAATATATAAAAATCAATAAGCGGGCGAGCATTGCTCGCCCCTACATATATGTATATTTTAAATCGGCTGTGAATTGTAACACCAGGAATTCATTTTTTGTCATTATGCCTGAACAAATACGCCTGTCATTATCCCTGAACAAATACACCTTGACAAAAGAGAAGTTTGTTATATAATATACTCGTGAGGAGGGAAGAGTATTATGATAAAGAGTAATGTAGAAAACATATTAAATGAACAAATTAATGCAGAATTATATTCAGCATATTTATACTTATCAATGTCAGCATATGCTGAAGTAGAAGGGCTGAAAGGATGTGCGAACTGGCTGCACATACAGGCGCAGGAGGAAATGGCGCACGCAATGGGGCTGTATACATATGTGTTATCAAGAAAAGGTGTTCCTGTAATGAAAGAAATTGCGGCTCCGCCTACAAAATGGGAATCTATTTTAGAATTATTTAAGGCAGTTCTGGCACACGAAGAATTGGTAACTTCAAAAATAAATAATATAGCAACATTAGCTGCAAAAGAAGATGACCATGCGCTGTACAGCTTTATTCAGTGGTATGTAAAAGAGCAGGTTGAGGAAGAGGACAATGCAAATGCAATAATTGACCAGCTAAAGTTTGCAGGACATACAGAAGGGTCTTTATACATGATAGATAAAGATTTGGGAACAAGAGTTTTTGTGGCTCCTGTAATTGCTTAAGACTGATTAATATTCATATAATACAATACAGGGCAGGAACAAATTTGCCAAAAGCGAATTTGTTTTTGTGTTTTAAATTAATATAATAGTTGAGGGGATAAAAATGATATTAGCAATTATACAAAGATATGAAAAAATTGAACAGAAAAAATTTTTTGGAGAAAGGTTTTTTTTAACTAAATATTTTAAAGATATTTTTGAAGAATTAAATATATTGCTGTTCCCAGTTATTTCATCATTGCAATTAGAAACAGTAGCCAATATATGTGATGGTTTAATAATAGCAGGGAGAAGGAGAGATATTGACCCAAAGTACTATGGGGAAGAAGCATTAAAAGAAACTAATTTAGCCAGTGCTTATGACAGGGAAGATGAACTCGATTTTGAAGCTATAAAAGCTTTTCATAAAAAAGGCAAACCAATATTGGGAATTTGTGCAGGGTTGCAGGCTATTAATGTATATTTTGGAGGAAGCCTGCACCAGAGTGTTCCAGAGCACGCTGATGAAGACATAAGAATAATGCATCCTGTTATTATAGAAGAAGACTCGTTTTTATATGAATGTTATCAAAGCAAGAAAATAGAAGTAAATTCGTTTCATAATCAAGCAGTAAAAAGACTTGCTGATGGGTTTAAGGTTACTGCTGTGAGCCTTGATGGAGTTGTGGAAGCAATAGAACATGAAAACATACTGGGAATACAATGGCATCCTGAGGAAATGTATGATTTGGAGTTTTTTAAGAAATATATAGATATGTATTATGGGAAGTCAATTTAAAGGATAAAACATACGAAAGGTAGATATGTGTTAAATGAAAAATATAATAAAAAATCATTTTAAATTTATATTAATTGGCATGCTCGTAATTGCTATATCAATTATTATTGGTGTATATAAGTATGAGAATAGCACATATCAAATACCTGTTTTGATGTACCATCATTTTTTAACTGGAGAAGAAGAAGATGCATATCAAACTGATAAAGGTTATTGTATTACAACAGAAAATTTTGACAAGCAAATGGAATATTTGCATGATAATGGATACACCTGCTTAACAATGGAGCAGCTATATGAATATAAAAAAGGAAAAATTGATGTACCGCAAAAATCATTTGCTATAACAATAGATGATGGATTATTATCATCTGTGGATAGGGCAAAACCAATACTTGCAAAGTATGGATTTAGTGCAGCTGTATTTGTTATTGGCTCTGCCGCAAATCCTACAACTGCCAGCACATTTGACCCAACTGTACATTATCAGTATATTGGGATTGATGTCATAAATGAAAGAGATAATGTATTAGAATATGGAAGTCATACTTATGATATGCATAAAATTATAAATGGACAGAAAAGTTTGGAAACTATGTCATATGCTCAAATGCTGGAAGATGCAAAAAAAGAAAAAAGCCTTATAAATTCAGATTATATTGCATATCCATATACTACATATTCACGCGATTTAATAAAATCACTAAAAGCTGCAGGATACAAAATGGCGTTTAGAGGAAATGAAAAAAAGACAGTTAAATATGAAAACTTATATTTGACATCCAGAATAGGTGCAACAGATGATATGCAAAAATTTTATGATATATTCGAAACAAATAAATATGATTTCAAACCAACATTAAAACAGTTTCTAAGTGATTTTCTTAAAACTTTTTAAAATATTGGATTTAGAAGGGATATTGAATGACAGTTAAACGAGCAGTTAAAATATTAATTTTAATATTATTTGCATGTCTTGCTGCGAGCATAGGGCTATTTATATATAATGCCAATAAAGACTACAATATAAATGCTGGATTTAGCTCTATACCATTGCAATACAACGCAGAAAACAATTCTTCAACTTATAATTGGAATGGAACGGCAATTACTGTATATGGAGGATTTGTAAAAGGAATACAAAAAGAAGGGAAGAACGAACACCTTATTATAAGAGCATTATTTCCTTTGCCGACAATAGAGATAAAATCATCATCTCAAAAAGCCATATCTATTAATCTTGAAAACATAAATCCAGACTTTTATTCAAAACAAATAGATAAATCTTGGATACCTAATAGAATATCAGTAAATACATTACAATTTAATATAAACATAAATGCAAATGAAGAAAAGAAGATGGTGCCGAATACTCCAGATAACACAGATAGCGATAACTATATAATACTTGGAGATAACCGTGATGGGTATGATACGTTTGACCAGATTATTAATCAAGTAAATAGCTCAAATCCAGTATTTGTCATAGATAATGGGGATTTAGTGTTTAGTGGAAAAGCAAATCAATATAGGTTATTTGACCAGGCTGTTTCAAAAATTAGTACAACACTATGTACCGAACTCGGTAACCATGATATTCGTAGAGATGGAAGGAATACCTATACAAAATTATATGGCCCTGCTTATTATTCATTTGACTTTGGAAACAATCACTTTGCCTTTGTTGACAGTTCTCGCGGATGGGCTGAAAAGACATCAATTCCAGACGAAGGCTATACATGGCTTGAGCAGGATTTACAAAAGGTACAGGGTAAAAATATTTATGTTATAACACACATACCGCCAGTGGATCCAAGAAGCAATACAACGCCAAATGCGATACCAGCATACGTGGATCAGATGAAAAATAATTCAAGTATAGAAACAATTTTAGATAATTACAGAGAAAATGAAAATATGAATCATGGATTTCAAGACCCGACAGAAGCTGCACGCTTTGAAAAAATTATGACAAAATACAATGTAAATACTGTGTATTTATCGCACATTCATAGTTATTTTGACTTTACGAAAGATAATGTTCGATATGTTATTAGTGGAGGAGCTGGTGCTGAGCTGCTAACAAAAAATAGCTATTATCATTATGTGACTGCAAAACTGGATGATTCAAATACTCTTACAATTACAGAGCTGCCATCTCCTGCGAACAATTTAATAACAAGATATGGGGCAACAGCTAAACTTTTGGGAAAGGCTATGTATATTGAAAATAAAACAGCAGTGGTCTTATTTATTATTGGAATAATAGTTCTATTGTTATTAATCGTTTTACATTTTATATTAAAATTTAAAAATGGACTTTCCAACCTTGGAATACTGCTAAAAGATACTGGAAAGTATATAGCAAAACGATTTAAAGAAATATATAGAAATAAAAAATAATGTCCATCAGTGGACGAAAGAGATAATTTAATAGCAGGATATGACAAGAATTTATGAGAATAAAAAAACAAAAAAGGCAAAAAAGATTTTGAAATATATGTAAAAAATACATGTAAGAATAAAAAAACAAATAGCAAGAAATTAACTGTAATAGCTTGTTAGTTATTTCTTGCATGTACTGTCCCCCTTGCTAAAGGGGGAGGGAGCGCAGCGGGAGGGGGATTGAACAGTGCATGCATTATCTGCAAAATGTTAACTTACCTACACGAAATAGCGAAAAGCCATATTTTACGCTAAGCTTTTACAATGAAGAGTATAGAAGGGATTTAGGAATATTAGGCAGCAAATCTGGTAGAGATGAAGACAAAATATCACTTACAAAATTAACTCCTGAATTTTTCGAAAATGCTATTTCTTTCAAAGAAGCAAATTTAACTCTTGTATGCAAAAAAATATATTTTCAGGATTTAGATGTTTCCAATATTTCACATATTCCACAAAAGGAAATAGATAGATTTTATAAAACAGAACCTGCACATCGTATGTATATTGGTGAAGTTATTGATATTATCGATAAAAATAATTATAAATATAGTAATTTAATGAGGTAATAATGTGAATAAAGTTATTAAAGTAATAGTTAAAGACTTACTGGTAAATGTATTTTTAGTTGTAATAAAAATCTTATCAGGTCTAATATTTAATTCAACAGCCTTATTAGCAGATGGAGTTAATTCATTAAGTGATTTAATAACAGATTTTATCTCATTCTTTGGTGAGGAAATTGCTAAATTAAAAAAAGGCAAGAAAAAAATTATATTTGAAGATAAAACAAGTTTCGTTATAGGAATCATTGTTATAATTTTAGCCATTGGTATGATTATAATGTCATTTAAGACAGACAAATCTGTTCCAAGTGCAATAGTTATATACATCACTATCTTTGTTATAATAGTAAAATTTGCAATAGTTAAGTATGTATCAAAAATGGGTAAAAAATTAGACAATTCCATACTAATATCCAGAGCAGAAGAAAGCAAAGCAGATATTGTAAGCTCAATAATTGCACTTATTGCAATTTTATTGTCACAATTATCAAAGTATATAGAGATATTAAAATATGCAGATATTATTGGAGGACTGGTTATAGGAGTAATTACATTATATGCAGGAATTGATATTATAATTAAGAATGAAAAGAATATTAAAAGAATAGAAGAAAATCATAAAAATATAGGAGGTTCAATTTAATGAGAGATTTAGTAGAAAGTAATTTAACTCCAATATTTGAAGAAATAAAAGGATTAATAATAAATAGTAGAAACAAAGTATATAGTGCAGTAAACACAGAAATGCTTAATTTGTATTGGAATATAGGAAAAATTATAATGGAAATACAACAAGGAGATGAAAGAGCAAGTTATGGAGATGCTGTTTTAGAAAAGCTATCTGAAAAACTTACAAATGAATTTGGAGAAGGATTTTCATCAAGAAACTTAAGAGCGATGAGGAAGTTTTATATAACATATCCAATTTGGAAGACACTGTCTTCCAAATTGAGTTGGTCGCATTATCTTGAATTAATAAAAATAGTTGAAGACAGTAAAAGAAAGTTTTACTTAAATGAGGCTATAAATTCAAAATGGTCTGTTAGAGAATTACAAAGACAAAAAGGTTCATTGTTATATGAAAGATTAGCTAGGAATTTTATTATGTGCAGATAACAAAAATAAAGCTGTTGTAAAATACACCTTGCCAGAAGATAATAAAAATATTTTTGTATCTGAATATAAATTATATTTGCCGACAGAGGAAGAATTGATTGGGATTGTGGAAGAAGAAAAGAAAAATTTGGAGTTAAACAAGTAGAGGTATTAGATATATGAGCAAAGTCATGATTGAAAGCTATATGTTAAAAGCATTAGAGCAATCAGATATTGATTTAAAAAATGTGCTAAGTCGTAACTTAGAACAGTTAAACAAGAATTTAGAAAATATATTAAGTGGCAATTTAGACGATATTAAAAATACTAATAATGCCTTTTTACTATTTAAAGTTCAAACTGAAACAGTGCATTGGCTAGTAGATTGCATTGAGAGAATTAATATTTATAAAGTTTCTAGTGAAGATAGGAAAATTTTTAGTGCTTTTAAATTCTTAAATAATGCATTAAAACATAACAACTCGTTAACATATATAAATATTACAAAAGGATACTTTGAATTTCCTAATATGACTTTTCCTGCACCTAATAAATTAGAATATCAATGGGCTGACCTATCTTATTTGAAAGATGTTAAAAATGACAACCAAGGGAAAATTTATAGAGAGTGTCTGGAAGGAAATGAAATTTTACAAACAATAGAAAGTGCAATTTTAAAAATCAATTATTATATTAAAGTTAAACAATAAATTAAGAGTAGTTCTTTTTTTACTTAAAAAAGTCACCCAAAAGGAGATAATAATGTTTAAAATACATAGTGAATATATGCCTGCTGGTGACCAACCACAAGCCATAGAAAAGTTAGTTGAAGGTATAAATAAAAAGCAGAAATACCAGACACTTCTAGGAGTTACAGGCTCACGGAAAAACTTTTACTATGGCAAATGTTATTGAAAGAGTACAGAAACCTACTCTTGTTTTGGCACACAATAAAACTCTTGCTGGGCAGCTTTATAGTGAGTTTAAGGAAATCTTCCCTGAGAACGCTGTTGAGTATTTTGTGTCATATTATGATTATTATCAACCTGAAAGCTATATTCCAAAATCAGATACATACATCGAAAAAGATGCATCTATCAATGATGAAATAGATAAATTGAGACATTCCGCAACAGCTTCTTTGTTTGAAAGAAAAGATGTAATTATTGTAGCATCAGTTTCATGCATATATGGTCTAGGTGATCCTATAGATTATGAAAATATGATAGTATCTTTAAGACCAGGAATGAAAAGAGAGAGAAATGAAGTTTTAAAAAAGCTGATAAATATGCAGTATACAAGGAACGAAACAGATTTTCAAAGAGGGACATTCAGGGCAAAAGGAGATTTAGTTGAAATATATCCTTCAGACACAAGTGAAAGTGCCATACGAGTAGAGTTTTGGGGAGATGAAATAGAAAAAGTTTCAGAAATAAATCCATTAACAGGCAAAGTTATTGGAATAAGAAATCATGTTATGATATTTCCGAATTCACACTATGTTACATCAAAAGAAAAATTGGACAGGGCAATAGTAACAATAGAAGAAGAATTGGAAGAAAGAATAAAATTTTTCAAAGATAATAATAAATTGATAGAAGCGCAGAGAATAGAGGAGAGAACAAATTTTGATTTAGAGATGCTTACTGAAACAGGCTTCTGCTCAGGTATTGAGAATTATTCAAGGCATATAAGCGGAAGGCCGGCAGGCTCATCTCCATACACATTATTTGACTATTTCCCAAAAGACTTTTTGCTTATAGTTGATGAATCACATCAAACTATACCACAGGTAAGGGCTATGTACAATGGGGACAGAGCAAGGAAAGAATCTTTGGTTGACTATGGATTCAGGCTGCCGTCTGCATTTGACAACAGACCTCTTAAGTTCCCAGAATTTGAAGAAAGAATTAATCAGTGTATGTTTGTAAGTGCAACACCTGCAGACTATGAATATGAACATTCTACGCAAGTAGTAGAGCAGATTATCAGACCAACAGGGCTTATCGACCCAGAGATAATAGTGAAACCTATTACACATCAAATAGATGATTTAATAGAACAAATTAGAATAAGGACTGAAAAAAAGGAAAGAGTTTTAGTAACAACACTTACAAAGAGGATGGCAGAAGACTTAACTGCTTATCTAAAAAATGTAGATATAAAGGTCAATTATATGCACTCAGATATAAAGGCATTAGAGAGGCTGGAGATAATAAGAAATTTAAGACTTGGCGAGTTTGATGTGCTGGTGGGAATAAATCTTTTAAGAGAAGGATTAGATATTCCAGAAGTTTCGCTAGTTGCCATTTTAGACGCAGATAAAGAAGGATTCCTGCGTTCAGAAAGGTCGCTGATTCAAACAGTAGGCAGAGCTGCAAGAAATTCAGAAGGTAAAGTTATAATGTATGCTGATGAATTAACAGAGAGCATGGAAAGAGCTATTTCTGAGACGAACAGGAGAAGAAAACTTCAGTCAGAATATAACAAAGAGCATGGAATAATACCTCAGACAATAACTAAATCTGTTAGAGATTCAATAAAAGCGACTATTGTGGAAGATATCAGCACAAAATATGAAATAAAACAAGATGAAACAATAGAAGATATAATAAATAAATTGACAGAAGAGATGCTGAAATGTGCATCAGAGATGGAGTTTGAGAAGGCGGCGGAACTTAGGGACAGAATTAAAGAATTAGAAGGGTTGGTGTAAAAATGTCAGAGATGAGCGAGAAAGATAAAAGAAGATTTTTAATAATTATTTTAGCTGAGGAAGAGGCTGATAGAATTATTGCAAATTTTGATGCCTATAGAAACGATGTACATACTATTTATAGACCAGATGAAATTTCTTATACTGAAGAAGAATTTTTTCAACAAGAAGTTAGAAGAATTATCCGTGAGAAAACAGGTTATATTGTTTTGGGAACAGGAGATGAAGCTTCTATTTTAAGAGGGAAAAGAGAGACAAAGGAAGAGGCTGGGGGCAAGAATGAACGATAACATTGTAATAAAAGGTGCGAAAGAGCACAATTTAAAGAATATAGATTTGACTATACCAAGAGATAAATTGGTGGTTATAACAGGGCTTTCAGGTTCTGGGAAATCTTCATTAGCTTTTGATACACTTTATGCAGAGGGGCAGAGAAGATATGTAGAAAGCCTGTCTTCTTATGCAAGACAATTCCTGGGGTTAATGGAAAAACCTAATGTGGAATCCATAGAAGGACTTTCTCCTGCGATATCTATTGACCAGAAAACCACATCAAAAAATCCACGTTCCACCGTTGGAACAGTTACAGAAATATATGACTACATAAGGCTTATGTATGCCAGAATTGGTGTGGCACATTGTCCTAATTGTGGCAAAAAAATTGAAAAACAGACAATAGACCAGATAGTTGATTCTGTTTTAGAACTGGAAATTGGTACTAAAATACAAATTCTTGCACCAGTTATAAGAGGCAGAAAAGGTGAATATACAAAGCTTTTGCAGGATTTCACTAAAGAAGGATTTGTAAGGGCAAGAATAGATGGGGAAGTAGTAGAAATTTCGGATGACATCAGAATTGACAGGAATAAGAAACATAACATAGATATAATTGTAGATAGATTAGTCATAAAAGAAGATATTAGAAGCAGGTTGACTGAGAGCATAGAGGCTGCCATGAAATACGGCAACAATCTTGTGCTGATAGATATAGGGAATGTAGGGAGGGACCGGTGTGTCCCTCCGCCCACAAGGGAATAACCAGACACAAAGCAATGAGATGTTATTCTCATCTAATTACGCCTGCCCAGACTGCAACATAAGTATTGAGGAATTAACACCTAGAATGTTCTCATTTAACAATCCTTTTGGGGCATGCCCAAACTGTACAGGGCTTGGCTATCTGATGAAAATTGACCCGGATTTAATTCTTCCAGATAAAAATAAAACCTTATATGATGGTGTTAAAGCGTTTGGAGTGAGCTCAATGAAAAAGGGAGACACCATGGCAAAGATGTATTTTGAAAGTATAGGAGAGTATTATGGTGTTGATATAAAACAGCCGATTAAGAAGCTTCCAAAGGATTTTGTAGATAAAATATTATATGGCACAGGAAACGAAAAAATAGATTTTATATATCAGTCTTCTATAGGAACAAGAAAGTTCACTGCTCCATTCGAAGGAGTAATTCCAACTCTGGAGCGAAGATACAGAGATACGAAGTCTCAAGGGATGAGAGATTTTTATGAAATGTATATGTCAAATGCAGACTGTGAAGTATGTCATGGTGCAAGATTGAAAAAAGAGAGCTTGGCTGTTACGGTAGGCAGCAAGAATATAAATGAATTAACTGATATGCCTGTAAACAAAATAAAAGATTATCTGGATACGGTAAAACTTAATAAGACAGAGACTCTAATAGCCAAGCAGATATTGAAAGAAATCCATAAAAGACTGCAGTTTTTAATTGATGTAGGATTAGAATATCTGACATTATCGAGAGCGGCTGGAACTCTTTCTGGTGGAGAAGCACAAAGAATAAGACTGGCAACGCAGATAGGCTCTGGACTTACAGGAGTGCTGTATATCCTAGACGAGCCAAGCATAGGACTGCATCAAAGGGATAATTCTAAACTTTTAGGAACATTAAAAAAGCTAAGAGATTTGGGAAATACTTTGCTTGTTGTTGAGCATGATGAAGATACAATGTATGAAGCAGACCAGATAATAGATATAGGGCCAGGTGCAGGTGTGCACGGAGGAAATATAATTGCACAAGGTACTGTGGAAGATATAAAGAAAGTTCCAGAGTCAATTACAGGACAGTACTTGAGTGGAAAACTACAGATACTTATTCCAAAAACTCGTAGGGGCGAATCCCTCCCAAAAGCCATGCTTCGGAAGTAGCCTCCCAATAGCCCACCCCAAAAATCTCGCTTCGCTACGATTTTCGGGGACCCCGGACAGGGAGGCGGCACAAATGCCGAAATATATTGAAATCAAAGGTGCAGTGCAGAATAATTTGAAAAACATAGATGTAAAAATCCCAC
>Ga0209629_10004111_pt1 | contig 10688 bp, 7 predicted proteins | sample TergutCu122P5_FD_187286 | JGI IMG/M metagenome (GOLD analysis project Ga0209629, IMG submission 187286) | Cubitermes ugandensis P5 segment gut microbial communities from Kakamega Forest, Kenya - Cu122 P5 (SPAdes) (version 2) | ecosystem: Host-associated > Arthropoda: Insects > Digestive system >... | reverse complement strand
CTGGCCATTATCTCCGTAACCGTTCAACTTTGGATATAGGTGTTTTGGGTTATATCGGTATAGTTTAACATAAGGAACACTCTCCCGAAGTTTGGTCCGTTCCTCCTGTGACACCCTGTATATACATTAGTGATGACATCACTACACATCCTGCTTCACATCTGTTGGGACAACAGAAATTAAGAGTAAAAAATGGGACAATCTTGTTAAAGAGGAGAGGTGTGGTCACCCCAAATTAAGCTTGCTAAGTCAGGTGCTTAGTGTACTTCGCAGTTTGGCAATATGTTAACACAAACCGCACATAGCAACTAACCTGAAGCCTTCCCACACATCAGAAGCATACTGCACAGTGTGCCTTATAAGTCGACCCAGTCGCTTGGCAAACTGTCTGTATCGTGGAGAATCATACGTACGCAGACCTTGTCTCAGCAGACGAACAAACAGCGTTGCAAAAGCAAACAGACGCAGAATGTGGTGCTCGGTCACTCTTCTGACATCATACAAATCCCTGTTACAAACAAAAATTGTTAGTTTTTTACGGCTGCTAATCAATATATTCCAGTCACAGTACATCAGGCTGAAGTGCCTGTTTGTATTGCATGTGCAGGCCACTGCTATTATTGTCTGTTGTGGTACATAAGTTTAACTTTCAGGCTTGTTAAAATCTGAACACCTCACCAATGTCAAGCAGCAGATACTAACAAACGAAGCAACAGACATTTTTGACAGAACTGTATGTTTGCTGTACACGACCAGTTCAGTGACAAAGAGTTCAGCGCAATATTTCCACCAGTGACAGGCCATGTAGTTACTGTAGTTATCATACTAGCATACAGCTTGGTCTGATGAAGAACAGTCACAATCACTGGGCAAAAACAGCAGGCTAAATTTAAATGGTGCTCAAAAATAATGGTGACAATCTAAACAACAAATATTTGAGATTCTCAAAGCAGTGTTGCTGATGACACAAGTCTTCTGAGGTATAACTTTATACTACCGGGCAAGTGGTTCCCAGTTCTGACGGACTATAGTGATGACATCTTCTTGGACTGCTTGTACCTGGACGACACCCGGCACCTTCAAAATACAGGAAACCGCTCACCCAGTGACAAAACAGCACATCCCAGAAGACCTAAATCCATAAACCTGACTTCCTTTCATACTAAAATAAATGTACACCTAGAATTTACACTTCAAATGCCAAAGTAAATACAATTTCATTTACTCGTACTGTACCCACATATGTGAACCTGCAGCAGTTGTTTGTGATTCCCCTGAACTGCCACAACGGCATTCCACTTGAGCTGTGCCATGGCTCCAGCAGTTAGTTGCTGGCCTCTCACCACAGAGGACCTGGTTCAATCCCAAGCCACTTCATGTACAATTTGATGGATAAAGTGGAGCTGGGAGAAGTTTTTCTTAGAGTACTTCAGTTTTCTGCTGTCAGTATCATTCCACCAATGCTCCATACTCACTCACTCATAATGAAGAGCACACAATCACAGTAACTAACAGCACATACAGTAACACCCATCATAAAAAGCATTACACTTGCACATAAGGATCTCTCTTCATTGAATAATAAATACCTTTTTTGGTTTTCCCAGTACCGAAGCAAAAGGAGCTCATTTAGACTTTCCCAAGCACAACTCATAAAGCCCACTTCAAACACCATATTTTTATTGCAAAGTGTAAAGCAGAGGTATACTTAACATGTGCTTCATTAACCACCATGTCAAGAACGAACACTAGGAAGCAGAGTGGAAATCTACCTCCATGCAATCTTAACCTCAGCACTAGATGGAAGTGACTGTTCAGCTGCATGCCTCCACTCTTGTATCAAGCACCTCTGTCAGCAGATTATAAGCCTATCAGTTATTAACCCATCATCACACACACACATATCAGCATATTACGTTAGTCATTTACCTATCATCACGCCTCTCAACCAGCAGAATATGGCGGTACAGGCAATCCATTGGGATCTGGTTTAGAAGTGACACAAGGTCATTTTCACGCAAATGAGTTGCCCAATTTGCGTACTGACATCCTGTAAGATCATCTTCCTCTCCATCAGAATCAATCAATACCCACAGTCCACTTTCTGAATCATGGGATGAGGATTCTCTCATTGAAGTCTGAATCTAAACAGTACCAAACACCCTGCATGACAACAGACAATTTTCAAGACAGAAAACCTATAGCAGAACTACTTCCACACAGTCCCTGACCTTAGATCAGTGAGCCTGTGATGAGGGCCAAAAATGCACTGTGATGCACTTCTGCTTCAGCTAATGTAGCAGCTATAATCATGTGATTGATGTACAAGGAGTGTCAGGTCAGGTGACACCACCATGAATGGGAATACCTGCTGTAGCTTGCACTGCTGCTGCTCATTTTGTCACCAGTAACCTGTACTTGTCCGGGCAGTTCATGGGACTCATGTTAAACATTATGATCAAAAATGACAGAGACTTTATGGATGCAATTCTACTATAGCTTCAAATATCTTAGCATACTTTTTCTATGATTACAGACTCTTGAGTTGTGAAGTTACAGAAAAATAAACCACTGATAAAGAATGATTACACAAGTGTCAACAAGCCACATAGAGCAGGGGTTCTTAACCCAGGGGTATACAATCTATACAAAAATCTAGGCTCCACTTCCAAATTACAGGTGCCAAATGGTGATACAAAGCAATTTCCACACTGTGGACCCACAAATATTTGGTACCTTTGCATACAAAACTTAAGTCACATGGCTAACCTGGTAACTGGGATTTGTGCACTACTGTATTAACCTAGGGCTGATGACGCAAAAATAGATAACCAAGCCATTTAAGGTGGATCATGATGATTCTCTTTCATGCATGCAATGTCCTCCCACACCAATATATTTCAGCATGAAGGTGCTTATGCAAAGTCAACTGTCATACTAATATACTGATGTCTGTTTTAATTCTGTGCTGTTCTTGTAATATCTTTCATTTTGCAGAACTGTTGTGTTCTTCAAATGAATAAAAGAATATTCAGTCACATTTCAATACTGTTATTTTTGTGAAGTACCCAATATGTCACAGCAGGAAAAAATGCAAGTGGGTGTCACAATTCATTTAAAAAAAGGAAGATAAATACTTTTTCAGTGTTGTAAGACTTACATTCTTAGAGTGGTACAACCAATATACAGGATATTATGCTATGAAGTGTGTCTGGAAAGTAAAGATACAAAGGTCTTAAACATGTACAACATTTTTAATTTACAAAAGCGACACTGTGAATGAATTGCCTGTACATAACTTTATTTTTCAACATAGCCGCCAGCATTGTCCAAACATTTATTAAGTCTTGGAACCAGCTTCTGTATCCCTGAGTCATAGAAGTCTGCTGCCAGCCCTTTGAACCACGTCATTTCTTCTTCTTCTTGCACCTCATCATCATTGTCAAACTTTTTCCCAGCGAGATGTTTCTTTAGGTGAGGAAACAAGTGGAAATCGCTGGGTTACCATAAACAGCAACAATTTGTTTGTGAATTTCCACTGGATGTTCACCTTTTGCATTGAGAAATCGTATAATGGAACGCACCTCGCATTTGGTGGGACTTTGGATCGGTGCTGCCACTTCAAACATGTCTCACTCAAACAAAGCCGGTTCTACCACTGTCAAACAAGCACAGCCCACAGGTAAAGGATCAAGGTCGACAGCAGTGTTGCCATAATAAGCATAAAAAATTTCCCTATCGGCCTACACATGATGTATCTTTACTTTCCGGACATGCCTCGTACTTGTGAAGCGTTTTCCATACTGCAAGCAAGCACTTCAGTCAATTAATGCTAGCATGATCATATAATTTGCTGCAGCACTTTTGAAACCACCTGCCTTTGTCCCTACATTTAAGTCTAGTTACATTTTAGTAACAATAATGTAATATAACTAGGAGGAAAGACATTTCTAATTTAAAACTGAAGTGTGGGTAGCAAAGCTGACTAACAAAGCTAATCTGGGTTCCAACTTAAAAACAGTTAACTCCTGACCTACTGAATAAAGATTTTCATTAGTGAACACACAATCTATATCAATTCTGACAAGTTCTGACGATGGTATTCTTCACTGTGGCTAATTGGATTTGTGCATTTTGTCCATCATATGGCATTTTGAACAAGGCACAATTCATATGAACAACTGGCTGTATTGCCATCCTCAGATGGAGGCACCCACTCTGTCGTGCCCACTTGGAAGAACTACCACTTGGTGAATGGTCCAGACCTTCTACAGCTTTCTAATGCTTTAATGTAATTAACTTACAGCTACTAACTAACTAACTAACTACAAGATATGTACTCCTTCTTCAGAACCTTAATTACTTCCTCAGCTAACAAAGAACTCCGCATATTCTACAGAATCAAAAAGTTCATTATCTTTTCACAATAGCCCTACACTTGCCCCTATCCTGAACCAGTTTAATCCAGACCATGCCCTCCCATCTTATTTCTTTAAGACCATTTTCAACATTATTTTCCCATCTATGCCTAGGTCTTCCGCATGGTCTCCGCTCATCTACACCTACATCTTCCAAGTGGTCTCTTTCCTGTAGATTTCACCATCAAATCCCTGTATGAATTTCTCCTCTCTCCCATATGTGCCATGTGTCCCATCCATCTCATCCCACTTGATTTGGTCACCCCAGGAACATCTGGTATCAGTACAAATCACACAGTTCCTGATTTTCTCCAGCCTCCTGTCACTTCTTCCCTCTTAGAAACAAAGGTCTTCCTCAGGACCCTATTTTCAAATGCTCTCGGTCAATGTTCTTCACTTAATGTGACAGATCAAGTTCCACACCCGTATGACACAACAGGCAAAATCACGTTCTGTACATTTCAATCTTTATACAGTTACACACAGCAAATGGGTAAACACAACATTCTGGACCAGAACTTACAAATCACTTAAAATCCAGAATATAAAAATCTGTAATTACCTGTTCTATAAAACGTTCCCTCTCTCGGACAGGCAGAAGGATTGTTGCCAACACTGCCACCATATGGTCAAGTTCAGAACTTGAAAATGGAGAAGGGTATGAACTATACGGACTGTCAACAAATGAAAGATGTGGGGGTGGGACAGCCTGAATATAGCCTGCAGCCCATGACCCTATGTCAGCAGGGCATCGCAGGACATGATTCAGTATGAATAAATGATCCCTCCATGATGCTATACGAAGCAAGACAGCCACCAAATGGGACAACCAATCCCTTGTGTCTGACACAAACTGGGTATCCTTTATCAAGCGTCTCTGAAATGTGAACAGGATCGCTATGCACATCCGTAGCTCTGAGATACAAGCTGCAGTATGAGGTGGCGGTTCACCAAGACGCAGATTCACTGGTGCATTATGAGGAAGTCGCTCTAATTCAGGACATGAGTATGCCAGACTCTGTACATAATGTTCTATCTGGCGCCTGAGAACCTCAGCTGAATAAGAGTTTAGTGAGTGCACCTCATTAACTAGTTCCTTGATGGACGCCAACGATCGAGTCAAAGATGACAAGGCCATCTTGCTGAATCGGGACACCTTGTACTCATGTGATGCTGAAACTGGGTTACCATCTTGGCATTCTCCACTTTCAGAAACCACACTTGTCTCAACAATCCACAGATTATTTTGATGTTCTTCACATTCTTTCTTCAGTGCTTCAAGGTCCATTGCATTAACTATGAGTCTATTCCTGGCACGAAAGTAACTCACCAAAAGTTCATAGAGATGATGTTGCTGTCGACCATCATGTAAGTGATTCTCCACAAACTCTGACACAAATTCAGCATTCATTTCCAGTTCTTGATTCCTATACAGGTATGATAACTGAGCTTCTGTAAAGGGCCTTATTTCATCTATGACAGCTTCTGAATAGCTCAGATCATTTACAGGCTCAGATGAAGCCTGTTCAACAATTTTTGGCTCTTCTTTTCGAAATGTGATTTGGCTTCTTTCAACCACTGGTGCTGCAATTTTCATAGCATTACTCTCACTCACTTCTGTTATGGGTGTTTCTACAGGTGCAGGAGAACCATCTGAATCAACTACACAGCGTCTTGGAGATTCTAATCTGGTATCAGCTTCTCCACTGCTAGGTTCTGTCTTGGCTACAATGTATGACTGAATTTCCTGCATCTCAGTTCCAAATACAATGTTTGATTCCCTACAGTTCTCCAGTTCTTGCAGGTCTTTCAGGCTCACACCAACAACCATAGGCAAATCAACCTTATTATCTGTTATAGATAAATTCTCCAGTTTCTTCTGAATAGTATTTGAGTCAGTATCACAAATCTCATGTGTATTTGACTGCTGACTTTCTTCTTCCTTTTGCAGGCTTTCCCCATCATCCCTAACTGCATCAAGTATTTCACTTTCAATATTTCTGGAACTCTCTGAACAAAAGTAACTGGAAACCACATTGGAATCATCACAAAGGAAATCTTCTAACACTGGGGCATCTGGAACTGAACTGGCAATTCTCTCTTCTTCTCCTTGGTGTTGGTCTTTCTTCTTCCTCTATAAATCAAAAATGGATTATTATCTGCCAGAAAGTTATTGTATGTGGTGTTATTACAAAATTGTATCCTAGCTTACTCGACAATCCAGAAGAATGTAGTTAAATCCGGTACACTGATTGAGTAGTGGACTGCATAAACTGGTACCTCTATTATATGTAGGTTAAACGCTAAAATTTTGGCAAGTCAAGGTTTAGACAAACACCAATGGCATATGTCCGGAAAGCTAGTATACGGTTCCCTTTCTAATGCACATGACACCAGCACAATGAAACATATTCACACTTTCAAATGGCACTTGACAACAGAACAAGTTAATCCTCTAAAATGACATTCACAATCGCTGCAAGAATCTACAGTAATAGTTACTATATAATATAAGAGCTGAATTATTATTTACGACAGCCCAGTTAAAGATTGTAGGTGGATTTACGTTTGCCATTACCTGCTTTGACTTTACCTTCTCCATCGCCTGTCGTCGTCTACCTCAACAGCGACAGTATTGCCAACGCGTCAATTGAAAAGTCGCTAACAGATCAACATTTTTTTTCCAATACGACAGTCCTTCATCTTAAAATTATTTTGCCGGCTGACAATTTTTGTATTCGGCGCCGTCGGTCATTTAGACACCGCTAACACCTGTGGAAAACAGTTATAAAATTCTTTTAAAAATTCTGTAACAGCCAGCTATCCGCGTATGACCAGCTAGGCAAACCATACCAAAGCTGCGATCTGAAGATAGACACTGTTCCATAGAGTGCTTTAGCATTTACATGTCTGTCTAAGTTTTCGCCTAGTTTGTTTCTATAGACCCAGAGCTGCAAATCTGAACGTTTCTGTCAGCCATTGTGCCACAGCAGTGCATTTAGTGACTTCATTCCCATATTGGCGTCACTGCCCACCTGTAATTTGCAGTGTCACTGATGACACAAGCACTTGTTATCCGAGACACGTGTAGCCAACTACGCAACAGCCTGCAAGTCACGTGGTCGTACCTTCTTCAATCTATAACAGGAATGGTTGCAACATAACGGGATTGTTTGTAAAACGTAACTTAAATAAAAGCGGCATGAACGTAAATCATTATGCAGGGACATTATTTTATTTGACAACAATCACTAGTCATTTCGCCGTGCCATTAACGCGTTTCTATGACGTGACACTTTTCTGTGAGCGAGAGGAAAAAAATTCCAGCGCCGTCTTCAAACGCGGCGACAATAAACCTAAATGTTAACTGCACTACACTGAACTAGAACGAGTGGGCACTGCCTCACGGCAAACAGGCATAGCAGTGAACGCTGGACTGCCTGTCGTCAAGCGAAACGTTTTGAATGAAGCACTGTCAGGTAAGACGATGTCTCTATATTAATAGTCTGTGTAAAGGACCCTGAAGTTACGCCATTATTTTGTCATGCAGACGGTAATTCGTATAGTTACTAATACGCACGCTAAGTGGCAGTAAAGGGCGAACAGATTTTAAATCGCAGGAACATACTACCCCATCTTTTATCCTGATTATAGAAACAGCAGTTCCCATTGCATCGTCGGCAAATTGCTATCTGACTGCACACCCTCATGTTTCAGAATACGATGATCTTTAGAGTCAGTGAAGCGAATTGTGTGACCGGAGACCGTGTCTGGAGGTTTTCTTTTTTTAAGACTTTGAGTTTGGTGGGAAACCTAAAGGAAATACACCACTCTGAATATCTAAGCACTGATATAATAATATTAAAATGGATCTTAGAGAATAGAATGGAAAGGCACGGAGTAAATTGTTCTGGCTTAGGATAGGAACGATGGGCGGGCTCTTGTTAAGGCGGTAATAAAATTTTGGGTTCCATTAAATGGGGGGATTTCTTTACTAGTTGAAGACCCAGTGGCTATTCATGAATGACTCTGCTCCAAGCAGTGAGTTAAGCTGTGTGTACCTAGTTCCTAGTCGCCTTCCTTGCACATTCTCATCTCCTACCCGTTTACAGTCCAACGACCAATACCTAAAGTAGACATGACAATGCTAAATCATAATTTCGCTCTTCAGGGTGGCAGCGCCGCGGCGTCTCTAGACAGCCTATCGTTTCCATCTTCAAAACGTCCAGATGCTCAAGAAGAGAGGGCAACGAAAGCCTGAAATCTCGCAATGCTGAACTGCATTTTGCTGCTTCCCTTGCAACTCATTCCAATGAACCTTCTCCTCACATTCCAAGTTCCACGCTTATGTCGCATTTTCCGTCATTCAGGGGACTGCAAAGAAGCCCATTAATGTCCGAGGCCCTGTGACATTTCATAGCTCGACGAGGTCTTGTAATCCCCTCGCTGCACTAAGAACCTGCACGACCCCGCCAGTGTCTCGACGTCACTTCTGACTCACTGCCTACATGGCTACATTGTTCTGACACGCGGTGACGCTAAGGAACGGTGTATTTGTTTGTCAGCTCAGAGGCGAATAATACGAACATCTGCGGACTCCATTTCATTCATTTTTTATAGGGTTATGTGTCCGGTTTGCAGGATGCTGCAGCATCCTGCAAACCGGACACATAACCCTCAGCTCCACACCAGACCAGCAACTTGAAAACCGCAGCACGAAATACCACAGGCAGCAACCACTGTGTAATACTCTTGAGCTCCTGATGATGGGCATACTGGTGCCCGAAACATGTTGAGCAAGCAATAAGATCTGCAATAAAAAACTCTGTTGCATCTAGTTGGCATTTTATTTCCATTTCATTCATATCTGATACCCTTGGAAATGCCTTCATTAACCCGCCACTGTTTTCGCGTCATCATATCAGTTTACTTGTTACGTTTGGTCCCGCTGTTCACGTACGGAATTTCAGGTTATGTATTTTTATTTTGTACAAAATCCACTTAAAACGTGCAAAATATTGGTACAAAATCCACTTGTATCAAAATACCTGTTATGTCAGTTGATATTCAGGATATGCTAGTTTTTAAATCGCTTAATTTTGCATATTAGGCACCTTATACAGCCGAATATCCTTGACGCTAGTCTGTCAGTGGGTCACACCCTGTATTAGCCTACGTGACAAATATCGTTACCGAGTTGTGTGTTTTCTGTGAGGTACACGCTCCAACACAGTGGTTGTTTTGATCCGCACCACAGTAACATGGAGGGCCCACGAACAACAACCATTCTGATGTTTAAGCTAAATAACAAGGGCGATTACCGAGCAACAAACGGCGTCCTTATCCACCGGCACTTTGCAGGAAATGTTTAGGCTACAAAATACCGCTGATGTAAGGTGCGAATTTTCTAAAGCCACTGAGAACACTGTGCTTAATTTTCTGAGCAACCGTGAAGTGCTGGCTGATTTGAAACTACAATATCGCTGTTGCATGCAACATGCCGGTCTGAAACACCTTCCCACGTAGGCCTCACAGCACAGGCACAACAAATAATTACTGTAGGCTAATTAGCCCAGTTCTATGAAAAAATATCACTCGAAAAGAAAGGTAAATAAACCCTGTACAGACCTGGACAGGCCCTGAGGGTTCCAGGAGGTTGAGGCTCCCAGATTTCAAGACAATCGGCACATGAAGGTGGTGAGGTCAGCCCTACTCACCGGCCGCCTTTATCCACAGGAAATATTCCTGCTACTCATTTCTGTTAGAGGCTGAGTTGAACCCAGGGCTACAGTGAGGTCTAAAGGACTATGTCAATGAAAAATTTCAATGACACTACTGGGAATCAAACCCGCAACATCCCAGTCTGTAGCGCAGTGCCTCAACCAACTGCGTCAACGCGTGCCCCATTACTAAAAGAACTAATTCCAAATTAATGGAATTAGACCTGATAAAGAGGAACAACCAGGTTTGGGAAAGGTCGCTCCACAACCAACGCATTGTTGGGAGTCACAGAATGCATTGCCCACGGATTCAACAATACAACAACACTCGCTTTATTTTTGAACATCTGAAGGGCTTTTATTCCCTAAAGTTTGCCTAACTGGGCTCATCTCGCAACTTACCGAAGCAGCAGTGCCACTCAGCTCTCTTGACACACACAAACACTGTGGCCTTCATAATGGATCCTTCGTAGCAGTTTAAGGAAATTCTAAAATCTAGCAGACGGCCCATCCCGGAAGCGCCACCACCTCCTCCTCCTCCCCCCCCCCC
>Ga0209629_10004110_pt1 | contig 10689 bp, 12 predicted proteins | sample TergutCu122P5_FD_187286 | JGI IMG/M metagenome (GOLD analysis project Ga0209629, IMG submission 187286) | Cubitermes ugandensis P5 segment gut microbial communities from Kakamega Forest, Kenya - Cu122 P5 (SPAdes) (version 2) | ecosystem: Host-associated > Arthropoda: Insects > Digestive system... | reverse complement strand
GCTGTAATAATACAATTTGTCCTCCTGAAGATAAGCAAGGTACTGCTCGAAACACGTTGAGGATTATAATGTAACATATATATTGTTATAGAATGAAGGAAGTGTGCATTAAGTTGGTAACTTGAAACAAGTCTTCACCTTAAACCTTTTTTACAAGAAATCACCTTGATCTGTCAGTAGCAAGCCGTTAGTTCTGACAAAATAAGATGCTGCCTTCAAGATGCACAAAAACATGTCACATCATGACTAGGTAACCTTACCAAAGAAGAGTCTGGCATGTTCAACAAGATCTCTTGTATGATAATCCTACTAAACACTGTTTCGTTTCACAATTCAATATCGTCGTTCACAAAAACAATAACTTATTTACATCCAAAATAATGTCAGGCACTACCTTCCATAGGAGAAAAAAATTCATCTGTTATAAACAGTCATGGATGAGATAACAAAGTTCGTTAATTTTATTAATATCCTATGAAAACAGCCCATTCCTGACATTTTTTTCTCCTGTTATTGTGACAGCAATATGAATGGTCCAGGTCAGTAGTGCCTTATGAGAATTCTGGAAGCAGACTAGTTTCATGGCACAAAATAGACGCTACTGATGAAATAAACCAGCATGTTTGATTTTCCCACCAGCATGTGAATAACTAAGGTATGCTGAAAGCAGAATCTATCAATTTAAAATTAGCTTATGATGTGAATCTAGTAATTTTCTAATCATAATATAACAATCTATATCACTAATGCTAATGAAGCAACATCACAGGAATTTTAGAAAAATGTGTTCATAGACAGAATGGTAGTTTTAACATGTTTATTTCAAGATAAGTTACTAATTTACCATATATTTTGGTGTGTGAAAATGTACACTTAACCTCATAAGAGTCTGATAATTGGAAAATGAGGATGTCCAGCAAAACTGAAGTCTGGTGGATTCCGAGAGTCCTTCTTATGGCCACCAGCAAGGAGCTTGAGAACCACGAAGTTGGTTTTGGCAACTTTCAGAAGATCACTTACCTGCAACAATACAGCTATCATTTTCTGTAACCCATTAATGATAATGTTTTTACCAAAAATCATATATATGTTCATATGTCTAACTCATAAAGGGAGGATATGAATTAAATATTAAGGGAAAGAGGAAAACATATCAAGATAATGATTAAGCTCTTTGAAGTTACATTGTCTCGTGAAAGGCAACATTTTTCCTTTCTCCCAGTTGTCATTTTCAGCATAGGAAATATGTAAATTCTCCTGATAGGTCAGACATGTGAGACACAACAAGATGTTCTAAATCAGCAGACATGTAAATTAACCAATACTGCTCTCAAAATTTAAGATCTTATTTTGTCTGAATTTTGTATTTGGATTCTACAAAACCTCATGTAGGTGAAAAACTGACATTACTGTGTACACTTACCTCTTGGTCTGGAGTACTAATGGTTTCCAACATGGTGCGTGCTTTGTGAAAATGCTGGCAGCCTGCTAGGTACAAGCTAGTACTAGTGGGTGGCTCCTCATATCGGACGAGTGATGTCATATCTTGAAACTCAGAATACTGCATTGGTGGGGGTGTCAGTAAGCTGGCAAATGGTGCAAACCGGTGCTCATAACGCACCTGTTCATTGTCGAATTCAGTGTGAGGTAGCCTGATCTTCCCATCAAGTCGAAAACCTACCATTGCCTGAGCAACATACGAAACCATCCAGTGACATTACATCATGCTAAATACAAAAATTTTCATTTTCAAGATATATGAGTATCAGTATGCAAATACAAAATTCTGTATACATTTAGAATTTAAAACACAGGCATGCACATGTATACAGACATATGGTGATCATAAAACTAGTTCACAATGCCTCAGTATTCTCACTTATCTTTAACAAATGACTCCCAAATCAGACCTCTGTAGCACATTAAAAAATACACACCTGTATCCCCACAACCTGGAGACTTTTGTTTGACTGATTGCCTGTGAATACTGTTTCATCTACAGATGTCATACAGTGTTGAATGAGATAAAAAGACAATCGTGTATGGTGAGTAGGCATGATATGAAACAAAGAGGTTGAGACAGTAGGAGACACCACAGGAAATCACAAGGATACCTAGTAACCTGGGTATGATTCAAACTATGTACCTTCAAAATATACTTCTAAGATTTATTCCTATATCATATTGTCTGTCCAGTTGCAGGCTTACAGAACTGTATACTAACTTCAGAATAACCTTGGAAACACATATCAAAACCTGTGGCCAAACTAATACCTATTCCTGAGTGCTAAGTCCAGGAAACAGTGATATTGTTGTTGTTGTTTTTATCATCATCATCACCATTTTAAATTTATTCTCACCTATTAGTTATTGTGGGCCGGGTAGTGTAGTCGGTATAGCGACTGCCTACGGGCTGGACGGCCCGGGGATTGAATCCCAGTGGGGCGAGATTTTCCGCACCAGTCCAGACCGGCCCTGAGGCCCACCCAGCCTCCTGTACAATGGGTACCGGATCTTTCCCGGGGGTAAGGTGCTGCCGGGGCGTGACGCTGACCCCTCACCCCCTTCTAGTGCAGAGGTCTAAAATTGAGTAGAGCTATACCTCTACTCTCCCTAAGGGCCTTCGTGGTCTATGAAAGGGTGAAACCTACCTATTAGTTATTAGGTGGCAGTCTTCTGGCAAGTCCAGATCTCAACACCAGCACTTTACAAATGCTGTGTGCAGTGCTCATTCATGTGATCTTCTGTAGCTCTATGGCTGATGGGAGACCTGGGAGCACCTGAAGGTTCTTATCTAATCCCTTCTTAATTGTTCCTAATGCTCCAATTATAACTGGCACAATTTTTGTCCTCACTTTCCACATACTGCTGACAACAATCTCTACAGGTCTTAGTACTTGCTTATTTTTTCAGTTTCTTTTGTGTTAACATTTGAAACAACTGGTATGGCTATATCCATCAGTAGGCAAGGCTTCTCTTTTTTAACATGCAGTATTATATCAGGTCAATTTGCTAGTATTGTTCGGTCTGGGATGACCAGTACGCCCCACATAATAGTGGTATCACTGATATTTATGACTTTTCCAGGTATATGTTCATAGTACTTGTCAGTAACCTGTAACCCCATATGTTAATATATTGTCCAGTGGATGTACCCAGCTGCCATATTGTGTACATTATTGTATTCATATGGTGCAAGTGTTGTGCATCCTGCAACAATATATTTTTCATGTTCTTCTGCCTTATAGCACATTCTGCATTTACCATCAAATGTTTGCTTCATGATATTCCTCTGATGATAATGTGTGTTGAGTGGTTGATCTTGAGCTGCTAATATTAAACTCACTGTTTCTCCCTTCAGTCCTGAGCTACATAACCACACCAGGGATTTTTCTTTATCTACTTATAGTCTTTCAAGGTCCCAGTAGAATTGCCCATCCATTGGTTTCCTCTCCAGTGCTTCTATCTTCTCGTTTTCAATGGTGGACTTAAGTTGATTCTTGATATTTTGGGCAGCAGTTTCTTGTGACATATATTTTTGCTTTATTAGTTTCGTTTCTTTCTGCAGAGAGTATGTGGTCTTCCCGGCGTCATATTCTTGCACTAATCTGGTCAGCTTATCTTTGCCTTGCTTAATGTACTCGCTGAGACCAACAAGAGCAGTATTATATGTCAACTCCAGTTCGACTAATCGACCACTAACATTTTATCTTTTGCTGTAGTCTATCTCTGTAGTCTATTCGGAAGTGCACTCCTTCAATAGTTACAAAATTTCTCGTTTTTCAGTCTATCTTCTCCATTTCTTTTCTTCACCAGCTGACTATTCCAAAGCTGTAAACTAGGACTGGTACAGCTAAGCTGTTGACAGTTGTAATATTGTTCTTCAGGTTTAAGTCTATCTTGAGAATTTGCCAGACCCAACAGTAATATTCCTTCATTAGGCTGTTGTCAACACCTTCACCTTCTTCTATGCCCAGATACTTAAAGGTCATATCACACCCCATTTTCCTTATTACTGTCTGATTATTTAGACTAATGTTTTGGCTTCTAGTTAGTTTGCCATGTTTGAAAACTGCTATGGCATGTATGTCTAGGCCAAATTCCATTTGTTTATCGTTGCTAAATCTTTTGACAATGGTTAACTCCTGCTGTAACTTGGACTCATCTCTGGAAAATAGTCTTAAGTCATCCACAGAGAATAAACAGGTGATTTTATTTTTTTCCTTAACTTCATATGCTTATTATTATTATTATTATTATTATTATTATTGTTGTTGTTGTTGTTGTTGTTGTTGTTGTTGTTGTTATTGTTGTTATTATTGTTATTATTATATGTTGTTGTCTCTTGTCACAGGTCCTTTCTTCCTGGTACTTCTCTTGAACCAGCGGTGATCCTCACCTCTCAGGCTTCAAGTTTCACACTGCAGTACTTTCTGTATTATGTGTGATGTTCCTAGTATAGCTGTCTTTTGCGTTCAGTCTACTGAATGTTTTCCTGGTATGGCTTCCAAATTTTTCTTTAAAACTTGTACTATTCTGGTGGCCCCTATTATTACTGATATAATCATACATTTCATGTTCCACATTCGTTGTAACATAATCTCTTGTATTTTAGCTTCCTTCCCCTTCCTTTTGCACAATTCTGTCTATGGATATTGCCACATCTATCAGCATGCATGTTTTCTCTTTTTCTTGTTTTTAATTATTACATCTGGCCTATTTGCTGTAACTTCTCTGTCTGTGTGTACTGCTTGATTCCACAACACTGTAACACCTTCCTGTTCATACACTGGCTTATGTGTGTGTGTGTGTACCATTTGTCTGTTTTTCCAGTGCCTAGAGCTTTGCACATTGAGTAATGCAAATGTGTACATACTTAATCATGTCTCATTAAGTATTCATTCTTCACCAAAATGGGGCATCCAGAGGTTAGGTGGTAAAGTTTCTTCATGCTGTTTACATAACGGGCATTTACCGCCCATTTCTTCCTTCAAAATTTTATTCTTAGAAGAGTTTTTACTAATTGCTTGGTCTTGAGCTGCCACTATTGTACTTTCTGTTTCTCCCATAACATCTCCAGATTTTAGCCATCAATCGGGCTGGTTATATCCACCAGCTTTTTGTCTAAGCTATGTGGCAAATGTCCATACATCCTCTTCCCTTGCCATCTTTCTTTTGTTTTCTCTGCTATGCTGTTGTTTATTTGTCATGTTCCTCTCTGTAATTCTGTCTTGAGGCATCTAGCTGTCTGTAACATTGATGAGTTGATGTGATGGTGCATTCTGACAATTTGTTTTAGTGGATATTCCTTGCTGTCTGTATAGTTCACCAGTTTTGTTATTTCTACTGTGTAGGCTTCTAACTGCATCAGGCCACCTCCACCCTGTTTTCTTGGAACGTACAAGCGATCTACATCTCCCTTTGGGTGATGCTGTCCATGGATGGTTAGCAGTTTCCTCGTTTTCCTGCCCCAGTTTTTGCAGTTCTTCTTGGAGCCAGTTACTAATTCCAAAACTGTATCTAAGTACTGGTATTACCAATGATCCAAATGCTTGAAATTTATTCTTGTTGTTGTTGTTCTTATTATTACATTGTTGTTATTATTATCCTTGTTATCACCTTTATTCAGGGTATTTACTACTATATACCTAAAATAAACCATGTTTTTAGGGTATTCAGTGTGGCAGCTGTTCTGCATTTACAATTTGTGCTACATGTAATGTTAGTTTGCCCATGAAATATGTTTTGTACTTTCACATTAGTATTTCCTGTAGTATGTGTGCAGTGCCCAACATGGCTGTTTTTTGTACTCCTTAATTTCATACTTTCCTGGTATGTTGCTCAGGTAGTCTGAGTGATTTTGGAATGGTTCCAGTTGCCCCTATTATTACAGGTTTATTATTATTATTATTATTATTATTATTATTATTATTATTATTATTATTATTATTTACATTTGCACAGTAATCAATGTTTCATTAGTTCTTAAAAACACAATAGGTATTTTTGTCCACACTTGATCAAATACACTTGACTAGCATATGGTGTTGTTTCTGCTGGGACTACTACACCTTGAAGACAAAAAGAGATTACAATCCTTCAAAATACTGGGAACCACTAAACCTGTCACATGACATCACAACCCAGAAGACCTGAAACCTCTTGCAGGCTTTTGCTAACTAAAGCAGCAACCAACATAAGCACACACAGCAACAGTAACCAATTTCAAAACCTAAAAATGCATATGCACCTGTCAGGATTAAAAAAGGAAAAAGCTCTCTTTCTCATCAGATACATAATCTGCTCTCTCTCTACTGGATACTACAACTGTGGAAACATAATAATGTACTGACTAGTAGATACAGATCTGATTTTAATTTAATTTAAAATTATAAATGGGTAATACTACTACCATTTTATACTTGTATACAGTTACATGTTATATTATCATACTTTTAGGCAGGTACATGTTAAATTCTCTGAACACCATATCGCTGTAATTACACTCATGAACATGCACCTTAGTAGGTCACATGACAATAGAGTTTAGACAAAGGTATAAGTAGTATAAGCATGATATATTGATTCATAAATTAGTTGTAAAATGGATGATACTTGAAATGCATTCTTCTCAGTTTTTGCAGAACTAGAAATAAAGTCCGGTATTGAGTTGATAGTAGGTAATTTTTAGCCAAAACATACAGTTACAGCATATATCACTTAATAAAGGTAACTTGATATTGTACTGAATAACCTTCCAGTAACTTAGTTGGTATTTACATTTTTGGGCATGGTTTAAGAAAAACATATTATTTGAACAGAAAAAGAATATTTATGAAATAAACTGCATTTTGTGAGATATAAAAAAAAGAAATTATGCAACATGTCTTTAAAATGCAGTAAATGTCCTTGTTGCCTAAATATATAAAATGAATTCTAGGAATTTTTTTAAATTTGTTTTCACATACATGCACACAGGTCATTCAAACATTAATATCATAGTTGTCAAGACTGTATTTTAAATTTATTCATTTGTAAAACATTCTCATTATTATGGTTGCCACTAATAACTACAGAGTGAAGACTGTCCACTTCTGGATATGATGCTGTGTACTCTGGTAAAAATTCAGCACTATTTTGGGTGTACTGCTGCCATTATCTTCAGCAGTTCACCTGATATGCTGGTTAATTTCTAATGGTGACACATCCCCTAAGACCGAAGTCACACTGTGAGAACCTTTGATCTCACATAACTACAGATTCAGTATCATTATCATCACAGTTATGAACATGGCCTTTGCCACTACAGTCTGCATCATTACATATGATCAGTACTTCATATACCTTGCCATCTATGAACATCATGGCTTGCCCTCAAGTTTAATGTCAATATTTCTGTTTTTGTATGCCTTCTATATAAAAAACACAAGAACTAGCAGGAGTCCATAATATGCAGAACAGTTCAATCCACACAACAAATGACATCCTTTACTAACAATTTAAAGTTTCAGGAAATATGATGCATGTCTGTTGTGCAGTGTCCCAAGGACTGTTGCACAGCGGTGGGATATAACAATATGACCACGTACTAAGTTACACAAGAAAACAGGGGAATTAACACGTGTAATATTTACCTTATAGAACCCACCACACAAATTTTGCAGTGCTTGGTACATAGCGATCTCTCTTCCATAAGGTCTTGTCTTCCTTTTCTTTGATCTATTTTTCTTTGCACTACGACCTCTGTGACCTTCCACAGTAACTTCTTGTTCTATAAGAAAACTGTCTGCTCTTGTCAAGGCAGAAACCAGCCAACCATACAGAAATTCATACAAATACCTGCACACACAAAACAAATGCAGCAGTCTCATAAAACTCAGTTAATTCTCTATTATGTAAGCTTTCTAGAATATTCTGCTGGCTTGCTTGTGAGTCCTATAACAGCACTTGTGTTTGCAGTGTTAATCACAAGCATGCAGATCTACAGTACATGTAAAAGCATACATGAATATTATTCACAACAGTGGATTGGAAGCATCTACTACCTTCATCAGTGGAACTACAGAAAACAGAAGGTGTTAACGAGTGAACGCTCTTGCCATGGACTACTTCAAAGCGAAACATCTGTGAAATGTCACAATGTACTTCCAAATTTTCCCACTCAGGTATGGCAACAAGGTGGTATATAGTGATTACAGGCAAGCCACAACGGATTTCAATGACAACACACATCCATTCACCACTTCCCTTCTTTTTGTAATCTTACCAGTAATTATAACAAAACAGAAAGTGAGTTTATAATGCAACACTTAGGCATGTTTATATCTTTGCATGCTTTACCCTTCTCGGGTGGTCATCCATGATTTAATCCACCATAATCATATTCTTTGTTGCTCTTCACAATCATTCACATACTACAGAATTTCACTACCATTCTAAGCATCTGTTGTTGTTATGTTTGCAAAACATACTACTTGTATGTCTGCATTAATTCTGTTAAATCTGCCACACAGAACTTCAATGTGCACCCCCCTGAAATATTTTGTAATTGCCCATTTAAAACCAACACTTCATACACAATTTGTAGGTATATTCATTATCAATCAACATACCAAATTTAAAATTCCTAGACATCATTAATAAATATTAAGTACTGCTAGCACATTTTCACTTTCCTCAATTAAGCATCATGCACGCTGTGTGAAGAGTCAAGGCAGATCAGTACTGACTACTATCGATCAGTACCAATTATTCTCAATTACTACTGCTGGTATTTATGATTCACATAAGCAGCCAAAATAGTCATAAATGTATGCAGGTTACATACCAAGTGCTTGGTAATTTTGGATAACACCTATTATAACAATAGCAGTCAAAATAGTCATAAACGTAAGTAGGTCATCACATGAAGTGTTTAGTTATTTTTATCCAGTTTTATCCAAACTTTAATTTTCAGGACATATTTTAGTAAACTCTCGAATACAAAACTGAATGAAAATCCATCCAGTGGGAGCCGAGTTGTTCCACGCAGACAGACATGACAAAGCAATCAGTCACTCTTCACAGATTTGCTAATATACCTAATGAAAATGAAAGTATTAAAATGGTACTATAATTTTATGGATACATGTAATGACAGCCTGTTCTTAATAATCCAAATACACTCACCAGAATATATAATGGTACTCATGCATACTGTACAGCTCTAGCTCAAAGCCAGACAGCAAGTACATTATCATGATCCGTAATGTGTGATACAGAATCCATGTACCAAAACAGGCAAGATGAGGGCGAGGCGAGTCTGACTTGAGAGAAAGATTATGCAAATATGCGTCCACCCGTTCTGCCTGAAGTCACACAAAAGTTTATCCCATTAATAAGCTACTGAAAACACTTTCTTCAACTACAAATGCCTTCTAATGAGCCAAAATATTCCTGAAGAGATAGAAATACAAAAAAATATGTAACATGATTTTCAATACATTGGTAAATTCTTGCAAACTTACTGTGCATCAATAACTGCATTTACTTATAGTTCTTGGGGATACAGAACCTCATTAAATTTGTCTAAGTTTCTGTCTTGGGGCCAAAAAAGTGAAGTTGTCCCTGTCCATGCCATGTAGGCTCACAAGAGTAATGATACAGCTCCACTCAATCTTAACCTCAGCAATGAGATGGAGGTGAGGGTCAGTGTCATGTCCTGGCCACTATACCCCTGGGGAAAGAGACCCTGCTACCCACTCAATAGGAGGCTGGGTGGGCCCCATAGCTGGTGTGGATGTTTTGGAGAAAAGAAAAGTTTCTTTCCTCCCTCAAACCCCAGATCGTCCAATGTATAGCCTTGTTACTACACCAACTACATTATCCTGTCTATCTTTGCAAACCATTGTCTTTACCTAAAAATGAAATGACCCTGCATTCAAGAAGAGTCCCCTTCACACTTGCCAATTTTCAGGAAAAGTAACTATACAGCACATGGTTAAATTTTTGTGGATTATAAGACAACACCAATTTTTCAGGAAAATATACTTGTATTTGGGTAAACACAGTATATGACAGATCAGCTGCAGCATCACTGCCACTACAGAGATTCCAACACCTCCTTCTACAACAGTTTCATACTCTTTATGTTGAACACAGTTCATTGTAATTCCATCAAATTTATCATGAACATCTGTATCCCATATGCCCAATCTGTTTTGCTGTTGATTTTCACCCTTTCAAATTGTGCTGTTAAATGAAGATTCTGTTGAAATGCTGGCACAATTTTGTCACTTTTAGCCATTTTACAGGGCTCACAGAGTTAACAGTAAGTTCTGGAATGCCTAGAATAAGCCACATTGTTGCAGAAGTGACAAAAACAAACTGTCCACAGTGGGAAGATATGAATGTTGATAGCATCTGTGGCACCTTCATCCTCCAATTCCACTGTCACACCATTCCTAACTGTCCCAATTTTCAGACAAGACTGTACTGTGTATGTTGTAAGAACTCATTCCCATTCCTTTTCTTTCAGCATAATTATGCAGAACTTATACTTTGGAGGCAATGAACATCATGAATAAAAAAAACAATAATTTGTATATTCAAACCTCATCTTGCAATGTAGCAAAGTCTTCTAGTAGATGTGCCAGTTTGTCCCGCTGCCTTGCTCGATTGTGTCCACACAACTGCATAAGATTACCAAAT
>Ga0209629_10004109_pt1 | contig 10689 bp, 9 predicted proteins | sample TergutCu122P5_FD_187286 | JGI IMG/M metagenome (GOLD analysis project Ga0209629, IMG submission 187286) | Cubitermes ugandensis P5 segment gut microbial communities from Kakamega Forest, Kenya - Cu122 P5 (SPAdes) (version 2) | ecosystem: Host-associated > Arthropoda: Insects > Digestive system >... | reverse complement strand
AATGATGAAGATCTTACAGGTTGCATATCGGAATGGAGACTTATTCGACATGGGTAATTTGGATAAGGTGAATTATCGTTGTGTTCTATGGTCTCATTTAGAAATGCTCGTGCTTAAATTGGACCGATGCTACTTTTAGGAATCATTTTTTAAATTTACTTTCCTCTGCTGTAATAAACGAAGCATATGATTTAATTCCTAACGAATGTGCTTTTGAGGGAAAACTATTATTTTATTTTCTTGTCTTCATCTTCAGCGTGAAAGCACTTTTGTTCTTAGGGGATGCGAAATAGTCGGTCTTCCCGTAATTTTTGTGTGTTTGTATGAAGTTAATTACGGATTGTGGGATTTGATTTCAAGTAGTTTACATATGACGAACTGTGCTTTGGGCATGTCTTTTGTTGGCAGGGTTTCGAAAAAAGGTGCACTAATGTATCTAATCGCTGCCTTACCCGTCGAAACCATACATAATCCTGTACCAACTCATGTCGGCGGGTCTTAAATGCTCAATTGATTATTCAATGACTTATGCAAGATTTTAGGATTTACCCGCTCTCTGACTGAGGTCTTAGATCTTACGGGATGTTGGCGCACCTCATGGGCTGTTTTTGGCGACGTCACGGAACAGCTTGTCAGTTCCTTCTTTAAGGGCCAGGATGTCCCAGAAGATGGTGTACTTGTTCTTTGACTTTGTAATCCGCATATCATGAGAATTCCTATCCATGCTGAACTTTGTATAACCCTGTCACATGATATGAATAATTTCAGGACATGACACTGTTCTACGAGGGAAGATCCTGAGTTCAGATACTACCAAAGAAATTACGAGAAAAATATTTGTCTGTAAGAAATACAATAAATATGGAATTGATAAAATTACACAAGGAGGCATTTTGTGCTTTGTAACCTTCAAGACAGGGTAGCTCAGCCACTAACATTATTGTCTATGGGCCGAAATATAGAGTTTGGTTGCAGCAGAAGAAGGTATTTTATCTTCCCTCTTACTTCCAGAACGGTTCCAGGCCCACACCGACTCCTGTCTAATAAGTCTGGGGGCCCGTAGTCTGTAATTTAGACACTGGTTAACATCTTCCATTTGCCGCATAACCTTCCGCGCTTAATTTCGAAGAGGAATATGAAATTAATCGCCCTGGGGTCAAAATATTTACTTGCTAAATATTTAGTGTCCTGGGTCGTAGACATTAACGTTCCTCTTAATACGTTAAGCACACTAAAATTACATTTAGTTTATTCGGGAAGAGCGACGAAGTTTAACGATTAAAGGCTGGGATTTTTCCTCAATGACAGCGCTTCTACTGCCTGCTGCAGATTCCTTTTACTGGAATAAAGCGCTGAAATTGTGAAGCTGACCACGTACTTCCGTATAAAGTCAGGGTTAAATGTGTGGATTCCTGCAATTAGGATGCGGTCAATTTCGGCCTTTTTGTTTTGCAGAACGAGAAGCGGTACAGTAGTCGTTAGGGAGGCAATGATCGGGTCCAGTAACCTTCCGTATGTGGCTGAGAGGAGAAAAATCTCGACGCCTCTAAGAAGAACAGAACTCTGCCCGTCAATCTGTAAGCTAGTAGTTGTTAACCGGACTAGGAATATCAAAAGTAAAGTACAAATATGCATTTGTGTTATTCGTATCGTGCACCAATTATTAAAATTCATGAAAACACCAACAAATGCACTATAATATATTATAAAGTTTTTATAATTTATAATAAACTCCGACATGTTTCGACCGTTTGTGGGTCACCCCAAGGAATGTACATTAATGTGTAAGAAACGTATGTTATACGAGTAAATAGATAAAAAAAGTTAAAGTTTAGTGCTCTAATTGTAAAAATCTTTATAGTATATTGTAGTGCCTTTGTTGGTGTTTCCTTTAATTAAAAAAGAGATATGCTACGTATATTTTGTGCTTTTCTCGAGGTTTTAATCGTATTTTTTGACATTAACACAAACTTATCTATCTAAAAATTAAATCATCTTTTCGAACACGCTTATGTAAAGATTGTGTTGAGAAATAACCTGTCTTATTTTGTGGCTATAAAAGTATTGACGACATTCTTCCAGGCGTCCATTTAGATGACTTTAATTTTATCTTTGCCTCGATGTGTAAGCCTGAAATTAATAAGGGTTCTCTGGGCAATTAAACTATATTTCCTAAGATTTATCAATTCATTCTTTACAAGATTGTGATTTTTCTTCACGCATCATTTAGAGTTGTCGATTTTGAGGAATTTGTTTCCAACACTGTCTACTGTTTTGGCTCTGTTAGTACGCAGATTTATTCGATTAAGAAAGGCAGAGTAATGGACGTGCATTCTATAGATGTTCTGTCTGTTATCTTTGCCTAACAAATGTGCTAGATATTGTGGTTTAGTTCATGTATTATTACAAAGATATCGCTTCTACTGCTGGTCTTACAGATCTCCGGGTAAACAGCACTTTTGCACTTTCTATCACGCCACTTTTGTCCGATGATTGAGAAGTATTAAGAAAAGGTTATGTCAGTCAAGCCTTTTGTCCAGTATCTAGTGGCGTAACAGCTCATTAATTTAGCCTTGTGTACCACTATTCCTCTCCATTGTACGATCAGTAAATAAACTATACTTTTTTTAAACTAAGAGAAATTGGAAGGGACGAAAAGATTTTGGTCTAAGAAGAATTTCGTAATGGAAGACTCATAACGTCATACCTAATCAAAATACTCGTATATGTTGCTACTGAGAAAGGTGGAGATTATGGCATTGGAGGAATAGTGAAAGTCTCTGAGATTCCACACAGGTTAGGAGGAGATTGAATTTTTTTTATGTAAGTTAGAAATTATATTAAGTGCCAAATTGTAAGCGATTTCAAAACCGAAAGTTTTGAAATGTGATGCTGTAGAACGATGGGGAAGATCATTTGTACCAATCGAATGAAAAATGAGGAAGTATGAGTATTGCATAGAGTCAATGAGAAAAGAGGAAGTCTGATTGGAATGAGCACATCTTGCCTTCTAAAACTCATTATTGAGGGACAGATAGAGAGATAAAGTGAAGGGAAGATAAGGAAGAAGGCGTAAGTAGCTACTGGATGACATCTAAAGAAAAGACAAGATCATGTAAACTGAAAGAGGAAGCACTAGATCTTAATCTGTGGAGAATTTACTTTGGAAGAGGCAAAGGACCCGTCGTAAGACAGACTAAGGAACGAATAAATAAATGTAGGTAGGGCCGCATTTTATTGGTGTTAAAATACAAACTGAAAACTGAAATGATATCACATCCCAGAAGTGGAGAAGGAGGAATAAAGTTTAAACAAGAACATAGTAATTTTTTGTGATTTTGACCGTGCATCGTCATTAATATGTGGAAATAAAATGCCAACTAGATGCAACAGAGGTTTTCATTGCAGATCTTATTGCTTGCTCAACATGTTTCGGGCACCGCTATGTCCATCATCAGAAGCTCAAGAGTATTATACAGTGGTTGCTGCCTGTGGTATTTCGTGCTGTGGTTTCAAGTTGCTGGTCTGGTGTGGAGCTGAGGGTTATGTGTCCGGTTTGCAGGATGCTGCAGCATCCTGCAATAAAAACCTCTGTTGCATCTAGTTGGCATTTTATTTCCACATATTATACAGAAGATTTCTCCTCATTTCCCTAAAATGAAATATATGCAGTAGGTGTTCCATTATACGAAATCGTTACCTGTCCAGCTTCTAGCAACACGCCTTTTTCTTCTCAAAACACTTTCAGAGACTGGATGGTACATCATAAAACAATAAGGTTGTAATTTTTCCCCAGGAAGATGTGTTTGCACAACTGTCTATGTAACTTTCTCAGCTAAACAGTACTGCTTTCACACGAGCTTATGTAGAAGTGAAAAATAAGATGAAGCACACATAAAACCTGAGAAAGCAAGCCACAAAGAGCAACACTTCTTGTCATTGTTAAACTTCCTCCATTACTCAAAACAAATAAAATCTTCGGCGTTCTACCACCAGAGTGACGACCACTGCTATCTCTCAGTTCTTTGGCAATGGTTAAAATGAAGCCCAATTTACGCGGTCTTCCCCCACATAAATAAAAGTGTTGATCAATTATAATCTTCAACAGCAATTGAGATCTCAAATAGCAAGTTACGATAATAAGATCACGAGACACACATCTGTAACTAAACTAATGGTTAGTTTATTGGCGAATAAATAAGGTATGATTCTACAGTGTAAACATGAAGAAATTCCAATTTTGAGTTTACGTGTTTTCCATATGCAGTTGATAGTCATTTGTTACACACATAAATATATTTCTCAATTATCCAGGGTACACATCGCCTGGTAGCTCATTATAGATTAAAAATCTATTATTCATTCAATTCTGATTCGAATCCATTGTCTTTTCAGTGTGGATAAAATTCTATTTTTCTCTTATCCCTGATATAATATCGGTTGTTCATTTATTTCCCCAACAAATCTCTTGTCACTGTGTTGCGGAAGAGACACAAACGAATCTGTTTTTTTTATGTGTTCACTCATTAATAATTCGGACCTGTAGTCTATTTACAGTACATAATGCCTTACTCTCCACGTTCCATGAGTACAAATCTACTTTTTTTTCGCGTTAAGTATACAAATTCATTTTTCATTCATTTGAGGACGGAAATAATTACACATTTACATTAACTCATTGCGACCAAACGTCTCTTGGAGATAGAGGCACTCAGTGACTACCGATGAGTCAGACAAGTTACCCCGCATGGAGAAATGTTTCCACGAGCATTTTCTAATATCAATTTTATATCAAGAACGAAATGTAAGACGGTCTTTATTAACGTACAATTTGTCAGGTCGTTTGGAGCTTCATATGAACCAACTCAGAACATATTAGCTCATCGCAACAACTTGTAATGTTATCTAACTAACTCCTCATACCAATCTGTCGAGGGTTTAGAAGACCAAACATGCGGACGAACAGAAGGTAGGTAGGTTTCATCCTTTCATAGGCCACGAAGGCCCTTAGGGAGAGTATAGGTATAGCTCTACTATATTTTTGACCTCGGCACTAGAAGGGGTGAGGGGTCAGCGTCACGCCCCGGCCGCACTTTACCCTCGGGAAAGACCCGGTACCCATTGTACAGGAGGTCGGGTGGTCCTCAAGGCCGGTCTGGACAAGTGCGGAAAATATCGCCCCCACCCGTTTCGATCCCCGGACCGTCCAGCCCGTAGGCAGTCGCTATACCAACTACGCTACCCAGCCCACGCAAACAGAAGGTACGTGTGTGAAACAGGCTGCCACTTCGTGGACATCGTACAGAAATTCGAAAATACGCGTTATTGCCTGTCCGTTACCTGCTGTTGCTGTCGGTGTGGTGGATCCTGGCACAAATAACGGCTTGAATGGCTGTACACGCGTACTACGAAGTAAAATTGACATTCCCATGTCTCTGGTATGACAGTGATCGATGTTTGTTAGTAGTTAAATATATATTCCGATCCACACCACGTAGATGATGATGAATGTTGAAATAAATGATTGTCAATGGTACAATGCTAAGGGCAGGGGTAGAAGAGGTCGTCCCCGCTTCCTGGCTAGTTCGCAGTGATAAAACAAATGTTGCGATGAATACAGTGATATATGGGCTCCTTTGTGATTTTACGCACCGTAGAATGGTAGTTCCGTACCGACGTTTTGGGACAACCTATCAGTCCCATCTTTAAGGGTCAAGCTCATTGAAAATTTATAATTTTCAGACGGAAAGCAAAACATTAGGCCAGAAAACGTTGCAAATCAGTTCACACGTACAGTACAGAACGTCGTGCATTTCCGCGCAAGAAATCTAAGTTCAAATCCTGTTCACTGACGTTTTGTTTGTCCGTTCGTTCGTTCCTCACTCATAGTACGCAAACAGCTGTCCTCACGACACGACATGTCCTCATGTTACGGATGGTGGACAGGCCTGCAGATATGGAGGGCTGTTACGAATATACTGAATAAGCTGTCGCGAACAGCCGACAAGAGGTGAAACTCCCATCTTGGGGCTTGGGCCAGGGGCTAACAACTTCCCACCGTACAAAAATCAGCTTGCTACGAATTATTACACGAAGATTAGTTTCGCACTAGGCAGCTTATTTGGAATGATCCAAGCAATGAAAATTGAACATTAGTTTTGAAACTTGGAATGTGAGGCTTCACAGAAGGTCAGAGTCAGTTAAGACAGCTGCAAAAGGATTATCGAAGTAGAGGTTACGTGTAATAGCAGTAAAAGAGGTCAGATGGGACAAGAGCAGCACTGAATCAGAAGATAATTATAATTTTACAATGGTAAAGGAAATGGATTTAATCTACTGTAGACACAATTTTTTGTATGTAAGATAACCGTATCAGCAGTTAAGAAAATCACATTTGCTAGTGATGTCGCTGTTGTGGTATTATCGTTCGAATGCGCATGCTACAACTAGCGATAATTTTTATGACTCAACGGACACTTTCGAAATGCAAATTCTATTCGGAGATTTCAATGCAAAAAGGGCGAGAAGAAATTTTAACATCGAAAACTGGACACAAATGTTCACATGAAAACAATGACGATAATGTTGTCAGAGCAGTAAGTCTCATCACGTCGAAAAATACAGCTGTCAGACGCACAATATTCCCCATCGAGCCTTCCATAAATATAGGCGTATTCGGACACCTCATCGTGTGAAGATTCAAAATCAAGTTAACCACATCTTTAAAGATAGGAGATGGTATTGAAGTACATTTGATATGTGATTTTCAAAGGAGGTGACTGTATTACAGATCATTATGTGGTGGTCTGCAAAACGTAAGGAAGAAACTGCCACTAAGAAAGTAGTAACGCTGATGTTTGAGGGCTATGTTTACAGGATGAGGTTCGCGAGTAAAATGTAACGTTGTCCCTGTGCACACCATGAAATCATAGAGGGGACGGGAGAGTAGAGGTAAAGCGCCATATTTTCTTAATGACGGCACTAGATGGAGATGAGAAGTGAAGTTTCACATCCGATGCCCATTTGTTAGGGTCTGGGTAGGCCCCAGAGCCGGTGCGAAGGTTTCGTAAATAAAAGAGAAAAAATCTTGCCCCCTGTCGTGAATCGAACCCCGGATCTTCTATCCCGCAGCCTAGTCACTATACAAGATAAACTCTCCCGTCTGTAGAGCTTTTGTCAGTTCAAACGCCAAAATATCTATCTTCCCCGATATGGTGGATTCACCTAATGATCGAAGAATACACCGCCATAAACAAAAAATACAGAACATTAAGCAGAAGAACTTATGACAAAGTAACAGAACTCACCAAACAGCATAATTGTGTCCAGGCAGTCTAAGGACAAAGAAAAATACATATATGAAAATAATGACCTCACGATGCACACCAATTGCACCTCTTTGTCTCTCAGATTAAGAAAGTGAGAACGGAAAACACTTCTTAGTGATGAGAAAATCCCCCAAGTTTCAACAACCCAGATACAGTATTTTATGAAAACTGAGAAAGACCAAAATGAAGCTATTAAGAAGAAACTCGCTAAACAAGCAGCTAAGCCGCAATAAGTAACGTGGCCATCTGACACTACCTACGTAATAATACATATAAAACTTTATAAATTTACGAGCACACCTAACTTCCACAATTATCAGAACACATTTTGTGATAAAAAGAGCCTGAAGATGACTTCAAATTGAGTCGAAACATGTCGCCCAAGTGAATGTAACAGCATAATAAAAAGGCTGTGTTTGACTGATATATAATCATTTTCATACATTTTGTGATACCTGATACGCTGTAGGAGATCCCAACTTGCTCAAGTCTTCCACAGTGCTCGCCAATCAAACATAATTCACCAGAAAAGATGGCCAAAAGCGATGTTTACACAAAACGAACTAGTTCCAAACTGAGATCTGACACAACTAATAGAGCGATCTAGGTTGCGAGCCTTATTCATAGGAAGAAACTGGACGGACGACAAGTGTGGGCAAGCTCGAACTCAGGAATATCCCCTTTCACCGCGCACAACACGACATACTTCCCGCATGCGTTACCGCCGAGTCAAAATGAGCAACAACAATGGACTTTCCGGCCAAGTCAGGGCGGCCAGTGCCCACATGCATGAGGGTTACACAGAATTAATTTCACTATAACATTTGAAATTGGGCCTAGGGAATCAAGTCTGTGGAGGCAAACTTCAATCAAGAAATTCTGTACTTGAAACCAAAAGCCCTTTCTTTAGCCAATGTGTAGAACCAATTTTGAATAAATATTTGTCGACCTAATCTACTGTTCGTTACGATCGGGCTACGATAAGCGAAAACATCAGACGAAAACTATACGCGTTTCTGCGCCCACCCCAAGCTTGACTCGCTGAATATTTACCAAATAGAAAAACGTTTCAGAAAGTTTCGAAAAAAAATAAACCAAGAATTTTGTGCACAATACACGCCGTATGCAGATTGAAGACTTTCTGTTTTGATATACTGACACAGTACAACAAACAATCCTCAATCTGCATGCGCGCTACATGTAAAACCAATATCACAGATACGAATCCACAAATGACAATATGGAGTTTATAAAACAAGCTAATATGAAATCTCTAGAAAATGATTTATCTCGTATCAACATCAAAATATTTTAATTCACGAACAAAACACTTACGAACATACACCGCTGTTCGAACAATTACATGACACTCAACCAGAACACGCATGCTATTAATCAAAATGCCAGGACATGCCGACCCGTCCCTCCGAAACACATGCAGTACTCAGTTACCCATCGCACCATATACAGTCACACTTACACAGGGTATGTACGTTTATACTACACTATCTAACCACCTTATTTATAAATTAAAAATATTTGCTTTTTATTCAACCATTTTCAGGACAAACTCTGAAAATAAAGGTGAATACTTTTGACAAAGATGTTCGTTTGCATTCAACAACGAAAATTGTATCACGATACAAATGAACTCATCTAATGTGCTCAAAATTTTATCATGTAATTAATTTAACACTTGTACTTAACGAACTGGGCCGACTTTCGTTAAGCACGTAGGCTACTTCCAAGATACAGTAAGTGATCAGACAATAAAGTTCGCGAACTCATCGCGGTGCTACATACCTCATTGCTGAATACTACCGTGGTCGCCTTCAAAGTACTCCCCTCGGGAAGCTATGCACCGATACCAGCGCCTAGTCCACCCATCAAAACAATTTTGGAACTGGTTTTGTGGAATGGCCTTAAGAGCTGCCGTTGTATTACACCTGATGTCATCAATTTCATCAAAATGCCTCCTTTCAATATTTTCTTTATCTTCGTGAACAGAAAAAAGTCATTGGGGGCTATATCCGGTGAATAAGCAGGGTGTTCCAACACAGTTATTTGTTTAGCAGCTAAAAACCCCCTCACAGATAGTGCGTTGTGAACAGGTGCATTGATGTTATGCAAGATCCATGAGTTGTTGGCAAAAAGTTCGGGTCGTCTCCGTCTAACTTTTTCACTCAGCCTTTCCAGTACTTGCAAATAGTAAACTTGGTTGACTGTTTGTCCAGTTGGTACAAATTCATAACAAACAATCCCTCTAATATCAAAAAATAAGTCAGCAACATTGTTTTGACTCTTGATTTGGACTGGCGGAAGTTTTTTGGTCGTGGGGAATTGGCAGTCTTCCATTGTGCACTTTGCCGCTTCGTTTCATGTTTCATCACCTGTGACGACACGGCCCAAAATGTCATCTTGCCTCTCCAAAAGGTCTTGGCAAATTGTGACTCTTCTTTGCTTTTGTTCTTCGGTGAGCTCCTTTGCGACCATTTTTGCACACACCTTCCTCATGTCGAGATCTTCAGTTCAGATTTTCCTAACTGTTTCTCTATGTTCACTTGCTCTGTTATGCTTCTAACAGTCAGCCGACGATTTTCACGCATAATTTGACCAACTTTTGCAATGTTTTCTTCAGTTCTGCTTGTTGCTGGCCGTCCTGATCTCTCTTCGTTACTGACACTTTCTCTTCCCTCAGAAAAACGTTTCACCCACTTGCAAACTGCTGCTTTCTTCATTGGTTTATCCCCGTAAACTTGCACTAACCTCTCTCTGATTTCGTTTCCACTCTTTCCAAGTTTAACAAGAGATTTAATGTTCGTTCGTTGCTCTAATTCAAGCTCCGACATTCTCGCGGCGGCACACCAAAACACACGCAGACAGTAATAGATGCCACTCAGAAACAGACTGCCATAGATCAACAGCAACATAGCTGTGAAGCCCTGATATGTCAACGTCATCAAACCATACTAAGGATTTTGTCCAGTGCTGCCACGGCAAGCACACAGTGGCAAGTTCGCGAACTTTATTGTACGATCACGTATATCAAGATCCATCACATTTATACAGCTCTATAAAGAAATGCCTCTAGTTTAACCATTTGACTCTTTTACACCACATCGGCTTGTAAAAAAAGGAAATGACTTAATGTTTTTCTGACCGTGCATCATGAATTGACTATACAATAACTACCAACTTGATGCACTGACTATTACTTATTCGTAAAATATTACTCTCCTCTACATGTTTCGAGCATCAAGTGCTCATCTTCAGGAGGACATAGTTGTATACAAGCAGCCTATGGTACCGTCACTATAAGAGTCCTGGTGTCCTGTTGATACGCAGCAATAGGGAGAACTCC
>Ga0209629_10004108_pt1 | contig 10689 bp, 6 predicted proteins | sample TergutCu122P5_FD_187286 | JGI IMG/M metagenome (GOLD analysis project Ga0209629, IMG submission 187286) | Cubitermes ugandensis P5 segment gut microbial communities from Kakamega Forest, Kenya - Cu122 P5 (SPAdes) (version 2) | ecosystem: Host-associated > Arthropoda: Insects > Digestive system >... | reverse complement strand
CAAAAAAAAAGAAGGATGGATGTTCCATTCATATAAACTGCACGAGAACATGCAAGGCACGTCCAAAAGGCATAAAGTAGGAACACCACAAGTACAGCAGGCCAAGAGCGCAATTCATGATGATGATGATGATGATGAATGCCATAAATTATGATATTAAAATCCCACTGACTGCAAACCTTGCATCCATCCCCACCCTCTGAAAATGAGATTGACACATCATTCAAAGGCACAAATCTACAGTTACAGGAAAGTATTATGAAAACACAGGTATGCTGTGGTTCATACAACATTCTCTAAACCAGGATAAGTAGTACTTTACTTCACTGCTGAAGACAAATGCCGCATATTTTTGTTCAATATATCATACCTTGTTACCAGCTTGTGTAAACTTCTTGGTGGCCAAATGATAATTGCCTTGAGCCAATGCACTCTCTCCTACTTTCTCAAGAATATTAACTCGGGTTGCTTCATCTCCTTCCCCTTTGCTCATCGTCAGCTTCTCGGCTAAATTTTCTGTTACTGGTATATTGTGTTCAACACACAAAGCCAATGCCTCCACATACTGCCGGAAATATAATTATACACAAGTCAACCATCTTCTGAAGCAGGAATCTTAAGTAGAGAATATTTAAATGTTCCAACAAGTATAATAATGGCATGTTTCAAACATGAACAACTAATTAGGAAGCTGGCACAACAATTACCTTATGATCGATCTTTTACTCCTACATGTTGCAGCTAAATTTTATGGCCAACTTAAGGCAGTGCAGTTGCAAATATAAGAAAATTATCCATAACAACAGAAGGACAGTGCAATGAGCACACTCATCAGGGAACAAACAGCCTCTACAACATAAATACGAATAAAAATAATTACATACCTCAGAATAAAATATGAGATATATAAAACATGCTTATATATCCACAATTCCAATAACTATAAAATAATAAAGAATTCATAAAATACAGTAATTCAAAATACATGAAGTCACAAAACAGTGTACTAATACAACATACAATAAAGATTACAAAATTAATGGAAAATCGTGATATAATAGACATTTTAATAAACGTACAGGAATAAGAAGACATGTAAATGTATTTGAGCATTACACTTTATACATATAAACACGATCCCACAATTTACAATCTGATATATTGTGCTCTTCATGTTACATACTGGTCACTTCATATTTATTAATGAACTGCCTAAAGATGGCTAAAAAATTAAGCCAAAATGTTTAATGGTGAAACAATGGTAATAAAGTAACTGCTGCGCCAAACTTCGTAACTGTTGTTCGCGACTGGAACATTCTTACTGCAGCAGAACAGGATGAATCAATTAAAGAAAATAAGGGTGACTCATATTTCAAATAAACAGTACAAGCTACATGGAACAAACATTACAGCATGTATAACAAAACAGAATAGCTCATGGACCACACAATCACTCCCTTCTGGGTAGCAACATGACAACTGCAACCTTATTTGAGACTCTACATTCTGAAAGTAATATTAAAGTGTGTACCATGACTTCAGAGTGAATTTCAATCTTGTATTTCAAACTTCATACAAATTACCTTAAACCTTTTGCATGATGGATCTATTTAAAATACAAATACAGTAAAACACAAATTTTACGTTTCAGCATTTTGCGTTTTCCATGATTTTACACCAGTTAAAAAAACCCCCAAAAAATGTAAAATCAGGGTTTTACTTTACATCAAAGTACCACACATGAACAAACCTACTCCATTTAGCCACTGAAACTGTACACATACAGACAGACAGACAGACAGACATAAGCCACTGTATAGATTCAAACTATAGCTTCACAGTGTCAAGACTGATTCCTTTTCACACAAGTTATTTACACTGTACATGTGAAGCAGACAAGACATGTAAGTAGGACAGAAACTGCTGTGAGACAGGAACTTTAAGTTGTGGGTCTACTGGTTTAATAATATTTCATCAAACACACAGATTATACAATGCTGAATACTGAATTGTGAATTTGTAAACATGATGCAAAGTGCTAAACATAACATCAGGTCTGATAAGACATTCTGTGCAACACATATCTCTCTTTCATTAAGTCCAATGTTTTACTGGGTTCTACAGTCACAGATTTCTAGAATGGTATCAGCATTTAAAGTTCTACTCCCAAACACAGAGACAGAGAGAGAAAAAGAGAAATAAAGAGGGAGGGAGGGAGGGAGGAAGGAATGAAGGAAAGAAGGAAGTATGGAAGGAAAGGGAGTGGTACAACAAGGATTATGGTTAACAAATGTAAGTGGTAAATGGTTGTGGTGAATGCCAATGACCAGCACAGCTGCCACTGATGCAAGACGGACAGCTGTCCACCTCATCCTGACACTGTCTGAGTGACAGATTTCCAGATGACAGACTTGACCACTGGCAGCACATAGTACGCACACAGATTCAGACGAGTACACAAGCAGACATGATCAGGTACACCAGTTTGGTGGGTTCATGTTACTGACTTGAAGTAAAAAAAGGTAAAAAGGTAAAGCAGTTCCGTTACAGCCCTGGGGTGGCCCAGAGGGTTCCAGGAAGTTAAGGTTCCCAGATTTTATGACATCGGCATAGGATGGTGGTAAGGTTGTCAGCCTTACACACTGGCCACCTTTACCCCCAGGAAATACACCTGGTACTCATTTCTGTTAGAAGCTGAGTCGATCCCAGGGCCATAGTGCGACCGGAAGGATTATGCCACTGAAAAATTCCAATGACACCAATGGGAATCAAACCCGCGACCTGCCAGTTTGTAGCATAGTGCCTTAACCACTACAGCACTGCACACCCCAACTGACTTGAAGTAAACTGTTAATATGCTAAACAATGTGTGGGTTAATCCTCATTTTACCTTAACGTCACATGATGCTTAAAAACACTTTCTATCTCCAAATTAAATCATCTGAATATTGAATATATGTAACAATGCCTGAAGTATTTATTCTTGTAAATCTGTATGTATTTTAAGTTTGACCATGTTCTCCTCCAAGTACATACCTGCTTTCCTACAGCCAGCAGATTTACAGCTTTCTCATACTGACCATTCTCTACAAAGAAATGTGCACACTTCTGCACTACAGCAGGGTCTGATGTAGCATCCAGATTCTCTGCAATATACTGAAGAGCACTGGTCTGCTGGGTTCTGCAATAGCACACAGCGGCAACTTCACTACACTGTAAACTAACTGTGAAAGTGTTAACTCTCAACAAGCATTTGTCAAGAACACTTTTAGCACACAATACTGGACATGGCAGTGACCACTTAGGAGGTATAAGTGTAAATGCAAGAATAACATGGCAATGAATGGTATTGACAATTTATGTAACCCTCTGGAACCTAAGCTCAGATACACCTGTCATGCAGTGTGATGCTCAAAATGCCAAACTTCACATACAGATGAGAGCCATCTAATGGCCTTCTTATGCAGCTCTCATTTAAATTATGGTCTCATACACATTGCACTGGGCATTTAATTCCAGCATCAAAGCCTAATGACACAGCCAGGAGGACAAACTATTTAGCATCGCATGTAAGACAATTGATGAATAATGAATTTGAAAGAAAGTTGAAGGAAGAAGTCATGGCCTAATTTGATGTGTCATTCTGGCATATGCTTGGATAGTCTGAGGCAAACCTGAACAAATTTCAATCAGAATCGTCAGAATCTCACTTGAGATTCAGAACAGGCACTTGCCCAGTTTTTGATTCTGAGGTGTAAGTGTTTGAACAAACCAGTTCAGAATTACAATGAATCTTAAATAAATAGACTGTGTGCTTGTGGAACAGCTGAAGATAGGGTCCAACAGCAGGATCTTAGGAACAAATTAATGCACCTTCAGCAAATTTTTTGACTACAAGAATGACTAAAAGCTTCACAAGACAAGGTTTATTAGATAAGATGAGTGTCTTAAGTTTTAAAAGCTATCTTACAATTGCAGAGAAGTAAGTAGGGTACAGGCTGTACACCTATGAAATTGTGGATTCCCAGCACAGCCGCAGGATTTATCTATTCTCCTATGCATCCAGACCAGCTCTGGAGCCCATCTAATCTCCCATGTAATAAGTACTGGAAACTCTTTCTCCAAGGGTAAAGACCTATCACCTCATAACTACAAAACAAGTCTTTGACTTGGTGAATTGGAGACAGGAGTAGTTCACATTCTTTCTTCACAGTTAGGTTTGCATGTAGAAACAACATCTTAAAAAATGTCAGCCTGCAACAACCAAACACTGATTCATTTGGTTGAAAGTATTCAGCAAAAGTGAAACACATACTTGAATGCCAGGTCCAAAGCTTTGTGCTGCATGCCAGCACGATGGTAGAGCATGACAGCTTTGTCTTGCAGAGATTTGTCAGAGGATTCAAAGAACTGTGCTGCTTCGAGCTGTTCTCGGGGACCAGCAAGCAGTGCCATGTTCCACAGTTGCACTTCCATTCCTTGCTCCTGTCAAATATGTACAAGGTATTAAATATGTATCCTTTAAATTTCAAATAGGCTGTCCTATCTGAACCACTACTGACAAAAATTCAAACAAGTCCTTGACATTAAAAGCATATGGGATAGCATGGTCAGCATAGTAACTAGGCTACTGGCTGGATGATCAGGGCTTCAGATCCCAGCAGGGAAAAGACACTTTCTCTTCTCCAAAATGTCCAGAGCTGCTCTGGGGTTATCCCTGCCTCCTAGTCAGTGGGTGCCAGGTGCTCTTTTACCACGCATAATAAGGCCAAGGTATGAGGAGGGCCACTCACCTCCATCCAGTGCCATGGTTAAGAATGAGAACAGCCATATCTCCACACTCACTACATGCCTTCGTGCCATGTGTCAGGTTCACCTTTACCATCTAATTCACATTAAAAGACATGTACAACAAAAGTAAATGCAAGATATTCACATGTCATACCTTGCAGATTCTGATAGCATTTCCATAAGCTTGTGCTCTAGAAAAAAAGTGGATGGCTTCATTGATCTTGCCCATTGCTTCATACTGGCGAGCCAGGTGATAACATGCTGCTCTGTCACCAGTGGCACTAGCAATCTCTGACGCCCGTGGCAGGTTCTCTTGAAAGCAGAGTACCCGCACTAGTGAAAAGTGGTCTTTGGCGTCTTCATAACACTGAACAGCTTGGTCCATGTTACCTATGCTTTCCATGTACTGGCCCCACCATTTCACTAACTGCCTATAAAGAAGAACAAAAACATTCTGTGTTACATATTGATCAAATATGGGCTTATTTTAACCCTTTGCCGTCCCTAACGATCCAAAGCGCTCGGGATTTAAATGTACCGTGCCGGCCTCAACGCTCTAAAGTGCTCGTGTTGTCCTCATCGTAAATCTACTGTGTTGTGTGAACGAAACAGGAGCTCTCTGTTGCCTGACGTGATGAAATCACTTAGTACACATATCTGCACGTATATAAACATGATCCAAGCATAAACATCGAAACAGGTCATGAAGATTCAAGTTCGAATGTTAGTTGCTTCCTAAGGGCTCAGTCGAGGTTGAAATAATGGCATCTACATCTCGTGCCTCGCGTAAAAGAGTAGCAGACGCGGAAATTTTCCAAGTGTTAGAAGAAAGTACAGATAGTGATGTCACAATATTTTCATCTGAGGAAGATGAAGATGGTAATGAACCCGGCAGTGACGAAGATGGACAGTTGGATGACAATTCTGAAACAAATGAAGATGGAGGCACTCGTACTAGCGACCCCCCTCTACAGCCCACGGAAACAGGCGACTGACCAGACGAAAGTTGGTGCGTCAGCTGATTGGTACATTCACGTCTTGCAAGCATACAGGCAGGAAGAGAAGTCTGCCTATCGGAACTGCATTAGGGAATGCAGTTCCGATGGGCAAACTTCTCTTCCTTTTCCATATTTTACAAAAAATATCAGGCCGCACAAAAGTATGTGCTTCGTGTATAGAGAAAAAGGAAAAAGCTCCATTCGGAAGGGGTAAACAGACAACATATAAATGTAAGCAGTGTGACCTTCCATTGTGCCGTGTGGGGTGTTTTTTGGAATACCATGAGCAGCGAAATGTGGGGGTGCAAAATTAGGCGAGTAGGTTATTACATGCATAAATTTATTAGGAATAAGATGAAAAAAGTTTTATCATTCTGTCTTTTTTAGTTTAATTGTTATGATTTTTTTTCCTGGAGGGGAGACCTGTTTCCGGTGTAGTACGTAAATTTAAATGCCCGCTGAAAAAAACGCGGTCTTTCTGCCCATGCAGTAGTGCTTTAAATAGGAGCGGCAAAGGGTTAGGCACATCCTATGAGAGGAGAGACTAGTCCATGCTCCTCTCAGGAATATTATTAGATTTGATCAATATGTGTATTTTGTTCAATGTAAAATATGTTTCTTTTCTTTTAAAGTCTAGAATTTAAATATCAGACATTACACCACTCAGGTCAGAATTCCTACAAACATTTAATCTGGCTAATGGAAATAGAAGAGTGAGATTTAACACATCCGAAGAAATATAAGAGAAATTTTCCTCTATTTTTACTGTACAATATACTGCTAATAATAAAATACTACACTTAAATGAGACTCAAAACTGAAGCTTCACACTGGGAACCAACGTCAAATTGAAAATAGTTTTACATTTAATTTTTGAGGAACATCAAAATTCATTCTGCCATGAATACATGCACTTAACAGTGTTCAGACACTGCATGCACATTTAAACTCCCGTAACACCATCTGGTTTTAATATACAAAATAAGTGAGACCTCTTACAGTGTAAGTTAAAAGGTACAGTCAACTTGTCCCTGTCCATGCAATGAAGGCTTGCAGGTGACGCAGAGGTATACCACCGCTTATTCTTAACCCCACCATTAGATGGAGGTGAGTCATTAACTTCATGCCCCAGCTTCTTTCTCCTAAGAAAAGATCCCCTGGCATCCATTAAGAGGCTAGGTGGGGCCCCAGGGCTGACCTGGATAGGAATCAAACCCCAGATCATCTAGCCCATAGCCTGGTCACTATACCAACTATGCGATGCTGTCCACTTACACTCTGCCACATAGGTAACATATGCTGTTGCAGATATGAACACAGTTTTGGGTATGAATAGAAAGCTTGCTGTGCTACTGCTGGGTTCCACCTCTACACACTCCTCTGTTTATGTCTGTATTTCAAGACTTATTTTACAATGCAGTCAGCAATTCAGACTATAGTGTCCGTGGCAGTATAACTTTTCATGGCCTAATTGGGGTTATGGTCTTGGACATGAATCAATAAACAAGACTTCACAATATATATGTGGGCTTATTGCTGACCAATGACTGTGTCTCATTTCAAACTGTTCATACACACAACTTTCAAACCACAAGCCTGCAGCCATTATTTGTTTAACATCCTCTGCAAAAAAGAAACATCATTACAAAAATCACTTCAGGATGCTCAATTAAGTGATGACAGTGTCACTTCCACTTCACAAGTTCATGTGTCTGCAATATTGTTGTTATTCATTATCTGGAATTTACAGCTGTATTATATCTTCACTCATTATTTTTGATGTTGCTGGAACACATCAACTATTACAGGCTCAGAGACAACGTTTCCTTCAGAACCTAAAATTAGTGCTGTTCAAATCACTGTACACTTCAAAACATCAAGTAACACTTACGGGTCTTTGGATTTGAGGACATACTGCTCAAGGGCCTGCTGGTCATCTAGCAACATACGTGGCACTTGGCTACGATGGGCATCTGCCTTTTCATACATGTGTGTTGCACCCATGAAATCACCTTTCACCTCCAAGTGTGAGGCATAGTTAAAGTATGTAGTACGAAGATGTATGCGATCCTTCTCTTCTGCAATTGTCAAGGCTCGATCCCACTCCCCTCCAGCCTGGTACATTTGATTTAACAAGTCCCAGCGTCCACAGGATGCATACAATCTCTCTGCTTCTTCCTGTACAGGTTTATAAGCATACTGTAACTGACAAGCTGTATAATGACATATTCTTTTTTACACAGCTGAAAGTTCAAAACTAAATTAACACATTTATATCCATACCACTGAAATTTCATTACTAAATTAACCTTTATCCGACAAGCACACCAAATCCTTTTAAACTGGCATCTTATGAACACACCAAGTCAGTGGCCATTTAAATGCCCCGTACACTCATGCAGAGGCTTAGAACTATAGCCCCACTCGTCTCCACATTATATAATGGTTTGTGGTCAGATTCAAGCTCCGGCCACTTTATTAAATTATGTACATATGCACCTCATTAATAGCAAGTTTCTAGCCAGCCTGTAATATTTGAAACCTTGTCTGTTTGTATTTATGCTAAGTAACTGAATCATTCCCTTCTGAAAGAAACGTATAGTGGCGCTGCTCAGTCTACAAATTCCTGGACAAAGCCTCATTCACTCTGCCAAGCACTGATGTTACAGGAACTTCTACTTATGATGACAGGCTTTGTAGCTGAATTTTCTTTCTGTGTAGCCCACGCTGCAACAAACTACGTCACTTATTGACTCATATTTCACACTGTTCTTGATTATGGTTGCCAAAACAGAGACAGACGGTCACAGGATACATTGATACTAAAAAAGGGACTAAGCACCAACTGTCTGTCTATGATAAAATACCAATGGTATATTTTCTGTAATGCCAATCTTACATTTCAGTTCGGTTTCTGGTCTATTACAGAATGATGGCTTGAAAAATAAGATAAATAGGATGCATGAATTCGCCCACATGAATAAATATAGTTAATTACTGGCTGCACTGTGAGGTCATGATTTTCCCAGAATGTATTCTGAAATTGAGATGCCTCTTTGACAAACTCCACTTGGGGGTTCTAATTTCATCTGAGTTTGATATATAGAAATAAACACACTAGACTGTAAATAGTCCAGCCATTAAACAGCTGAAATAATACAGCATTTCACTGCGTTACCACTTGTTCCAACTGTGAAACAATAAGCCGGGCTAAATATTCGTTTCTGAGTCAGCAATCTGCGATGTGTGTGCATGAGATAGCCGGGTTCATGTCCACAAACTGGATATCTAAACTGGAGAGCGAGAGTAAAAAAGTAGGGGCACTGTGCAACAGCATCATTTATTTAGGCAATAGAATTTTATGCATTTTTAGACAACCACTGAAATATCTCTGTTTTACAGACTAAGGAAATATCATGTAGAGATTCTCGATTCCTCCTTGTAAAAGATACACTGGAAATGATGGCGCAAGTCGGTAGACTGGAACAGCACTCAACAGAGGTTGATCAGTCAGTTCGTGACAGACATGCAGCTAAAATTTCATGTGTGAACTGCAAATGGTGTGAAGAAAACAGTTTTTAGTGAAGTTTTGAGAAAGTATGGTGTATGTGTGAAGTAAAATGATTTTTCTGACACCACCACACCAATGCACAACTCCACAAATTTTGAAGCTGAAATTTCCTGTGCATACATCGGGTCCAAAACAGAAACATAAGTAAAATAAATTTAAAATTATAAAACTTTTAAATTAACTTCCTGCATGTAAGCACTAAACATTTCTACTCAATCTTTTTTTTTTACTGAAATGCCTTTGATTTATTCACAAAAAAACTGGATTATTTCATTATTTCATCATCTTCGGTTCACAAGATATAAACTCTTATTGTCAAACGCGCAACGATTTAAAGGGCTGTCGCGGAGAAATTCTGTACCAGGAGCATGAACGCTGAATTAAAGGTCCGTAAGATAAAGGTTAACATAGTCACATATATAATGCTGAAGCTTCATTACGAACACCTTTAGATACTGCAATCACCCAGGTTGTCACAACATGCTCTGCCTTTACAGGAAATCACAAGTACTATACAAAATGTATTACAGTCCACCATCTGAACCCACTCTCAGCCATATGAATCAAACCTACATTTTCACATGTAGTTTTATCATCTCACCTATGCCTAGGTCTCCAAAGTGGCCATTCCTTTCAGGTTTCCCAACTACAATAGTGTGGTTCTCATAATCACCCTTACATGTCACATGCCCCACACACCTCACTGTTCTTTATTTGATCACATTAATAATATACATTATGTAAATCTTCAGCAAGTAGTTTTCTCTACTCTCATATTACTTATTTTCTCTTACTTCTAAATATCTCTCACTACCCTGGTCTCAAACACCCATCTTGGATGTGCAAACAAGAGACAAAGTATTACAACCATATGAAACAAGCAACACACATTTTTGTATATTTTAACCTTAGGATTTTTTATGAGGAAAATGCTCAAACAGTTAGTTTCTGGCCTCTCACTGCAGAGGCACGGGTTCAATCCCAAGGCAGCCCATGTGGGATTTGTGGTGGACATAGTAACACTGGGATAGGGTTCTTCCAAGTACTTCAGTTTTCCTGTCAGGTCCAGTCTAGTAAGCATCCATACTCACACAGTACTTCACTCACCTACCATCAGCCCTATACAATCATAGCAACAAACAACATAATTCAAAAACAATGAATGAGTGGAAGAAAGTATTTAAATTATGATCAACATTGTGGGGTCAGAAAACTGGACTTTGACAGCCTCACAGAGGCAAAGAATTGAAGCAGCTGAAATGAAATTATTGAGACCTCTGGCAGGCTACACCCTCTACGACCACAAAACAAACAACTCCATACGCAAAG
>Ga0209629_10004106_pt1 | contig 10692 bp, 10 predicted proteins | sample TergutCu122P5_FD_187286 | JGI IMG/M metagenome (GOLD analysis project Ga0209629, IMG submission 187286) | Cubitermes ugandensis P5 segment gut microbial communities from Kakamega Forest, Kenya - Cu122 P5 (SPAdes) (version 2) | ecosystem: Host-associated > Arthropoda: Insects > Digestive system... | reverse complement strand
TGTACTTACAGCATTAATCTCATCCACCTTCTCACCATTCCATACCTGTGTTGCTACAGATATAGTAAATGGCATTACATATCCTATATCGGTTTTTTGATAATTGGAAAATGTGATCGTAACATTAAACTTCATGATTCCACCTCTCCTTCTTTATACCAGAATATATGCTTAAGTAAATCCAGATGAAACCTTGTGTATTGAATCAATAAGGCGCAATAGCTTTTAGTATCTTCATCAATCCGATTATTTTCAGTGATATAATCGGACATTAAATCAACCGAATTAACCAAATACCAAAAAGGCGTATTGTCGTTAATTTGTTCTAAAGCCTGAAATATCATTTCATCAGGGTAGTCTTTTACCGAAGTGTCAACCGTTAATTTTTCATTCGTTTTCATAATTTTTACAATCAATGTTATAAAATTGTTTAATCAAACTCAAATGTATCTCCAGATGATTTCTTAATACAAGATATTCCTTTCTTGTTACTTCATCAATACTTTCATTATAGAGTATAAAGTCAGTCATTGCCTCAATCATTTTAAGGGCGTAGTACAATGGCGATTCGTGAGTTATACTCTCCATCGCTTTTTCTATTTGTTCCTTTGGAAAACAAGAAACAAGCGTATCAATGTTTAATTCTTCCGTTTTCATTGCTGCAAATTTTGAGGGTTAGACATTTCATTGACAAATTCTTTCCCGACAGGGGAAACCATACGTAGAACTTCATTGTAGAAGTGGTCGCTTTTCAGACATTGCAGCCTGACATCTTTTAACAATTTCTTTTGTGTCGCCGTGAGCGGCGTCGTTTGCCCTTTTTCAGTCGTGGCGGGACTTTCAGAATTTTTAGTCATACATTCAAAATTAAAAGAGTGTATCGACCCTTTGACTAAACTATTCTGATAGTTTGTGCAGCCATTACAGCATACACAAGGGAATACACTCAATTTTTAATAATTTAGTGCAGGCATAAAAAAAAGCCCTCATCGGGCAGCCTGCCCAGAATTTTTAGTCATTACAAAGGTCGTATCATTTCTGGAGACTGCCAAATAAAAAAGTATGTTATAAAACATATTGCAGCAAGGTTATGTTTTTGTACGACAAAAACTATCCCGCCGGTCTGAAATAAAATATTTTGATTGAATAGATTTTGCAGGATTAAAAATAAATTGTATCTTTGAAGTCAGAAAGTCCACTAAAAACAGTCAAAAAAGGCTTTTTTGTTACTCGTTTGTTACCGCTCACTTGTAAATAGTGGGCTTTTTCTTTTATAAACAACGAGTTATAAGGTTTAGTACGCTCTTATCCGCCTTTAGAGGTCTTCCACAACCCGTAGATTCAAATAAGAAAGCCCGCGTTTCTTGCGAGCGTTCATTACTTATTTTTTAATCTACTTTTCTGAAAATGTGGAAGTTTCTAAAAGCAAAAATATAGCAAAAACGCTATTTTATATATCTTATTTTGTGCTTGTTAGCACATTGGTTTTATATCATACGCAAAAATTTTATTTGTTATTCTAAATACAAAAATACAAAATAATATTTCACTTACAAAACATATTTGAAAAAAGAAATATTATTTTATGGGCTGAAAAAGGTCACTGAAAATTTTTTCCAAAATAAAAACTTACTTTAATTCCACCAACGCCTTCTTCACGCGTTTCATGGCTTCAATCAACTGGTCGTCGGAAGCGGCATACGAGAAGCGAACACATTGGGGAGCGCCGAACGCTACACCGCCTACCGATGCAACATGACCTTCTTCCAACAGATACATTGCCAATTCTGCGGCATCGGCTATTTTCTTCCCATTGAACGATTTTCCGATATATGCGCTGCAATCTGGAAACATATAAAATGCGCCGTTCGGACGGTTTACTTTCAATCCCGGAATATCCGTCAATAATTTCATCATCAAGTCGCGACGGCGTTGGAAAGCGGCGCACATTTCTTTTACGCAATCCTGCGGTCCGCGATAAGCGCCTTCGGCTGCTTTTTCTGCAATACTGCTTGCCGCCGAAGTATATTGTCCCTGTAATTTATTACAAGCCGATGCAATCCATTGCGGAGCGGCAATCCAGCCCAAGCGCCAGCCTGTCATCGCATAAGCTTTGGAAACTCCGTTTACAATGACTACCTGCTTGCGGACAGATTCAAATTGAGCGATGCTTTCGTGTTTACCTATATAATTAATGTGTTCGTATATTTCATCGGAAATAATCGTAATGTTCGGGTGTTTTGCCAAAACATCCGCCAGACCTTTCAGTTCTTCACGGGAATAAACGCTGCCGGTCGGATTGGAAGGCGAACAAAGAATAATCGCTTTTGTTTTCGGAGTAATAGCGGCTTCCAGTTGTGCGGGTGTAATCTTAAAATCCTGATCAATTCCGGCGGTAACCCACACATTTTTTCCATCGGCTAATTTAACCATTTCAACATAACTTACCCAATAAGGAGCCGGAATAATCACTTCATCGCCTTTTCCTATAATACAAAGGAGTACGTTGCAAACCGACTGTTTGGCGCCGTTGGAACATACGATTTGTTCCGCCGTATAATCCAATCCGTTTTCTTTTTTCAATTTGTCAACGATTGCATTTCTCAGCGAAAGATATCCCGTCACCGGAGGATAAAAAGAAAAATTCGCATCGATTGCCTTGTGAGCGGCTTCCTTAATAAAATCGGGAGTGAAAAAATCGGGTTCTCCCACACTCAAGTTGATTACATCAATTCCCTGTGCTTTTAACTCATTGCTTTTCTGCGACATCGCCAGAGTTTCCGACGGCGCCAGACTTTCTAAACGTTCTGATAACTGTGCCATAATAATTAATATTTATTTTTAGAAGGCAAAGATAATAAATAATTGCGAAATGAAAGTAAAATTTGAAATATTTTATCATTATGCATACAATAATAACATTTGCATTACAAAATATAAAACAGGGTTCATATTCAAAACCCAATCATAATCGCTCGCTGCTGTTGATTGTTGATTTTCCCGAACAACGGAAAAGACAGTTGCAATCCCCAACCATTAAACCGGAAAGAATCGAAAGAAACGAATATGCCGGCAACGGCAAGTTTATTAAGTAAATCAACCGAATAACCCCATTCCGAATAATACCGTTTGTCGGGAGTATTCAGAAATTTTGCATGAACGCTTTCCGTAAACATTTTTCCTTGCAGAAAAGGCAATCGTTTGAGAATCAAATAGTCGGTTTGATAGGTAACAAATGCCTGAATCCAATTTTTATTCGTAGAATATTCATACAAAGGCAGCAAAGCATAAGAATTGCTCCAATCGGAAAAATTCAGCCAAACGGCGCCTCCGGTATTGAAATGCTTATAATCAATATAATTAAAAGGATTCTTATTAAAAAATTGTCCTGCTGCAAGTTGATAAGTAAACCGGTCGAATAAGCCGAGCGGAACGGTTTGACTGATTCCTAATTCTAAACGGGAGAAAGTTGAATAATTCTTTCCGGAAAATGCGTTGATTCCCTGCTGATAATCGGCAGTAAAAGTCGGGAAACGGGAACGGACATACCGCTTTTTCCCGCCAAACATTCGATAATAATACTCCGGCGTATATTGCAAGCGGATTTCGCCTTTTGCAAGACGGGAATACGCCTCATTCAACGGAAGATTGTATTCCGGTGCATTCGGGCGCCATTTATTTTTTACACCGAAAAGATTCCAAGTCGTATGGTTTTCTAAAGTTTGCCGTTCGGCATATTCCAATGAGAGTCCTAACTGCAATCCGTTGCTTATATCGATTTGATTGGAAAGCAGTCCGAATGTTTTTTCATACAGTTTGGCATAATTCCTGCCAGCGCTTAACGAATAAGACGCGTTTACCAGACGGTCTATTCCGGCGTCTTCGCTATAATCTTCCGACATTTTTCCTGCCGACAGTTTCATTCGCCCCAACTTTTTAGGCGCATAATCCAACAAAATATCTGTTTTCCAAATCAACGTTTTGCGCGCGCTTGCCCAATAGACAAAGGGATCAATACTCCATCCGGTATTTTTCTTCCGCTTGAAATCCAATGAGAAGGACTGTCCTAACCAAACTCCGTCAACAAAATTATACTCTTTCAAGAGATCCAATAAACCGGAATAGCGAAAACGCACAAATGCCGAATCGCGACCAACTACCCCGCCCAGAATAAGATCGGAAGGTTTGAATTTCGGATTCTCTTCCGCTTTGGCGAGCGAATCGGTATGCGCTTGAACGGAATCTTTTCTGACGTAGCTCATCCGTTCTTCTTCGTTCAAAGCGATTGTTCTTACTTCCAACCAATAAATCGAATCGCGACGGGAGGCAATCGAATCGACTGTTTTCTTAAAGCGGTCGTCCGGTTTTATTTCCAATTCTTTTTTCTTCTTTTCCGGCTTTTTCTTTGAATTTTCGACAGCTATCAGCGAATCATTCAATTGAATATCTTTATATTGGATGGAAGAAAGAAAATCTAAATTGAATTTTACTCCCAAAAGGTTGGCATTCATTTTTGTTTGATAATTGGTTACCAAATAAATTCCTTCCGCCGCCGGATGATAATTCAGATTAAATTCCACTTGAAAAAAAGGCAAATGAACCGTAAATTCCGCATGGCGAATATTCCATTCATCATCGGCAATATAGAAAACGCCTTCTAATAACTTCGAGTCATTCAGTTTGGGAATTACTCTGATTTTATTAACGTTTTGCCCGTTTTCTTCTTCATAGCCTTCATACCTGAAACGATAATAAGAAAAAGACTTGGGATTCAATGGGGATACGATTGGACCGTACATGGGTCGATATAGCGAAATCATACCGAGCGACAAGGCGTCTTTGGGATCTAAATTGTTTGGCATTGTACTGGAAAAAGCTTTTATGGTTTGCTCGTATTTATCGGGAGCGGTAAATTTAAATTCACTGACTGACTCTTGTACAAATAATTTGTCCTTGAAATATTTAAGTTCGCCTTTCGACATATTTTCAAACATTTTGGGTGAACCGATCAGTTTTCCCGAGCCTTTGGTATAGGCTTCATAAGTCGATTCTTTGACTACGGATTGATAATACGGCGCTTTTGCAATCGCTTTCCGCATAATGGCATACGCCGGATCTTCTCCCGTGTGAACGACTACTTCCGGCAACTGAACGATTTTTTCAGAAAGAGCAAACTCGACGGAAAGATTTTTATCTATTATCGTAACTTCCTTCTTTTGCATTTCATAACCTACGCAACTACATTCCAAGTGATAAGTTCCGGGAGCTAACCTGATTTGAAAATTTCCTTCCGCATCGCCGATAAGCCCCTGTTTAGTTTCTTGAATATAGACCGAAGCCGATGCAATCGGACGTCCGTTTATATCGCTAACTCTGCCTTTCAGTGTTTGAGCAAATGTTGACGAAATACAAAACAGTCCGATTATGATACACGAGATTAGCTTCATTTTATAACTATACAGTTTTAAAACTTTAATGGGGCAAAGTTATTATTTCTTTATGATAAACGGAAATTTTAATTGTGGAAAAATACAGGAAGGCGTTTTTTTCTTTATTTTTTTTGTAAAATGATAATAAATTAATATTTTTGTGGCAAAATTAAATAAAATTAGTTGATGAGATAAAACAAACAGTCAGCTATGACATATAAATAAAGAAAAAGCGTTAGTCCCACGCTTTTGTATTTTAATTAACTTCTGCTTGATGGATGCGGCAGAACAAATACTTTTTTATGAAATTTAAAAACAATCTATCCCTGCTATCTATCCTTTTATCGATGGCTACATTCATCGCTTCACCTTTGAAAGCGCAGGTGACCATAGGAGCGTTAACGCCTCCGCAACCATTTTCTTTATTGGAACTTTCGACCGCTAATGTTAAAGGCGGGCTTCGCTTGCCTCAATTGTCAACCACAGAGCGAGATGCGCTCAACCTTGCTTCCAATCCCGATTCAGGAGCAGGATTGCTTATTTACAATACTACTACCAATTGCCTTGAATTTTGGAATCACGACCACTGGGTGAGCCTTTGCGGCAACAGCGCTCAGTCGGCGTCGATAAATCCTTCCTCTGTATATGGCGGAGTACAGGCGATATACAGCATAGCACCGGTGGCTGGAGCTACGGGATATACTTGGACGGCGCCTTCGGGATGGATCATCACCGGCGGACAAAATACGCCCGTTATCACTGCTATTCCCGGGGGGAAGGCTGCAATCGGCAATGTTTCCGTTACGGTGAGCTATTCTTCCGGCAGCGGCATGGTTCTCTCATTCCCTGTGATCGAGGTGAAGCAATGCAGTGCTATGACTACCGATGGCACAAAAAAGCTGATTTTTATGTGCTTCAATCTGGGAGCGGACACTAGTAAAGATCCTAGTGAGGATTATTACACTACATACGGAGATCTGTATCAATGGGGACGACCTGCCGATGGACATCAATTGCGTAACAGTCCCACAACGACCACGCTTTCCGCAAACGACGTACCGGGAAACAATAACTTTATTTTGTCCTCTAACGATTGGCGCCGTCCTTCAAACGATAATCTTTGGGGTGAAACAAAGACTGCCAATGATCCATGTCCGCCAGGGTGGAAAGTTCCATCTGCAGATCAATGACAGTCAATTTTTATTTATGGATATAGTACTTATACACAACCATTCTTTGATTATCTGCCTTGGGCTGGTATGAGAATTGATGATGGCTTTATTTATAGCGGTACTCAAGGGGCTAGAAGACTTGGTTATTATTGGAGTAGTACAATTGACGGTAGTAATGCAAAAGGTCTGGTTTTAGGACCTTCCGGTACATATATTGAACCTTTTACACGTGCTATAGGATGTTCTGTTCGTTGCATAGCGGAAGATAACTGAAAATGATAAAATAAAGTTTTGATGCCTTTTATGAAAAGAAAAAAGGTTCTTTTTTTGATCGTTTTATTTACTTTCTTTGTTCTGCAATTGTCTGAGGCTCAAAGTCTGCGTTTTGAGCTACCGGCTCATAGCGGCAAAACGCTATATCTAACAGCTTACAAAGGAATCCGGCGGGATACCCTGTTTTCGGGACAAATCGACGGGAAAGGCAATCTGATTTTTGCGCCGGCAGAAGATAATCCGCTATCTGCCGGCGTGGTTTCGCTTATAATCAAGCCTGATATTAATTTCGATTTTATCTATTCACCGTTGGAAAATATGACTTTAGGTTGTGAGGGTAAATATATCAATGCGCAAAACTCGCAATTTACGGGTTCACCGGAAAACGACTTTATGGAAACCCGTTTTGCAGAACAGGCGCAACGACAGGCAAAGCTTATGTTTTGCGAACAGGGCATGCGATTATACAAGGAAAACGCCGGTTTGCATAATATTCTAAAAAACGAAAAAACAAGTCTGGAACAGCAACAAGCCTCTTTTGAAACCATGCTTGAAATGAAATCGGCAAATCTGTACTCCGCCCGTTTGATGATACAAAAAAATCTAATGAATCATATTGCATATCTGGAAATAACAAACGATTCGACGGAATACGCCCGCATCAGAGATTATGCACTTTCGCATTGGGATAGCGAAACGCTTTACCGTAGCGGATTATGGTTTTCCGCTATTAACGGTATGCTGAAAATGTATGATAAAAACTCGTCATTTTACAATCATTTCGGCAAAGATATGGCAACATTGCTGCAAAAGACCCGGTCGCAGGAAGTTTTCCTCGAATTGGCAAACAATGCGGCTACTATCTGCAGTCAGTTTGGATGGAATACTGATGAAGCCGCCTTGTCGAAATATTTGATTCTTTCAGGCAGGATTATCAATCCGAAAGGCAAATTAAAACAAATGCTGACATTAAATAAATTGCAACCGGGTATGCCGGCTCCAAAAATTTCAAAGACAAACAGTGCGGAAATAAATTTTACAGAAGAAAAGAAAGTGTTAATTGCTTTTTATGAATCGGACTGCAGCCATTGCGAAAAAGCTATGGATCAATTGGTTCACTATTATCCCCGTTTAAAAGAACGCTCTTTTGAAATTGTCAGCATTGCTGCCGACGCGGATTCGACTGTTTTTGTTAACAAGTCACGGAATTTCCCATGGCAAACAAAACTTTGCGACTTCAAGGGTTATGAAGGAGATAATTTTAAGAACTATGGGATAATAGGCGTTCCTACTTTTTATATTGTTGATAAAAACTGGATAATTCAGGGCAAATATGCCGGATTGGAAGAGATCGCGGATGCATTTGAATAAGAAAAATTAATTTCATTTTTCTGCGGTTGCTTCGATTATTTTGGCAAAATATTATTTTGAGGTGCCCAAAAAATCTTACATGGAAAAATAGCAAAATGTCAAATGAAGAAAAGGCGATTTCGAGGCTGATTTTGTATATTTTTTGACCGAGCGAATATCGAACATGGTACGAGCATGGTACGAGCATGGTACGAGCATGGTACGAGCATGGTACGAGCATGGTACGGAGAATGTGGTATAAATATTTGTTTGAAAGGCAGTTACAAAATGCGTTTTTTTGCTTAAACCACAGCCGGAGGGTATAAAACAGCAAAATCAAAAAGATAGCAAAATACAGATAAATCTTTTAATATAGTTATTTATTGTATCAAAATGAAATAAAAACTTTATTTTAACCTTATTTCTAAAACAGAACAACCTTAGTAGCAGACAGATGGATCCTTTATTGTCTTAACCTTATTACCTGATTATCTGTTATTTAATAAGGTAATAAGGTGGGGGATTTGTGTGGTAATTCCGCGCTACTAAGGGTGTTTTGTTTGGGGAATAAGGTGAAAATAAAGTTTAACCCCACAACTTTTGCCGGTGAGTCGTATTGTCTTCCAATATTAGAGCGGCTGCAAAAAAGTTATTTTTGGCACCTCAAAATAATATTTCGCCATTATTTTTATATTAAAAGAAATGAATTGATATTTTAACTCTATCTTTGTACCCAAATTAATTCTTAATTATCCTATGCTTTATCCGCTGAAATTTGAACCTATACTGAAAGAAATCATCTGGGGGGGCGATGAAATTTGCCGCTTTAAGAACCTGCATCCGCAACGAAGCGGTATTGGCGAAAGTTGGGAAGTTTCGCATGTTAAAAACAATGTATCCGTTGTTTCAGAGGGTGAACTGAAAGGGAAATCGCTCGAAGAACTGATTGAAACCTACCGTGAAAGGCTTTTGGGACAAAAAGTCATCGACCGGTTCGGAACGACTTTTCCCTTATTAATCAAATTTATAGATGCTCGCGAGCCGCTTTCCGTTCAGGTACATCCCAATGACGCACTGGCAAAAGAGCGACACAATTCTTTCGGGAAAACCGAAATGTGGTATGTGATTCAGGCAGCGCCGGGAGCGTATCTTTATTCGGGCTTTGCACGGTCAATAACGCCGGAGGAATATGTTCGCAGTCTCGAAGACGATACTTTTATTAATTATTTACAAAGGCATGAAGTAAAACCGGGCGACGTGTTTTTCCTGCCTGCCGGTCGCGTTCATGCCATCGGCGCCGGATGTTTTATCGCCGAAATCCAACAGACTTCCGACATCACTTACAGGATTTATGATTACAACCGGAAAGATGCCAACGGAAACCCACGCGAGCTTCATACGGAATTAGCTAAAGATGCGATTGACTATAAGATATATCCAGATTATAAGCTAAATTATATTTCCGGACAGCAACCAATTCAACCGCTTATCGGCTGTCCTTATTTTTCGACAAATCTAATCGAAGGAGAAAATTGCAATGTAATTCAAAAAACGCATCGGGATTCTTTTTCCATATACATCTGTTTGGCGGGAAGCGCTCGACTGACCGACGGCAACGGTTATTCCGTTGAGGTTCGGCAAGGCGAAACCGTCCTTGTTCCGGCTGAAAATTGCGAAACGATTTTAACATTCAAAGAAAAAGGAAAGTTTTTGGAGACGTTTATTTAAAGTTTTTTTCCAATTTGAAGCAAAGGAAAAGTCGCCTGAAGTACCATTTTTAACACTTTCCATAACATAATGTTTAACAGTCGAATATAGATGCAGTGCATAGACTTGGTATAGCGTTGGTATAGGGATGGTATAGGGATGGTATATACTTGGTACTTGTCTTGAACGGACTTGGTACGGACAATGTTTAGTTTTTTAATCTTAGAAAAAATGATAAGAAACCCCCATTTTTAACATACCTAAAGTGCCATATCCGCAGCCAAAATGGAAGCTGTATGAATCGTTGATTTTCTGGTCATATACATACCAGAGTTGCCAGGCGAATTTTAATTGATTCCGCTCGTTACTGTCAAAGTATTTCATACCGCGATGAACCCATTGACCGCCTGCCTGTCCGCTGAACCAGAGTTTTGCATATTTCCCGTTGAAAACAAAACAATCGATTCCGGGCAACAAATTAATCCTGTAATCCATGATTCGCTTTGTTCGTGGACCGTCCGGTCGATCGTACAAATCCCAATGTTTGCTGCTTAATTCACAACTCAAACCCAAATTCAGTTGGAAGCGCTTGCTCAAAATTCGTTTACAGGCTAATTCCCATGCGCCGTAATGGCGGGTGTCGTATCCTACGGCTTTGTAACCGTAATTTCCGAGCAGGGCTTCAAATTCACGCCCATGTCCATCGGTATTATGCATATAAGGCGATTGATCTTTTGTAATAGTATTCATAGTCAGAGGAT
>Ga0209629_10004105_pt1 | contig 10692 bp, 8 predicted proteins | sample TergutCu122P5_FD_187286 | JGI IMG/M metagenome (GOLD analysis project Ga0209629, IMG submission 187286) | Cubitermes ugandensis P5 segment gut microbial communities from Kakamega Forest, Kenya - Cu122 P5 (SPAdes) (version 2) | ecosystem: Host-associated > Arthropoda: Insects > Digestive system >... | reverse complement strand
CCTGCCATACGCCCTCCTGCAGGCCCACAAGTTCTGAGCCATCCTTACCTTAGTGTTCACGTGTTTCCTCCAGGTCAGCCGTGAATCTAGGATCACTCCCAAATACTTGACTGACATGGAGCGTTGTAATGTCTTTCCGAAAAGCCGGGGTTCAAAGAAACCATCATGTTTTCTTCTTCTTGTGAAAGCTACGAACGTGAGTGGTACAAGTGTTCTGTTCTCATATGAAGGACCCTACCAACCCACTTAATATAATGTACTGTCCTGATACCCACATGTATCCCCAACCTTACAAAATGCTTTCATTCTCAAGATTCATCAAGTAAATCATAGTTGTTTCCTTTTAGCCAACTTTCCTTGTAAAAAGAGAAAAATATTATACCTGGAAGATCAACATCCTGTTATGTCAAAATTTCACCCTTTCTGATGATAAAAGTTGGTATGGACATTATGCCACAGGGGGCCATCTCCACACCATGTTTTAATTCCAAATAAGTCAAAACATAATGAATGAACAAGCTTCACGGTGGGAGCAACACCTTATTTAGGGTCCTAATATGATATATGGTGGTAGAACTTTGAAGGAAATGGAACTTTAGTTAAGGCATTAATATTTTCACAATGTACAACTTTTTTGATGGTACATACATGCAGCATCTATGAAGTAAAATTCCATCTTCATATCTTATCTTCTAGTCTTGGTCATTTTATAAAATTCCTTGCATGCTTTAAAGACTACTTTATAAACGTAGTGCACTTCCAAATATTGCTTTGGAATTACTTTCTTTTACATGTGCATGATGTGTTCATTCATGAATTTTCTCCTTTTAGGATTTTTGGCCCCTAACGACCAGTCAATACTCGAATATGCACGGAATGTGGATATTCTCTTTGCAAATAAGACCTGCCAGATTTTGCTAGGAAGAGCACGAGAAATCATGAAGAAGAATTTACATGATATGATGGAGGTTGGCCCCATCGTAAGTCTGATAGTAATCAATATCAGTGTATGTTTCAGTGGCCAGTTCTCCCTACTCCTTATTTCCCCATGCACAACACAATTTGATATCCACACTGTAATTCAAGAATGTAACCTCTGTGTTAAATAAGGGATTACAACACAACTTTATAGTAACAGAAACTGTACATATCAGTGTTGCAGAAATTAAGATTTTTGTCCTTTATCTATCCATCCGTCCGTTTATCTAAGATGTAAGTGGGAATATATAATTCAATTTGTTGACTGTATGTGCATTCACATTATCTTTCTCAGTAAAGGCAATCCAAAACATTCTCTCAGGCAGTTACTAAATGATACATTCACACTCAGCATGCACTGATGTTTGGTATTTTGATTTCTCTTGTCAGAGTCCATCAGGACATCTAGGAAATGAGGAACCACTGGAGAACACTAACTCTTTTGGTACATTGAAGCCAGAAATTGAATTAAGTGAAAATACATTTCAATTTCCAAAATGCCAAATTAGGTAAGTTATACTGATGTTACCGTATTTGTGTGTTTTCATAAAATTAATGTAGCACGTACTAGTGGACCATGCCAAATTTGTTGCCAGTTGGATACAGTCCACATCCTCGTATCTTAAGGTCCATCTGAATTACACAGTATTAAATCCAACAACTGCAAAGTTAACGATAACCATTTGTCACTTTACAATGTGCCTCCTACATGTTTCAGCCTTTACATGGCCATCCTCAGGGAGGCCTCAAAGGAATATAGTAATGGCAGATTCTGTTAAGATTTGCACATGTGGAGCACAAAATACATTTCAATTAAAATTGCTAAAAATGAAGTATTGACTAATTACAAGTATTTTACAATTAATAACATTTAATGTAAAACATGAATGCCAGCAGCTGCCAATAACAACAAGGTATTGCATTACCCAGAAAGTATTTTTTACTCCAAACCTTAAGGACAACCATGAGGAAGATGTCCAGAGATGGAAATGTTGTTTCTTTTGAAAATCAGGTCAGAACATTCAACTGGACTATGCCACTGATCATCATCATACACAGGATAATTCAATTCCTGATGTACCAATGATACTCACAAATCTTGCAAATTCATATTTTAAAATAGGCCACCAGCTCTCCATGATCATACTTCATATTCATCAGGCCATATTTAATGTCACATCACATAACTACAGCAGTTTATAGTGTGGATAAACAGATCTCTGAGCACTTATTATGTGTTTTCAGCAAAGCAACACAGGAGCTGTTGATGCTAGTGTACGAGGTGTTGGATGAAGCTGTACAAAGCACTGACTTCTGTTCCATCAGGTTATTTTGTACTGCCCGGAACATCTTTGAACTGTATGGTGCTGTGGTACCAACTCACCATCAGAAGCTTCTCGAAACCATTCCACAACAAGTCGGTGGGTTCCATGCTCATGCTGAAAAAGTTAATGCTGCTGTGCCTCTTTGGAATTGAGTGTAGCTTGCAGAGAATAGGGTTAAGTGTGGGGCTTGTCATGCACTGTGGTTAGTATGATATTCTGTCAGTAACTGTATAAACATAGATCACAGGTATGTGTGAATGACATACTTGAGGTGGCCACTTCAAACCCCACCAGAGAAGGTGGTCATAGTTTCCTTTGATGATACCTTGAAATAGGTCACAAGCACTAAAATTACTTTCATTAGTAGCCAAAATTCTACTCCTGTGAGATGGGGACTATCCCCCTCTGATTGGATGTAGAGACTGGTTGTGGTCCACCCAACACTAAGCAATGATCAGCAGGAACTTGCAGTGTTGCAATTTAAATTTTACATAATTTCTCAGCCTTTGGTCTCTTTGATCAGTGATATAATTCCTGAAATCCCAAATGTCTCAGCAGAGACTTGTGATGTAAGCCCCGTTCCTTTGTTTCAGCACTGTTTCACAATAACTGCATGTATCTAGCCCATCGCCTTGTGACGTTAGGTCATGAGTACAGAAGTCGTTTCCCCACAATCCTCCAGTCACATACATCTACCTTCATCGATCAAGTGACAGTGTTACGTGAACTGGGTACCAGCGTGTTTCTGAAGTTCCTGCAGGGCCAGCGAAAACAGATTCTGGATATATTGAGGGACTCAGGTGAAATACACTTCTCCTATATTCATATGTGTTACACCTAGGTGGTCTGTTCCATTCCTTCCTTGTATGAACCAGTTATCCTACTTTAACTCCTGACCAAAATGTAGGATACTTTGTAATAAGAATTAACCAGCCCATCGTATGTTCAGGCAGATTTTAATTTTTTATGGGTACCTTCAGTTTACGCACTGGTGCTTCATCAAAGCGTACTGAGTGCTCCATTATTTATTTCAAAAAGTATCAGCTTGTGAGAGAGGATTCCTGAATATCTGTAGATCCTCTTTTAAAATTTATTCTTAAGTGTGTGTGTGTAGAGACTTCATCTGCATTATCATAGAACACTGTTTTTGTTTTATTGTGATCAGAATTGAGTTTTAGTTATATACAAGGGGCAAATTTATGTTACAGTGCTTGAGCACATTGCCCAAACCACGTGGTTGCCCTGAATGCATAGGCACCAACTGAATGAATTCAGGTGCTGAGCACCTCCTAAATTACCACTACCCAGAACAAAATACTACTGAAGTGTATTTCATGGATTCATTACAGCTGTAAAGTGTCAATTTTCAAAAGGATTATCCCAATAGAAGTTAAATTTTTAGAAAGAAACTGTCGTGTTACAAGAAAATTTGATGTGAGAAATGATAACGTAAACCTGTGTACTCCCATTCCCCTGAAATTTTTAAAAATGTCAGCTCCCATGCTTATGCATACTACCTAAACCTTGAACTCTATCTTAAGACCACTTACTACCCAGTTATAAGCCATGTGCACTTCAGACTGTAAAATTGATACTTAAACCATCAGTAGTCATTTACATTACACTTCTTCACTTTACCATCAAGTGACCCAGAGAATTGAATGGAATTGTAAAAAGTGGAGCGAACTTACAAATGTCACTACTGTGCATGTTCAAATGAACAGTTACAGTGGTAAATGTGTTGGAATTCGTCACTGTACTGACTGCACATTATGTGCAATATATATTATACAGGTCTGGCAACACTGGGAGAGGATCCCAACATTACACCAGGCATAGAGAAAGCTGTTCGACAGTGTCTCCGGCAGCTGGAATTACTTCAGACAGTATGGAAGGACGTTTTGCCTGCCACAGTGTACTGCAAAGCCCTAGGTGAGATCACTGTGCAACAGTGGAGATATGTATGATGTTACTTCAGAAAACAAAATCACTGATACAGAGTGTGTGTTGAAATTCTGTGTAGAGCAACTCTGCTACTTACTGAGCTGCCAACAAACAGCATGGACTTGCTAGGTGTCTGTGAACATGATAAGGCTCTCAGAAGTAACATGTGAACAAGTGTGCTTTCAAAGTATCCCAGGATTTTGAAATATCTACAGGAAGATTGTTTTGGGTAGACTTATTTTATATCAAACAGCAATATAAATATTTTGTTAAAGGCCAGGTAGACCTACCAACCAAATGGTTTGAGAGTGACATGTAATTACACATTGTCAGGTTGCTTGCTGAATGTGCTGGTTGAAGAGCTCATAATTCGAGTGACCACTGTAGAGGACATACCAGCCACCACTGCTGTTCATTTGGTCACAGTGTTTGGGGTCGTAATTGACAGAGCTCCACGGGTGTTTCAGGTAAAAGCATGATATTTGAAACAGGGATAGACTTCTGATTACAGGAAGATGACTTTTCCTGGAAAATGTAGCTACTGTGTTTGTACATCACAGGCCCTTGCTGTCAAGACCCACTAGGAAAGGGGAGGGACCCTCACCATTTGTTATTGGTGTTACCAGTGTGCCATTCGTACCATGAAGTTACTTTAACCAATACCAAATGATCTCTGTGATGTCCTGATACCATCAGTTATCAACCTCTGACTGTAAATACATCCTAGGTTGTTTGTGGTACACATTATTTGCAGTGTGCATGCCAGCCTGTCCCACCATGTCTTTTTATGTTATCTAATCTCATGAACAGGCTTTGATAAAATTTTGTTTAGTCTACAGTATTACTGAAGCAGAAACGTTTGTATGAATCACATACAACCTCTTCTTTACGTGAAGCACAAGTTAAAATGTTTGTCTAATTTTAAAAAAAAATGTACATAATCTCATGCTCTACACCATTTCCACTGTTTCTTTGATATAAAAATTATAAAATGTTTATAACCGTAACATGAATAGCTTTCGACATGTTGGTCACTGCCAAAACCACCACATTAGTTCCAACACGGATTTCATTTGCATCACTTCCAAGAATGACTAGCTGATTCAGCTGACTCACAAGTTGCTGTATGGATGTACTGTAAAAGATGTACCAGCACTAAATACCATGCCATGAATGCTGATGGCACAGTTACCAATATCCATATGGATGGCCAGCTTGATGTCCTGGCCAGTGAGTGAGGCTTGCAAAGTCTCAAAAATTAGACACATTTATAAAATGTTGGAATGCCATTGTCATATCTTACATGCATTAGCAACTTTAGTGCTGTCAGTACCTCTGAATTTCATGTTTCCATTCAGCTCAACAAATTGTTACTCATGTTGTACTTCTGTTTGTCTTAGGAACCTGGCAGAGTATACCAATTTGTAAAACGGTGGCAGAAGTTTAGAGAACTGGTCCTGATACTGGGGGCTAATCTGAGAGACATTGATGACAGATGGGCTGATGGCAAGGGACCACTGGCACATGAATTTACACCTGAAGAACTTAAGCAGCTGATACGAGCTCTATTCCAAAACACAGACAGAAGATCAGCTATTCTTGCAAGAATAAAATAAAAACGGAGTTTCTTCAATCAAATACCATAGACTTGTGAACATAAATATACTACGTGCATGTACACTGGTTGCATCTATACAAATGTTTATCTTAAAATAAAATGTAATTAGGTAGCTTTGTTAACAATGAGATGGGAAGGCCGCCACTTCCTGCTACAGTATCCCCAATCATTCCGTCTATTTTTTTCTTTTCATTTGCTTATAGCCTGTCTGTTTCCTCTCTCCCTTGTATCTGTACTATTTCTTCTTCTATCATTTGATCTACTTTTCTACTCTATAGATACTGCCAATCAGACTTGCCACTGCTTATGATGCTACAGCTAGGAAGTTCAGAGGTTTAAGGACTAACCCCCCCCCTTCTATTTCATATCTCATTCTTGTGCCCAGTGACTTCCTTCACTTTGGACCCCTTACAATACAACTTGCTGGCAGTTTGCAACAGATGCCAGAGAAAAGCAAGCTGTCACCTACTGCCTACAGACACGTGTCAGACTTTCTTACTGGGATCCAAAATGCTTAACAATGGCAGTGAATGCATGGTTGATGCATAACATCTACTACCCATGTGCCAGGTATAAAGTGGAGTCACCTTAGTTTTTGGCATCAATGCTGCCCAATTTTTTTAAACTCCTGTGTGTAGATGCTGTTACAAACCTTGTAATGAACTGTTCACTACAGGCCCTCAGAATTTGAAAGCACAAAGATGACTGGGGTCAGCTGAAAGCAGGTATATCCACAGATGTCTTGTGAGGTGCAGCCATCAGAAATGCTTAAAAGTTGACATCTGATATGTCTCAGGGTGACAGATAAATCTCCAGTCACCATTTCTGTCACCAATGTAGGGCATCAGCATTGAGAAAATATCTTGCAAGACTGATGTAACATCCGAGTTGCCCTTAATAGGAATGATGAAGTGCACAAGGTACAGAAGTAATGCGAAGAATCAGCAACTTGCTTTACCCTTCATCCTATCAGGGGTGGGCATTTAAATTTTAACACATGGTTTATGAAAAATGTACAATTTGAACATAAAAAGATAAAGTTATGCAGTAAATGGAATTTTATGGAAAATATAACAGCAGTTTTGTGTTAATACACACAAAGAGCTGAACTAGATTACATTTTTAATGCAACAGATTCAACTAGGTTATATTTTTAATATAATACTGTATGCATTTAGTAAGTTTATCAACAGCTACATAATAAGTTTCCATTTCCTTGATTCGATATTAATTTAAAATGGTCTCATAAAAAACAAAATCCAAGTTTCGGTCCCATATGCCAAAGCGAATTACAAGACAGTTCAAACATTCCATTGAGCTTGACCTGCAAATACCTTCTGTATCTTGCTGTACATTGCAACACTACTGCAATACCAAACCTTATGCTTATCCCTTGATGTACCTTTCCACTGTCCACAAATTCTGCTTGGAATTTATGAAGGTAAAGTCTTACACATCTTCCACCATCTAGCAGTTACTTGAAATGACTGCATGTTCAGTCCTCTTGATGCAATAGGTCTTAAGGGCAAGAATTACTAAAGAAACAGACTGATATGGAACATGATTTATTCAAATTCTACCATCACATTCAACCAGTGCAGGGGGGAGGAAGGAACAATCTGAGCTGAAAGATTTCATGAGCAACTGCTGCTATTGCTGAATTACATAGTGTCACAACAATACTAAGTTGTTCTGTACTGAACCAATGTGTAGTAATTATTTTTGTTATATCCTTCCACATGATGCAGCCAATCACATTTCCCTCCATATGATAAACAGAAATGAAGCTGAGAATTACATATCTTGCCACATTATTCAAAAACATAAGCCATGCTAGTCTGTCCATTCCTTCAAGACAATATGTTAAGTTTCCACTTCTGAAGTCGCTATACATGACATGAAACTTGTCCAGAAATGTTGCTGTATGTCTCCCAACTTTTGCAGCCGTATATAACCATAAAAACCAAGCATAAACTACCTCTAACACCCTACATATTGGAGTTTCACCCTAAGTCAGCGCATTTCTTCAGAAGGGTTCATCACAACACCTGAACCAAGCCCATTCACCCACCCTCTCATCCACACCCACCATTTCAATAACACTGATAATTTTTTAGTTCATCCAGTTCTGAATATGTTCACCAGTAAAACAAATGATTATCCTTTAAGTGGCTAGCATTACAAAAAATATGTCCTCGATTCAGCATTCACTTTCTGAAACTGCAGGCCAATTTGCAACAGAACCCAGAACTAATGAAAAAGTTTATATGGAATCAAGTTCATCAGCTTGAAAATGACAAATGTTTAGAGAACTGATTCCAATTTTCATAATTTTATCAGCAGATGTTTTCAAATAAACCACTCACTTGTAAAAATCACAATAAAAGTGAAGCTGATACCATACTATTCCAAGTACACGTAAAATGAAAGTTGCAATGTATGGGTTTTCACAATGCTTTGCCTTCACAGAGTGCATTAAATGTTACATTAATGTATTCTTTAATCCTGCATTCCCCCTCCTGAATAAGACTAAAAACAAACGCTCATCTAATCCTTGGAACTGTTGTGGAACAAATGGACATTAAGGTTTTGGCTTTACATACATTTAAATACAATGTGCAGAGCCAAGTCAAAACTTTTTTCACTGAAAGATCATGTTATTATGTAGTTCTTTCTAACAGGAAATAGAAAAATACAAGCAAAGTAACTAAAATAAATGAATACCACTGAACATGTATGCCATCACCTTGTGATGACCATTCACAAATGGAGAGCACAATTTTTCACTGCAAATGGAAAGTAATCAACACATTTTTCATTATAAACTTATATGTTCGTAGAACTTGCCCTTTAGAACTTAGGAGAGCACGAAGACTTATAGGCTGTAGCTTACATCTCGAAGTTTTGACAACTCATGCGTAGAAATTGACCACATTTGAACGTCGTATCGCTGAAACATTTTCCCCTCTTTCTCTTGTAGGTCAAATTTGTGGTCGTGAAGTTAGGGGACTGTAAACATCGGAACACAAACATACGTCTATCATTGCCGCAAGATGCATACATGGACGACAAGATCAGAGAATTCTTTTATTGTTCTTTCATGCATTATAATTTCAGTAAGGAAAATGTGACGACAAGTTCTTTTGACTCTCTTATGCAGAAAGGTAAAAAGATTTCCACCATGCAGCAATTCCAGGGTTGTTGTTGTAGTAAAGTAGTAGTATTAGCAATACGTAGCAATTACATGGAGCAAGTCATGCTATGATGTCTATTTTATAATGGATTACATTTATCTTCTGGCTGTCCACCCCCCTCCAATAACCAATATTATGAACAGAGGAGCCCTGAGAAAAGTGAGTACATGGGAAACGAGTCGAAGTATTATTTGCCTTTCCAGAAATGAGAGGTTGGAAGTATGTCGTGAATGTCACTGCAGATATATATTAAAAGGTTCGTAGTACCTGAATCCTTTTCGTCGCATCACGCCCTGTTAGTACGTATCACCTGATCGCCTTGCACCGTAGCCAAACGAACCCTCAGAACTTCCATAGTCTCTGGAGCTGCAAATAGGTGTAGCAGTATTCGTAGAAAGGGGCGAAAGTGGCAACTACATACTGAGGCACAGTAACATACACACACACACACACATATATATGTATCGAAGCACAATTTGGAGATCACTGATAAACTTGCGATTTTTCAGCGTGCCACTTAATTGTGTCAAATATCTGTAGAAAATTATGCGAGGCACCTTTCCATTGAACACATACAGAATACACTAGGGTTCGTACAATTACTAGAGTCCACAAGAAAAAATGCCATGAGACGTCTGCCTAGTCCGAAGGAAGACCTACATGCCTTCAATGATGATTATCCCAGGTGACCGAGGAAAATTCATTACTGTAAAAGACAAGTTACTTGTACTCGATGTAGAGGGTGCTTTCCACCCATCATGTATGCACTGTCATGTTTAATATGGACTGCAAATTGTCTCATGACAAACGGTGTTCTTTTTTCTTGCGAAGATTCATGTACGTAGTGTAACGTAGAGTTTAACTTGATAAATACCTGCCACGCCCCACTGGTGATCGACTGCGATACCTTGAAGACCCAGAATCTCTGCCACCACTGTAGTAATCGCTTCCATAGCTGTCTCCTCGGCCACCATTGCGATCGTAGTCTCGGCCGCCTCCATAACTTCCGCGCCCAGAGCTGTAGTCGTCTCCGTAGCGCCCCCTACCACCCCGGGGACCCCCTCTACCACGGTTCCCACGGTAACCTCCCCTGTCACTGCTATAACCACCCCTACTACCTCCTCTTGGAAAGAAACCCCTTCCCCCACCGCGGCTGCCACCGCGAAAGCTTCTACCACCACCACGTCGACCCCGAGAAATCTCCACCCTCAATTTAGACCCCAACAAATCCGAGCCATTCAAGTTATCACAGGCTGTTTCTGCTTCATCTTCGTTGGCAAACTCAATGAAGGCAAAGCCAGGAGGATTAAATGCAACCCACACACTGTTCAACTTCCCATACTTCTCAAACTCAGACTCCAAATCCTCCTTCTTAATTACATCACTCAGACCACCCACATATACACGGGTCCCCCTTAACTGATAACCTGAACTCATATTTCAATCTGAAAGAAAAATGCAAAGATTCTTTTTCCTTCCACAAAATTTAACATTAAATTCAAACTTCAGCTTTAAAGCCAAACATTCACTTCCTAATAACATTAATGAAAAACGTGTAAAACCAGTATCTGTACACCAAAAGACAAACCACAACTCTATAAACATGAAAAAAAAAAACTACACATTTTCAAAC
>Ga0209629_10004104_pt1 | contig 10694 bp, 10 predicted proteins | sample TergutCu122P5_FD_187286 | JGI IMG/M metagenome (GOLD analysis project Ga0209629, IMG submission 187286) | Cubitermes ugandensis P5 segment gut microbial communities from Kakamega Forest, Kenya - Cu122 P5 (SPAdes) (version 2) | ecosystem: Host-associated > Arthropoda: Insects > Digestive system... | reverse complement strand
CAACACAACTAGTTAGAAAGATGTTATATTCTACTAATGAAACTACATGTTTCGGCCTATAATGGCCATCGTCAGGTTTCTATACTGATTAAGGGGAGTCTATATATCTGAGTGATATATATACTCCCCTTAATCGGTATAGAAACCTGACGATGGCCATTACAGGCCGAAACATGTAGTTTCATTAGTAGAATATAACATCTTTCTAACTAGTTGTGTTGATTGGCTACACTTCCCTCCCTCTCATTTGATAGGAACTAAGTACGTGAAAGTTGCATAGGCCTCAGTCACTGGGAAAATAGGACTAGCCTTTTACAACACTACCCTGACACTGCTTATGTTGAAGAGAAATACACACTTTATGGGTTCTTGCTGCTAGACAGAATTCTTTGTCTTTAATATGGGCACTGAATTTAAACATAGCTGGAATAAAAATAATGGCAGTAGTTCATGTAATAACACAGAATGGTAAGTGCTAAGAATTTTAAAAACAGAGTGCTAGGTATGATCCTAAGCCTTACATTAAAAGTAAGGTGACTAACACCTTTTGCTTCCAGACTCATGTTTTTACAGAATCCACTCTTTTTATCCCATCAGTGTCTGAGATTTGCATAGGAAGACATGGCCACCCGTAAGGATCTGAAGGGTGCACAGAAGTTCCACCATTTACCAATGCTCCTTCTTTACAGTAGGGTATGTGATACAGTATGAAGAACTCTGATAGAAAGGTTGCCTTCCCATTGTTGAATATGGAGGTTGTGGGGACACTTATGTAGGTGGTGTCAGCTGTGGAGGTAGAGTGGCAGCATACCTGGGTTCATAAGTTTCCAAATACATGGGTGGCCCCATTCAAGGTTTGACACAGGTACAGTCTGAACCTGCAGAACCGATGAGAAAGCATGTCCTCCAGCTGACAGGGCATCAGGTGTTGCAAGTGGACCATCCCTCTACAAAGTAGTGGTGATTAGCCCCACAATAATGCAGATTACTATAATGAGAACTGCTATGAAGGCAACCACACCACCAACAATATTAATGATGATGATGATGTCATCATTATTCAAGCTTGGCAGGCCTGCAGCTGGACCTGCTTTGTTGGCAGTTCCTGTGCAAGGTTTGCTATTGGATGAAGGCTTGTCTCTGCTTGGAGGTACAGACCAGATTATGTCAGGTTCTGTCAGTGCTCCACTCACAGCTGCATCTTCAAGCTCTTGTCCAATTTCTCTAATGCTGGCAGATTAAGAAGGATGCCAGATACATCATAGTATCCCAGTCCAGTGTATCTGTATGCTTTCAACTCTGCTAGATTACTGACAGAAGTGAAGACATTCATCTCAAAATATACACACATCGTAAGACCACATATCCGCAAAGAATGCAAGCTTTCTAAACCATCCAGTTCACCCTGAACGATATTTGTCACTGGGTTCACAGACACATCTAAAACCTGTAGGTTCTTAAGCCATTGCCATATATCAGGCATTTCACTCAGGCTAATATGTGAGATATCGAGGTGTTCTAGCAATGCTGGGCATTCACGTACAGTGTCTGGTAGACTGCTGATGACTTATGTGACAGGTTGAGTCACTTTGAGAAAGCTGCACTGTGTAACCTGTAGTTACTGTATGCCTATAGTACTACACTGTGTAAGCTGTAGCTATTGTGTCTACAGCACTGTGTTGTGTAACGTGTAGCTACTGTATGCTAATAGGACTGCACTGTGAAACATGTAGCTATTGTGTGTCTATAGGGCTGTACTGTATAACCTGTAGCTTTTGTGTGCCTACAGGACTGTATATCACACTGTCTGCATCAAACTAATACCAGAACTTTTACAAAATTTAAAATTATTCTATTTCTAGACTCTGCTACCAGTACATTTTTTATTTTGTTTTGTTTACTTCATAAGCCAGAGACAGTTCTGTCCACATTTCAGTAATATACCTCCTAATAATAAGACATAGAAAAATAATATCATGATAGAGATATTACCTCAATTAATGCAAGCACTGATTTACAAATGATCATAATTATAAACCTATCAGTGTCAATTTGCATGTAAACACTTTATCAGCCATCATATATCACTGTGGCATTTAATGATCAGCCTTTTTTTTGCTCTTCCATTGTGTGGTTCATGGCTAGCTGTGATTTTATCAAAGTTGCTCAGTGATAGCAGTCAGCACTTACAATAATTCTTGTAAATTTACACTGGGAAGTTTAATGCTGTTTCATTCACTGTTATGCCCTACCATTGATGACATTTCCTGATTTGTGTGTTGTTTCTAGACCACTGGTCCCTCCACTGTGAGTTCCATTGAGGCTTCCTAGGGGAGTGGCATTAGCATTGAAATCTGCTGCAATAACAGGCAATGATGAGGCACAGTGGAAGTTGGTTTCTTCTAAGTCTTGCTGAAGCTTCACAAGAGATGGACATTGCATCACCACACCCTGGATGCTGTGCAGAGTCTGCAAATTAAAAAATTATTTCCTCCTGAATTAACATGCTTGAATTCATGAATTAATAAAAGAACTGTGTATGTCAAGTCACAGACCTAACATCTACCTTCTGCAGTGAATATTTTTCATATAGCTTGCATCAGCTCTGTCAACTGATCAGTGTCATCCAGTCAAACTACAAGATCTGTGCTGATGAAATGTTTGTGTTTGCCTTATGAAATGACTGTCAGCTTTTCACTCCTTTCTCTGAAACATGTATATATAAAGGGTAGGTACTCTCAGAAGTTAGATCATATGTAATGTGTCTGCCCACCAGAAACAACAATTTTTTAAAATGTTTGTCTCCTCATTTCATTTAATAACTGGTCTGTAATTTCATAACTTGTACTATTTTAAAATTATTTGTACAGTTACATACAGTATTCTGTTCTTTCTTATCAATTATTATATACAGACATTTAATGAAGTTTGTAATTTATTTACAAAATGTAACAAAGTGTTTCAGAAGATGGATCTCTTGGTGTCTTTAAGTAAAGAAGGTGGACAGCCAGGAACTCAGTTTGGCCCAACAGGAAGAATTACTCACAATTTCTGAACAGTGTATGTTCGATCATCTACCTCTACATACACACCTAACCAATGGGTGATACCAGGAAAATTTTACAATAAAAATTGTCAGTAAGGCAATTAAGACCTAGATAAGACAAAGAATGAAGTCATAATTCATACAAATGAAACCAAGAACCAAACTCTCAAGATAGTGATTCAGAAAAACCACAATATTAACAAAATGTACATCACAAGCTGACTGCTAGCTATGACAGGCTAGTTGCATCTACAAAAAAAATATGAAAGGTAAGCATGAAGAATCTGTCCTATCCTACTGGCCTTCCATGTTACTTGTTGATTTGTGTTCCTGATCAGGCATGTAGCCAAAATTTTTGGTGTAAGGTAACCAACTGAATTCATCAAACAAGAATACCGGTACCAGCTGATTTGTTGTATTTCCTACACCTGTTGTTAGTTCCAATTTGCAAGACTCCACCAACGTACTTATTATCAAAAGTGCTGTAGTCCTGTATATAATACACAATCAATACAGCCCAATAAAATTGTGTCATATCTGTGCGGCAGATAAACTGTATGAGAATAACAATAGAATGACACTCCTACAGTAAATATGACAGATAGCCTCTTATGTGATCTAAAGTCATCTGTACTAGAATAAATCATATGCCAAGATCAAAGATTCCCTTAGCCCTATTTTGGTTACTAATCAGGGGCATTTTCAACTGTCTTCACTGTAACATGGCGACACATGGTTCTTCAATTGCCATGCTATAGCAGAGGTTACTAAAGTGTAATCCATGAACCACCAACGGTTCAAGAGATTCATTCAGGTGGTCAGCAGAACAGGTATGCCAGTTACATTAAAGATTTTATACCATCAGTTGTACTTTATTGCATTATAGTTGTTAAATACAAGGCAGACAACGATTCGGTAGTCAGCCTAGACTCTCAGTAATTTTCACTATACCACACAATTAATTCACATGAATCATACACAGTACTTGTACAAACAAAGACTAAAAACCTGTGTTCCTCTCACATGGTATTGCAACTCATTCTTACTCCAAGACACCCTGCTCCTTGCCACCAGGCGAATGATGAATCTTACCTCCAGTGCACTGTCAATTGCTTCATATTGTCGTCTCACTTCAGCAGCTGCCTGTTGCCAATTTTCTGTTTTAACACCTCTTTGTTCGATGAATATTTTTGTCCCATTTCATGTAACTGCTGTTCTTTTTCTGCCAATTTTTCTCTCAGAAAGGGAACCTGAAAGTGTATGAATATATCCAATATATATATATATAGACACAAACACACACACAAACACACACACACACACACACACACACACACATGTGGATTTCTGTGACATTCGTCCAATTAAAATAACATGTAATTGTTTCACTTGAGGGTAATATTAAAATGAATATTAAATTATGCAGGAGGCAGGCACACAGGCAATATATACATCGCCTACTTGTGTTTGCCTGAATTAATGTCTACTAAACATTAATGGCAGCTCATAATAAAATAAAGTTCCTTTTAATTTCACTGAAAGATTTTAACAGACCTAATGGATACCTTAAATGACAAGTGTTAATTAAGACCTAGATTGATAAACAGGATGGAATACAACCCCTGACAATGTGTAAAATATTTTTAGACAAAGAAATATATTGTTTTTGATGATCCAATTACAGCAAATACAACTAAATAACATCAATTTCAAGCCAGCAACAGGGTTGGGAAACTTTGTTCAACACAAGCACCATATAAATTAAATGCATACTAGTCAAGAAGTATAATTTTCTATATCATATGACCTTACCTCGTCTCGAGCAGTAATCAATCTAGCCAGTATTTCTGGTGATGGTAGCTGTCCTCTTTCTTGCCACTGCTGGAGAGCATACGCTGCTGCTTCTTCATGAGAAAGCAGCTGCTGTTCTGTCTGCTTGCATACAGAGCTTAGGTTGTGCAGTTCTCTCTTCAGCTTCTAAAAATGAAGAAGTTGAGAAAATTATTCGTCACTTACATGATAAGTGACCACTGGAATTGTGCATATGAACTTGACAGAACGTCCTCCATCAGCTAAGGCACAAACACCGTCACAGCACAACTACTGAATCCTATCCATTTCACTGTACAGTTTTTCAGAAACTGACAGTCCCAGAGTTTTCATCCATAAGCTTGAAATTGTTTTGACATTTTGAACAGAAAAAGAAAATAACAATATATCCCACATGATAGCAACCACACATAATGCACATGTTTGATAACAGCTCCATGACAGACATGCCATGCTCAATGGTCATACCCTCTCCACCTGCAGATTCTCATAAAAGTACAGTGACAGTAAACTAAGTGCTCTGCGGCTGTGAAAACACACTACTGAACAATTAAAATAGCATGAGCTATGGCTCATATATACCTATAACTGTTTAAAAATAACTTTACCAAGACAGAATAAAATGAGAAAAGCAGGTACAAAAATACGAATGAGCCATGACACCAGGATGAAGTCACCAAATTCACGTATGATAACCGTATTTTTGTTCATGTATAAACTGATAATAAAATAATAATATAACATTTTGATGACTGAGAGAAACAAGATCTTTAGCTTCTCTTACCTCAGTTTGATCTCGGTACTGCTGTAATTCATCCTTCGTATTTTTTAGTTCTTGAATACGTCGCTGCAATTGAAGGTGCACATCCTGTACTTGGCCATGTAATCTTGCCCCAACTTGTTCCCAGTTTCTCACTTCTTCCTGAATTTCTCGTCGGCTTTCTTGCTCTCGCCTCACTTGTTCTGCTAGCTGCATTCTGCATAAGAAGATAATCCTTTTCATTTATTCTGTTACAATCAAGCGGGGTCAGACATATGTATTTAATAATACTTACACACATTACAACAACAAGCCTATTTCAGGGCTCTTTTTACAATGTTGTAGTATATTTGACTATCATAGAATATTGAAACACAGGGTTCAAATGTAATCTACTTTTTTTTCACATTCTTGTTTTTATTCATTTACAACAGTGGAATACAACAACTCGCAATTATCACTTTTGAATTACCAGAACTGACACACACTAAAAGGAAAAATTATATGAATTCTCAGCCTTTCAACAATGACAATTTTAAAATGAGGTAAGTGCAAAGCTACAGGTTAACTTCTACACAAGAAATTTTCAAAATGTTTTTAAAGAACTAGAGAATAGCTATATATCTTCAGACATGTTGTAACAGAAGATAAGTTAGAAAATAATACATTTTTACAAGAAAACACCATTCAGAGTGCACAGGAACATTAAACACTATAAGAATGTAATCATGCTCAGGCAAATATGAGATAGAGAAATCCTTTTTCCTTGGTATGTCAATGGTAGTGTTCTTGCAGACAGAAACACAATACAGTATTCACATCCCCAAGCAATCAGAAAGGTATTAAAATGCATAATGCTTCACCAACCTTCCACTTGTTATATGTTATCCTTACACTATGAATCATGCACTTTCCATTCTTCCTGCACACTTAGAACTGTAATTCCAAACAGTTCTTTCCCTGCCTGTTAATTCAGCATTATATAGGATGGTGGTGTCCCTCATGTCATGCAAAGGTGCACCACTAATTTATGCCTTGATAGGCTACAAGCTAAGTTCAAATTACTTGCAAGAGTTGTTACTTTCATTATTTCTCTTTCTGTCACTAAGTGTCATTTTACCTATCCAATGTCAGTGAAATTTGTCACATGGAAGAACCTTCATTAATTATTTTGTATTATCTCAGGTTTCTGTTGCAATATCACAGTATGATGAGTTTTCTCATTCATCTTATGGATCAGTAGTGAGAAAGTTGGTACCTCTATAAAATCTTGAACATTTCACTGATATACTGCATATAAACAACAATTATATCATAAACCAAGCACATATACTACAGTGATTTATGAAGCTCCTATCAAGAAATGGCTGCAGAAAGGATCAAAAGGAAGGTTTTGATCAAAGTAAATAACACACTCCTGATGGAGAGGAAACACAAAATTTGAAGATGTGCAGTACGACAGCAGAAAGGCTAGGATTAACACTGCAGAAAATTGAAATATTCAAACAATTAAAGAGATAAAATGACAACTTTCTTGCAATCATCTTCCTTTGACACGTATTCTACTATTACTATTAATAGCAGTAAAACTAATCTGTAAGTTGGGTAGTAATATGTTCAAAGAACTAGTCCACAAATCCTGCCATGTGATTTCAGTGGGGAAACATAACAAATGCACTGTCTTTGTAAGTTAACTATAATAAAAAGATATTTATAGCATATAATTCATTGGCCATGTAAATAAAGAACTAAGTTTACCTTTCATCATGTAGTTCATCCACACAAGTGTCATTCTCCAGCTGGATGATCCGCAGTACCTTGAGCAATTTGGTGAGTAAATTGTCTACATCAATAATTTGATCCACAAGAGTTATAGCAGGGGAGCAGTCTTCTAGTGCTGGCAAGAGGTCCATACTGGAACCGGCATAATCACCTGCTATAAGGTTATCAGTACAGCAGGTACCATCATCTTGCTCCAGCTCGACCTGTTGTCGATTCAGGATAGCTCGTGATAAGTTTTGTAAAGATTCGCTGTTAACAAGACAAGTATTTGCAACACTTCCAGGACTGCCATGAGGATTTGAGCATGTGTCTTCACTGTTCTGTTCCACCCTTTTATTCAGATCTTTTACATCTTCTTCCACCTCTGTAAATGAACAGAAATATATTTACAAGAATTTGTATTTTAATGCTAAATGGAAGTAGGACACTTACAATCAAGGTCATGTCTTTTAACTTGGACATTATGTACATTAAATAAGAATATAGTTTTTTAAACATACTGTCATGTATATACAATTACAGGTACTCCATGCACCTTGTCCTGATTCGCATTATGTATTTCAATACAACCTGATACTCTTATGCTGTTATGTACCTCCATGTGCATCTTGAACTTCCTGAACAGTTCCTTCATTTTTCAATGCAGCTCGTTTTCCTGATCCTCCAACTGCTGCATTCAGTATGGCACTGATTACAGCTGACACAAAAGTAGCCCCTCGTTTGGGGGATGGTGTACGTTGTGCATCAAAGGATGGCTGTTCTGAGGGTCGATTAACATATGTCCTCTCTGGGCTTGCTTCAACACTACTATTACTCTTACTGTAGGCTTCATTGTGAAATATTACATCCTGCAAAATATAACAAAGAAAATAATTTAACATCACAGTTTTTTAATCTGTTCCATGTCCATAACACATACCTTCTCTTATGAACCCATCTGCAAGCCTGTATTCAACTACAGTATGGACCTGCATTTCTGGAAGTAGTTATGATTCTTCTGTAATAACTGTGGTGATCAGTGACAGTTACTGTGACGATACTGTGTGTATACAAACACTAGTGAATTCTTATCTATACATGTGGGTTCAAATGTTTTGTAATCACTTTTGTGGTAAGTAAGTTTTAAAATACAGTTGTTAGTCACTGTGTAGGGTACACAACCATTTCAACTATCTCACCAGAAGTTGTTACTAAGCTCTACTACTCAGAAATTACTTGTTCTTTAAAGTTACACCATGTCCACTTTTGTGTTGTTAGTGATCAAAATTACGCCTTTCTAATGGGATAAACTCAGGAGGAACTTTTTTTTCTTTTTATACACATGACTATAAAAACAGATCTACCTTCCAAAACACTGTCTTTGAGAAAACTCAAGGCATGTTCATTGTAACATGCCATTGTCAAGAACATATAAACTCAGCCAATTTCTGCAAAACCTGAGTGGTTTAAGGCACAGTTCCTTATCAGAAAAACTTATCTCCATTCATATCAACAAAGAACTGAAAGGGATAAGGGAAGAAGTAGTAACAGTCTTCTTTTGTCTAACCATAAAATTTGCAATTTACATAAAATTCAAGTGGAAACAGCAATGTTAATGTAGTTCACAGGCCTGAGAATGTGAATTAGAAGAGATGCCTTTGAAGGCTTAAAAGAATGGTATTGCTCATGAAAATAAATAAACATAGCCTGAATAAACTGTGCAAGAAGTAATGGTCTATTTTGAGGTACAGTGCTCCAATACTGCTAAAGAACCTGACCTCCAGAAGAACACCCTATGACACATGTTGGTGAAGTTCCATGCTCTGCCATATAGAATAGTACTGATTAATAGTTTAAAACAGAAGACACAAAGAAAGTGTAAAACCACAGTAAAATGTGAAATATCACACATACAGACTTCTCAGGGATTACAAGGCTATGTAACAGCTGGAGTTAAAAGAATAGACTGTGATTCTGCAAAGGCCTTTAGAGCATATTTATGCTGCCCTACTAATGACCAATGATACCAAATTATGATTTTTGGGATGGTTTACAGGCAGTTAAGAAGTTATTTGAAATGCATGTACATCATAAATTTTTAATATACATCAATTCCAAGGAAATCTCCCACATCCCTTTCAAGATACATGATGATAAAAAATGACTCAGGCCTACACAATGAGAAAAACTCTCAAAGTTTTAAGAACTGTATAATAACTGAATAAAATAAAATGTATAATACAGACTATATTAATATTTATTCCATTCACTCTCACTTTTATGAAATAATATTGACACTTGACCTCGGGCATTTACATTAAAAATATAATTTTTCTTACAAATGTGCTTCATGCCTTACAAACTAGGTATCTGGATATTAAAGAAATATTTTTAACACTTTGGGAAAGACATTTTATATTATTAATATTACAAATTAGTTGAACAGAATAAAGATGTGACATAAGACCAATTCTTAGAAATATCAGTAAGGTACCTGAACGACATTCTTACACACAGAAGAGCTGGACAAACTAAAAAACCTCAGGGGGGGGAAAAAAAAACACACACACACACACACACACACACACAATACTAATTGTAAAGTACTAAAATGTTGATATGCAGCAATTTACGGTTATATATTTTGATGCCACAGTGTTCAGGTTTATACTAGCTTGAAAGTGTTTTGAGAACAAAACTACAGTGTTTGAAAGACATTAGAGCCAAGCAGAAGTTTGCCCTTATCAAACAATGAATAACTCCATAGACACATTCATGTTACCAATCAGATTTAAATTCAGTACTGTATGACTTACCTACTAACACAGACTGGTTTCAATTTGTCTTCCAATGCAAAGATATAGCAATTAACAAAACATCAGCAACAATTCTTGGCATGTGTCACAGATTATGTTTCTGCTTGACTTGTAAAAAGAATTGTAATATGTTCCTCTAAAGGTCTGTGACAATCCATTCATTATACTAATATTATGTCTGACATTGTTCATTGTCAGAGGTGTACATTACACTACATTTCAAAAGCTGGTTCTGCTTCCATCATAAGACAAGATAAAATTAATACTATGAGGGTTGGAACTTTAATAGTGGCAACTATTTATTTACAACTGATACAAAATAGATACATGTTTCGAAGTTTTACTGTCCTTCAATGTAGTCACCAGCACTGTGTACAACCCGTTGCCAGCGATGTGGAAGTCGTAGGATACCTTTAGCAGCGCCTGTTGTGTTGATAGTTCGAATGGAGCGGTCTACCGCCTGAAGAATCTCTGGAACAGT
>Ga0209629_10004103_pt1 | contig 10694 bp, 6 predicted proteins | sample TergutCu122P5_FD_187286 | JGI IMG/M metagenome (GOLD analysis project Ga0209629, IMG submission 187286) | Cubitermes ugandensis P5 segment gut microbial communities from Kakamega Forest, Kenya - Cu122 P5 (SPAdes) (version 2) | ecosystem: Host-associated > Arthropoda: Insects > Digestive system >... | reverse complement strand
GGTGCAAATCCCCCTCTATTATTTTTTTTTTTACCTAAGAATAGTTTGTTTGGGTTAATGAGTGGAAGAGGGGCAAATAAAAGAATAGAAATATTTCTAAATGATTATTTGGGTGGTGTGAAGACAGAAAAAATGAAGAACTTGCATTTTATGATACATATATTACAGTTCCTAACTCCATGGTCAAATGCCTCCCCTCCCCATTGTTATAAGCCAAGTTAAATTTTGATTACATGTATACAATAGTTTAACATTCTAAAGCTACAGTAACAATACAAACATGTAATATTAATAATACTTGCTTATTATTTGACCCTGATCAAAGTACTTTCCCCTCCCCCCCCTCTCTCTCTCTCTCACTCACACACACACACACACACACACACTTGCTTTCAACCTCTTTCCATAATGAATACTTAATATGTGAATATGTAAAGCAGGTATTTGGGAACTGAACATCCTGTGGATCTTTTGCAATAAGTATGGTGACAGTTTCCCTTTACAGAGAATTAATTAATCTGATGTATGTGTGACCATGCATCATATATGAAAATGACGAGAGGTACCAACTTGATGCAACGATTGTGATTTATTATCATAAAAATCTCTACATGTTTCTGGCATCTATGCCCATCTTCAGGAGTACAGACTACACACTGGCTCCTTAGGACCACAGCCACAACACCCAGTGCTGAACACCATATGCAGTAACATACAACCTGTACTCCTGAAGATGGGCATATAGATGCCTGAAACATGTAGAGATATTTATGATAATAAATCACAATTGTTGCATCAAGTTGGTACCTCTCGTCATTTACATTAATTAACTGTGCTGCTGTTCATATAATTTTATATTTGAGGCACATAATTAGCAAATTATATTCTGCAAAGCATGGCATACTGCCTTTTGTTCGAATGCAAACACTCTAATGCAGACTGAACAAACTATGAAGTCTGCACAACAATTCTCCTCCTCTTGCACTCTGCATGTTACTGTGACATGTTTCAGCTGTAACATGTGGCCATCTTCAGGCAGTTAGTATTAACGGTTATAATGAAAATATGTAAACATACGTGGCGTTCTGCGTTTACCCGTTTTTCGTCATGTTTTATGTCAACTTCCCAAAGATAGCCACATGTAATGGCTGAATCCTGTCCCAGTTAACTGTAAGAGATAATATAAGGTGAATTGTGCAGGCAGTGTAACTGATTTAGTCTACATCTCTCTCAAGCAGGAGGAGGATGTGCCATGTGAAAAAGAAAACCCAAACATCGTATGCAAGGGAATATTCAAATAAAAACAATCTATCAAATTCGGCATTTTAAGTACTTTCTGTGGATGGACTGACATATTGCAACAAACACTGACTTGCACTAAGTCCCTGTGGTCTACTTGATATAGTGCTTTGCATGTCTGAGGTAGTTCTGTTGCCTCCCCTACGTGCTGTTTCATGTCAAATTTCATTGCACAAATCAAATTGGAAAGATGGCTTAAGTTTTAGCCACTGTGAAATGCTGCAATAAAAGGATCAGAGGTTTTGTGATGTGGCAGGTGGCAAAGCATTGATGTGAGGCTGACTATTACCGAGAAGGTGATAATATCATGCCAGACTATTGTTACTAGAAATGTCAGTGATGCTGAACTCATTAGGAATTCCATAATGACAGAGATATCAAAGTAGTTTCAAGATCAAAACAGGTGATTAGTAACCTGGAGGGGAAGGTGGTCAGTCAGTGTCCGTCTGATATAGGCAACACAGGTTTTGGAATGAATGGCAGAGCACTTAGAAGTGTTGACAGATGCCCTTAAAAGGCTGGTGGTTGTAATTACACTGAAAGATGAGGTTTGACCCGCTGAACTTACAAAATTTATTTGAAAGCCTCTAATCTGATTGTTTGTAGTGTCTGTTGATATAAAGACTTGCAAACAGGGAATGTTGCGCTCGACAATACTCTCTGCTTACACGCCTTCAAAATTTGAGCTTTAATTCTTAACCAACACACTCTCATCATCACCATATAAAATCTTCTTAACATAAAGAAGATCATATGTTTGATTTTTATGTCACTTAACTCCATTTTCTGCCCCTATTTTGAGACATGTAAGATTATGCATTAGTGCCCTTCATGTAATTGTCCTTCTGAGGAGACACTGCTGCCATCTCAAAGGAAAGTGGCATAGTTGGATACAGATTGCTGTTGCTTAATGTGGTGTTGAGGTCTTTGAGAATGTCTCCAAATACAGATGAGCACAGGTTCTGGCCAAGCAGGTGAAGCAGAAGGAAGTCACCAACCTGAAATATAACGCACCCCTATCTGTTAGCAACCAATTTTAAATACAAATGGAGGCAGTGGAGTCTGGAAGCCAACACACATTACCAGAATCACACAACAGATTGTGATGGTGATACACACACAACTGCACTAGGATATGTTTCTGAAATTCCAATTTTGTCCTCATTATTGAAGTAACCCATACTTTACATTAGGCTCATATCAGACGCATGCAATTTCTCAAAAATGATTATGTCTCTTACAAGTACTTCTGGCATTGTATGTACTTAACAGGATACAAGGAATAAATTGAACCTGTAAACAACATGATGCACTGTTCAGTAACTTGAAAAACATATGACTGTGCAGTGGAGTATCTGGTTCTGTGACAAGCAGAAAAATATCTGGAAAAGTGAATATGAAGGCTTTTGAACAGAACTTCAAAAATTATGTAGGCATCTATGTGTGAAGATGTGGGTCTTCTGAGTTGTGACGCAGTGTCACTGGGCAAGGAGTTCCTGCCATTCTGAAGCAAGCAGTCAAAAAGTCCTTCTTGGACTGAATGCACTTGAAGATAAAAGACACTATGATAACTCACAACATCGGGCACCACTCATCCAGTGACAAAGTGTCAACATCCCAGAAGAACTGAGTCCTTAAAAGCACCACTGTGAGAAGCTCAAATTTCACATATTATTGGTAACCTTTTGTGTCATATCTTATACCTAGTTTTCATAGGACTAAACATATAATCTGACATACGTGGAAAACATTAAGAATTTCAGATACATATTATGGTTTTGGGTGGTACTGTCATGTAGGTGGGGTACACAGTGGTGCAGTTTGTTGAGGCACTTCGCTATAGGCCTGAACGTCACGGATTAGACTCCCGATGGAGTCACTGAGTTTCTCATTGACTTAATCCTTTTGGACAACATTATGGCCTTGGGGTCGACTTTGCCTCTAACAGAAATGAGTACCAGAGATGTCTCCTGGGGGGTAAAGGCAGCCAGTGCGTAGGGCCGACAACCTTGTCACCTGCATATGCCGACTGTCCAGAAGCCCTGGCAGCCTCAACCTACTGGAGTCCTAAGGGCCTATCCAGGCCTGTATAGGGAAAGCTGTAATAGAGGCTTAAGTCTTCACATGCACATAATCACCTGAAGACATCCATAATACAAACATGAACAAGTTTCAGTAATAACATGTGCATGGAACTGACCTGTGTCCTGGCTACTACTGTTGCAACGCCCCCTGGAACTGTGAACTTGAAGCGCCTTTTCAGTACTGCCTCACGAATAGGTGGATATACTGCTATGCCAATACTGTAGAGGAGGGCAAGGCCAGAGAGCACGGAGAGAATGATAAACCAGAACCACAGAAAAATAAAGATCTTCTCATTCAGGATGTTGAGGGGCAGGATACATAGTGCATCGTGCGTTTGAATGGATCCTGTAAACCACATTATATTATCACCTTCATACCAACCACATGGTGGGGGAGGGAAGAGTGGAGGTAAAGCTAAGCACACACTAGACTGACATGAGATATGAGTGGTCAGTTTCACTTTCAGTAATCACTGGACAGGGGACTGGGTCAGTGACAAAGCCAATCAGAACACAGTGGCAGCAAAGAGAAAATGCTCTGCCCCTCTTGGGAATTGAACCCTAGTTTTCCAGCCTGTAGACAGCCATTGAAGTGAATAAGCTTGTTTAAAAAAATTATTTCTAATCTGTTCTTTCAAAAGACAGTGTTTTTTCTCTTTACATTTTCTTCCACTGCCTACTCATCACACAATGTTTGGGAAGCTAATTCTGCTCATGTCATCAGGCAAGAAGAGAGGTACTTCATGTGATGGGTCCATTGGAATGAGCTGGTCTTGATCACAGGACCATTCTTGTCCAGCTTCCCTGTCAGTTGTTTTTGAATACTGATAATAAATATTAGTAGAGATTAAAGAGAATAAAATCAGCGATTAGAAGGACCAACATACCTGAAGCTCCATAGGTGCGGAAGACACACTTGGTCATTCGAGGGAATATGGCAATCATAGGATCTGTGCGAGTCCCTGGGTCTGTGTTTGAAAATTGAATGACCTTTATCCCATACTTCAGGAAAGTGTGTCCCAGAAACTTGTCCAAAAAGAAAATATTGCCAACCTGTTGACATGAATATTTAAAATTAACCTGATACCTGAAGATTTTACATATTTTATGCAGTAAGTACACAGATTCTTAAACCTTCTCAGTATTCTAGTTTTATAAATTTGCTTCAAAAAAGCTGCAACTAGGCCTACTGTTTTGTTGAAAACAGTTTGGTATTGTCTACCATGTAACAGTTGTCCAACAAAGTTGCTGTAACTGTGATGATGCCAGGAAATTGAGATCCCCCCATTGGGGGTTGTATTTTACAGCCCTCTAGCGAACTTTAGCCTCCTCGCGTACGAGGTTTCTTGATCACATACAACGACGCGCCACATTCGGTAGGACTCCTCTGGACGAATGATCAGTCCGTCGCAGAGACTTCTACCTGACAACACACAACACTCACAACAGACAAAACATCCATGCCCCGGGTGGGATTCGAACCCACGATCGCAGCAGGCGAGCGGCCGTAGACCTACGCCTTAGACCGTGCGGCCACTGGGACCAGCATTTGAGAATTTTACTGCTTAAAATGTCTGTGAAATTCTTACCAGTTTGGGACTGCAAGTATGCAGTCATCATTATTACAATGTTGCATGATGCAAATTTAATTATACTTTTCAAACTGTAATGTGGAGTAATATCACTTCCCTTATTCACTGTAGTCTTCTGGGACTCCACAATGTCAGAATTGAATGTTACTAACCCAGAAGCAGGCATCAACCAGTATGGCCAATCACAGCAGCTCTTACCTGAATCACATGACCCTGTAGTATAAACAGACTACTGTGAAAACCTCTAGTTTCAATTTGCAGCTTGTAGCAAATATAAACCGTATTAATCAAATGTCTCCTCTTCCCTACATTTGAAATTCTTGCCTTTCCATAAAACAAACTGGTGAAACTCCATTGTAGATATGCTGACTGTTCTTAATATCCCACTCACCACATTAACAAAATTCAGGATCTCGCAGAAGTAGTATCCAAACGCATAACCACCATGTGTGTGCAGTGCGCATTTAATGTACCGAACAAGTCTGTCATGATTATCTTTTCTGTCTCCCAGGGCCTTAGCTGTGGACCCTCGCAAACCTTCACTGATCATCTTTATCTTGCCACCCTCCCAATTCTTCCAGCACCAATGTGGTATATAGAACAGCACTCCCTGTAGTGGTACAGTGAAACAGAACAGGCTTTATAAACAGTCTGCATCATAACCATGCTAACAACATATGTAGTAGGGTCCAAAAGTTTCCGGCCTGACCACCTTTTAAAGATGACAGAAATAAAACGACTACTAGCACAAGTGCCCCCAGCATACTGGAGCACGTAGCCGCCTGAAACTGATACATTAACCTCACCACAGGTGGCGCTATATATCCCTCGCAGCATTTTCCATTTGGCGTGGCTTTTGTTTGTCAGGCCGGAAATTTTTGGACCCTACCACATATACAGGGTGTTTAACGACTTGTGGACATTAATGCAGGAGGTGATTTCCTAGGTTTTTGTGATCAAAAAAGTTCATATACATGTGTCCAATTTTGGACGGTTACAGAGTTATGACCGCTTGAAACTTAGAATAGAAGTTGATTATTGACAATAAGCGGAACAAAATAATAAACCAGCATAATACATGATACATTTAAAGTATAAGTGTAAAGTTAACTTCGTGAAATTACCTTTAATTTGAACTGATCTGTGCTTAAAGCTGGTTTTCGAAAATGCCACCCCTGACTGCAACACAGGCTGCCGCTCAGTTGTGAACTGAGTGAGTTGCTCGTTGCAGCTGATGCAAACGATAAGCCACCAAGTTGAGTACATCACCTGCCAGCTGGTTCCGTAAGACAAGGTTCACACAAGGGCGTGTACAGGAATTAAAAAATTCCCATAACTCCATAACCGTCCAAAATCGGACACATGTTTATATGAACTTTTTTGATCACAAAGACCTAGGAAATCACCTCCTGCAGTAATGTCCACAAGTCGTGAAACACCCTGTAGGTATTGTCATAGAAAATTACTGGATGTTGTACCTGACATCAAATTATTTCATGAACACATATTGATTACTGCCAGAAGTTAGTGAATTTTAACTACTTTTCAGTCTGATAACTTCTAACTTTTAATGAACTGATCTTAAAAGTATAACAAGCATGCAGACATATTCACTTTTCTGACATTATGATAACATATAGATGTCTATCACATGTGAAGGATGTCCACCCATTTAGGTGATGTTAGCTTATTTAGCAGTTACTAGATGAAAACTTCTTTATCATATTTTTCAGAAACCAATGCCACTTTTTCTTATGTCTTATACAGGTACTGACACACACACACACGCACACACATTTCAGCGCTTATGTTAGCCATATTTTCATTGTCATCCATTACTGTATAGGCATCAACCACGTGTCAGTACACAAGAAAGTTGTGTAAGATTGCTGGAAAATATAATAAAGAAATCTAATAACCAGGATATACACAATATTAACACCACACAAAACTGTAAAGAATTTAATTTCTGGGCAAATTTTAACTTATGTGAAAACTGGAGACATGCTGTTTTGTAATGCTTGAATTGATCTGAAATAACGTAGTTGCTGATGGCTTAAGACAGCATGTTGCATTACCTGTAGGAACAGCACGAAGGGGACCCACTGGTAGTAGTTGTGATGTTGAACTTCATGTTCTCCATGTACATAGGGACCTACCCCAGGGGCAGCCACATGAGTCCCTACTTGCTGACCTTGCAGGTGGGGTAAAGTATATGTGGATGTAATCCAGCAGTATGTATTTATCACTTTTATCTTGTCTTTGAATGTATCATTCAAGCATTCAATGGGGTTTCCTGTAAAACACGAAGAAATATCACAATACTACTTGACGCTGAATCTTTTTGGTTCAAAATTAATTGTTAACACACCCATATTGATATGCAACCCACCCAGCCTCCCATGTAGGGGGCATCAGAAAGGTCTCTGCCTGGACATAAAACCTACTGTTCACATAGAACTAGTGCCAGTGCCAAGAATGTATGAACTTTCTTTATAATAAAACCGAACAGATGCACCAATTTCCCAAATTTACTCCAGCATGAATCTCTACATCTTTCAGGCAGTTCCTCTGCCCATCATCAGGAGCTTATTCACTGTAGACTTGACACTGGCATATGTCATACAGGTTTGTAGACAGCTTTCGAGCAGGACCAGTGCCAAGTGTACAGTGAATAAACTCCTGATGATGGGCAGAGGAACTGCCCGAAACATGTAGAGATTCATGCCGGAGTAAATTTGGGAAATTGGTGCATCTGGTTGGTTTTATTATAAAGAAATTTGTTACGATGCACGGTCACATGAATGTAGTAGTTTCATGGTACCTGTAAAGTGCTGTGCCATATTTCTTACACACAGAGGCAACTTTTCTGAAATATGAGATGCAGCAAATGCCACTTATTACCTGATCCACAGCATTTTGTCAACCCATTTGCTGTCAAGTATATAAAAATATAAATATATAGAACTATGATCTTGCCTGTTGTTTTCTACGAGTGTGACACTTAGTCTCTTACAAATTAAGGGAAAAACACGGACCGAATGTGAGAGTTGGGCCAAAGAGGGAGGAATTAACAGGAGATGGATAAAACTGTGATGAGCAACTCTTTGATTTTTGACCCTCACCAAATATTCTTTGAGTTAGCAAATAACGAAGGATGAGATAGGTGAGATGTGTACCATGTGTGGGAGAGAAGGTACATACATACTACCTGCTTTTGGAGGGGACAAGTGAAGGAAAGACACTGCTCTGAAGACTAGGTAAAAGTGGAAGAGTAATACCGGACTGGAACTTCAAAGTACGGTATGAGAGGGTGTGGACCAGACTGATGTGGCTCAGGGTAGGGACAAATGGTGTGCTCTTGTGAATGTAGTGAACCTTCCTGTTCCGAAAAATGTGGAGAATTTCTTGACTAGCTGAGGAGCTATTAGATTCTCAATCAGGACTCTACTGCATGCAGTCAGTCAGTTGTGTGACCTGCTGTCACTATGTAGCGTTCAGTGAGTTACAGCGGGGTTGACATGAATGTGGAAGACATATTTTATTGTTTATTTGGGTTTGTGTGACAGTCCTGTCAGTAACTGGGAGTATGTAATATGAAAAGGGTTGGCTGGTAAGTAATGAACTGTAAAAGATTTAGCACGAAAAGATTACCACCTAATTTAAGACATGGCTGTGGAATTTGCCTTCAAGAAATGTGGAAACTCATGAGAAACCTCAGTAATGATAGCTCTGTGTCCCAGCTGAGATGTGATGCAAGCACCTCCCAAGTACAAGTGAGAAGCGTTACGGTTTGGGTCATCTTGCTCTGCGAATGTGGAAGGAATGGTCATGGACTGTCTCACATCAATATGCAAACATCTGTCTGAAGGAATTAACTGAATTGGGGCTGGCACCCCTCATTAGGATTCACACCAAGCAGTTCATGAATGTGTGCTAGATGGTACCCACCAATCAGACTGTTTGCAGTGCAGAGGATACAGCACACGAAGAGTATGGCTGATGTGATACGGTAATGACATCTGAATATCACATTGTCTATCACTTCTTTGTCAGCTAGAAAGCGCACCTTCACAAAACCAGCTATTGCTGATAGCAGGCCAAAGAGTGACATCTTGTCTCCAGAGGGTCACTGTGAAAATAAAATTGTTACATTTTACAAACCACATATCAACTACTGTGGTAATGTGGTTTTAAAGTGAACAGTGGCATAGGAGATTGAACCCAATTTGTGCTGTTCCAAGGGAAACAATCAATAAAATAAATGTTCATGTCGTGTGCTTATTTCCATAGCAACAGCAAATTTCCTTGCTGATAAACTAGAAACATTTACTTATGAAAGTGGTGTATTTTCATTGATATAGTGTCTCAGAACCAAATGTCTCCTTTTCAACATGGGAAAGATTAAGAATTTTTGTGGGATTAAACAGGAAAACAATACAGAATCATATCCTAACCATGAGGATTTTACTGCCTATGACACATTTCACTAACAAGCTGTGTTTAACATTGTGAACTTTACAAATATCCATGCTAGAATTTTAGGTTATGTTTAGTTTATACAACCAGTGTAAGCCATTTTGACTTACCAAGACTTCCAATTCTGCCAGTGAATTGTATTATTTATATGTGGTTACTGTATGCAACATAATCAAGTATAAGTAATGTGTTACAGCTGGTCACTGAATTTCAAAGATTTTTTTTATCTACTCACCCAAAACATGCACATGACAAGATTTAATCACTGGAGGCCTTGTTTGTGTGTAATTTCTTTGGAATGTTAAGCGTATGTAACGAGACAGAGATATGTATATAGAATTTATGGGTGGGATTTGGTTTTGGGGCTTGTCTTTGCACACGCTATGCCAGTGCTATCTTACGCGCTCAGTTTGAATTATTCACGTCCGGAACTTTACTAAGCACGATCCAATTGTAGATCATACATTTCATAGCATTACAGTGAAATAGGCTTGTCATTTGGACGTACGTTGGGAAGTCGATTATCTAATATCTTCTTTACAGAATTCACAAATTATTGTGCTTTTTCGTGATTTCTTCTTTTTGGACTCTTGACCCTTGAAGATGAAACCGACAGGTTGTCCCGAAAAGTAGGTAACGAATTACCACTCACTACTCGTGTAATAACCCAGAAGAATGCAGTGCTCTTCTTGCTGCGCTTTAAACACAAATGTTGGCCCCTTCAATACAGAATATTCCTTTGCAGTTGACATTTTGTCTGAAAAAAAAAAGTCTTCTTTCTTTCCGGGCTATTGGATCGAGCCCGTATCCTCCAATTTCTTACCCCTCCACCGTCCAGAATGGCATTATATCATGTTGGCTTACAGAATACTCCTTCCGATAATTCTGGCCACTATTACGAACTACGTGTCTGGCATGGGGTTTTCACTTAATGTACAGAACACACATCTAACGCACATTAAAAAAAATCATACTGCACTGTGTTGAGGCAGTTTCGCTAAATATACGTTAACAATGGATAATGCTGCAGCACAGACTGTTAAAACTAAACACAACGTGTACTTTGTTTGTTGTACCTGTGTAGTGCCCACTTTTTCCTCTTTGTATACAGAGTGTCCCACGAGTTAAGGTCACTACTTCAGGAGAGTGTTCCTTATGTTAAAATATACCGATACAACCCCAAACACCCATGTCCAAAGTTGAACGGTTACGGAGATAATGGCAAGAGAAAAGTGTGGAC
>Ga0209629_10004102_pt1 | contig 10695 bp, 13 predicted proteins | sample TergutCu122P5_FD_187286 | JGI IMG/M metagenome (GOLD analysis project Ga0209629, IMG submission 187286) | Cubitermes ugandensis P5 segment gut microbial communities from Kakamega Forest, Kenya - Cu122 P5 (SPAdes) (version 2) | ecosystem: Host-associated > Arthropoda: Insects > Digestive system... | reverse complement strand
TTTGATTGGGTCTGTTCGACCCTTAAAATCTTACATGATCTGAGTTCAGACCGGCGTGAGCCAGGTTGGTTTCTATCTATACTATATTTTTGTACCTTAGTACGAGAGGACCGGGTATTTGGAATAATTTTATTTGTATTTGATTATTATTAATATGGTACTATTTTGGCAGACAAGTGCATTGGATTTAGAATCTATTAATATAAATTTTTATTTTACAAGTAGTATATGTTGGATTTTTTTTTATTATTGTTGTATTTTTGTTTTTGATGATTTTTGTCATGGTTGGTGTGGCATTTCTTACTTTGTTGGAGCGTAGGGTTTTGGGATATGTTCATATTCGTAAGGGTCCTAATAAGGTTGGTTTTGTTGGTATTCTTCAGCCTTTTAGAGATGCTATTAGGTTATTTACTAGGGAGCAGTATTTTCCTTTGGTCTCTAATTATTTAATTTATTATTTTTCTCCTGTTTTTGGGTTTTTCCTTTCTTTGTTGGTTTGGTTAGTAATTCCTTATTTGAGTGGTTTCGTTTCTTTTGAGTTGGGTTTATTATTTTTTTTAGCTTGTACTAGACTTGGTGTTTATACGGTTATAATTGCTGGTTGGTCTTCCAATTCTGGTTATTCCTTATTGGGTGGTCTTCGTGCTTTGGCTCAAACAATTTCTTATGAGGTAAGATTGGCTTTTATTTTACTTTCTTTTGTTGTTCTAGTTTGTAGATATAATTTGACTTATTTTTATTTTTTTCATTTGCAGTACCCATTACTCATGTCAGATTTTAATCAAACTTGTTGTCTTGACAGATTTTCAAAAAATCCACAAATATCAAATTTCATGAAACTCTGTCCAGTGGGAGCCAAGCTGCTGCACATGGATGGACAGCAGACAGGCAGACACAAACACAGACAGACGTGATAAAGCTAGTAGTCGCTTTTCACAATTTTGTGAATGTGGCTAACAACTGAAGCACACTGGCCACAGTGACAATTCATATGTTGACCCTTTAAATGGCCATAATATTGAATTCAGGCTTACACAGTAGAAACCTAGCATTTAAGTGCCACAACTGTAGCACAGGTTTGAACATTGTAGACTGATCATCTGATTAGCCATCTCACCTGTCCACCCTACTGTATTCTTCTACTCCTTCATTCAACTTCATGTTAAAATGGTTTAAGTAAATATTGTTCAAAAGATTACAGGAGAACACAGCAAAATACACACTATGTTACAAACTCTGTTATTTCAAGTCTTCCCCATGGTCTGCACTAAGAATAACATACACTAAATTTTATAATTATCCCAAATAAATAAGAGTGAGAAGCAAAACTTGCTGTAGTGTACCTCTAGGATTTTGCGGGCCTGACGTATTCTTCCACACTCAACAAATGCAAACACTAAGTCATACAGGCTGTTCACTTCACCATGGATCTGTGTACTGAGATCTGTAAGCTTCTGGAGAGAGACAGCATCTTCTGCCTGAATCATTTTGCATGCCAGTTCATTCTTCCACGGTGTGGCTCGGTATTTCTGACAACACAGTTCAAACTGCTCCATTGCTCCAGCCAGATCATTCCTGTCAAAAGAAGCATAAACATGTTCTTTGTGAAGGGTTGGCAGGGTAAATCTACAAGGAATATTTAATGAAATGATTTGTTGCATCTGTCATGTGCACAATGTAACATAAGACTCATAATATAAATGTTTCTGCACAATTACTGTCAAAACTGAGACACTCTGTCCCCTATCCACAGGATTCAATTACACTTTCACTGTTGTACCTATACTGTGATCAGTCTGATGTCCTGAAAATTGCTTCAATTTTGGAAATGGATGAAAAACACCTCTGAAGCCAAAAGTTTAAAATTAATACTACCGTGTGAACTGCATGTAAACTGGACTATGATTTCTATGGCCAATTCAGCTTGTAATATCATAAGCACCTCAGTTTCCAAACAAACTGCATAGAAAAATAGTTTACAAGTCCTACAATTACACTGTACTATCTACATAAAAAAATTCAATGGAACACTTCATAACAGATGCCTTTTGAACTTACCTTCTAACTCATGTACACACACAACCAGAATTAATGCACTGAATGATGTGGACAGTAAAACTGGATTTAAAAAAAATTGTCTCTATTATATTTAGTTTATTTGACAGTTTTAAGAACCTGTAACAAATTGGCCACTGAATGCAACAGTGGCACAATCCAAAAATTGTCCATTTGGAGTTAATACGATGATTGAGCTCAAAAATATAACAACCACATTGGACAAATAATGGCAACTAGCAGGATACGTTTCAACTAACAAGTGTGCAGGTACTGTCAGAGGTAGCTGTTATATTTTGGAGCTACTCCAAATGGCAATTTTTGGGTTGTGCCAATATTGCATTCAGTTAGCAAAACATTCATGTAACAAAGTTCTGAATGGGAAGGATGATTACGTAGGCTGATATGAAAGTGGTTGTGGCATGTATCAAAGTATTGTGTTGTAATTCACAGAAAAGTACCACAGAAACATAGAAAAAACTTCAGCCAGATACAGCACTTAACACAGACAAGAAGCAAAATGTGAACACTTCCTCATTAATTTTTGTGATGTTAATACCCAACAGCAACTAACTACACACCAATTAAGCATGGCATTAGACTTCTGCCCATCACCGGGTGCTGGGGGCTCCTCCTACACAGCATGAAGACACTTACATTGTACAACTATAACACTCACCCCTACCGACAGACAAAATTGAAAATTCATGAGATTTACGTCCATTACTATTACACACCACCATAACATGCTCTTTGCGTGCATGCCTTCATCTTTCACCATTATTGTTGAAAGCAACACAGCAAAGACTCACTTGGATTTGATGTGATTATTACGAGTAAATAAACCTGGACTAGGGGACCTTGTAGCATGCATGGTAGAAGTTAAGACATTTTTGTTGTGAAAACCTTCAAAAGAAATACTACTTCAGAACAGTGAGATGTGAATGGAAGGATTGTAAAGTCTGATACATAGTATTCACCTTATATTTCACACACACAGACATGGTACGATCTGACAGCAGATGAGAATAAAGTCCACTCTCTCTGTGTTACTGAAATTTACAATTACAGGCCCTTCTTACGGACTTCATTCTGGATAACTTAACTTTTTCCTCTGAATTATTAAACTAACAGTTAATAAAAGTACACAATTATTGCATTACAAGAAACATAATTTTCTAATTTATTAATCAAAATATATGTGTTTATGAGTTAACCTCCATATTTCCTGTCAAGCTCTGCAGTTCACCACAATTACTTTTTTTAATACTTGACTTCAGATCTTTGCAAAAACCGCAGTCCCATTATGATAATTATTACTGAATGTGCCCTAAGAAAGTTTCACAGTCAGAGTGCAAGTGCACAATTAATACTTATTATATATTGCCTTAACCCATTGGCATACACAGTCGTCTGTGAGACGCTGAGCCATCGAGGCCGATGCTGTTAATTCTAGCTTTGTCAGTAGATGGCATAACATGTCTTATACCGTTTGAAAGCTGAAGAAACGATCTATCGAATGGTATATCATACAGATTGTATCAGTTTTTAGGTTATAAATGACCTTGAAATGACCTTTTGCGTAAAAAAAAATTAGTATGCCAATGGGTTAATATTAAAAATGGAGTATCTAAAAATACATTTAACACTACTTGCCTCACAATGTGAACTTTAATCAGGGGACCAAGTAACACATTGTTTGCTTCAATGTATTCATATTTGACAAGTGTATCAAACACCTCTCTCAGATCTTCCACTTTGCCCTCCTCTGCCAGTGAGTTAAGGAGTCGCCAGCACAAGGCACTGTACTGAAAAGATCGATCCTCCAACTTACGTTCACCTGACTTCTCTTTGAGAAACTGAACTGCATCTGAAGTACAGAAACAAATATAACAATTTCCTTGCATTGTATAAATTCAATAAGTTCCTGCTGGGCCATAATATGTGCTATGTTTGAATACATTTTTGATGTTCCACAAGCCTTCTCTAACCAAACACCGGCTTTCTGGTTCATCACATTAAGTGGGTACCTTGTTACCTTAATATGGTGTGTTCTCAGACTGTAGATGGTAAAGACAGCCCTCAAATACGGACAGAGTTGCAAACAGGTTGAATAAATAGCCAAGGATAGCGACAAGGGAGTGGTTCTCAAGCTTCGCCAATGGGCAATGAAATATATCACCATAAAGAATCGGTATGTTACAAAATGTTACAAAGACCTTCCAACTTTGATGGATTTGATTAACGTAAGCAATGGCAAAAAGACCTCACTTTTGGCACTTTGAAAAGCGGGGAGCAAGAGAATTTGAAAAGTATAAGTGATGTTTAGTGGGAATGGAAGTCAGACATGTTCACGAAAAAAAATCCGAAGTCTAATAAATTTAGAAATTGCTGATTACCATTCAGTTTGGAACCTTCTGTCTTCACATCTCCTATATATAAACACAAAAACAGCCAAATACATCAGAATATTGTATGTCATTCTGTATGGGTGTGAAATCCTATGTCACATTAAGTAAAATATGCAATATAAAGGTATTTGAAAACAGGGCAGTATTTGGATCTCAAGAGGAGGTAATGCATATTTACTCTATTTACCCTGCTAAAAGATGAGGGTGCTCCATACTTCAGCATCCGAACAACAAAGATCATCTTACATTTATACATTTTGGAAATAACATGCTGGAAAAACTGTTTTCAAATCACCAAAAGTACCTTCCACATAATTCTTTTGGGATAAGTGATGTGATTATTTCACTTGCAGTCTTTCAATTCAAAGTCAGGGAAGTGAACATACAGTTAGCTCTAAGCCATGAAACCAATGCTGCAATACGCAACATCACAGTCATGTGTGTGTGTACAAATCATGGCTGACCATGTTGAAAAGAGATAATTCGGAGTGTTATTAACACTGAAATTGGTGTGCTGCAGCCACATACTCTGCAAACTCCCACACAGCTTGCAATTATGTTGAACCAGAAACAAGGTCAAATGTGAAATACTGGCCCAAATATCTGTGTTCTATGATACATACTTAACAACTTTATATGTGCTGTTAATGATTCAATATCTATGGTGGTATAATACTGGATATGAGAAACTTACATAACAATAATGGTCTGCATACCAGCAAGACCATTTCTTAATCTAAAAGTGATAACCCAACTGACATAAATTTACCCAGCAGTAGCAATATACTTAAATGCACTAACAAAGTTTGGATGAATTTTATATTTTGTTAACCGTGCATCCCCGTATAATCTTGTAAATAAAGCCAACTTGGTGCACAATTTTTCATAGTATGTTTATTTCTTAGTATCCGAATGAATCTCTACGTGTTTCAGGCAACTATGTGCCCATCGCCAGGAGAAACAACTGTATTTATGTGACACTTGGTACTTGTTATTCTGTATGGATGACTCTCTGGTACACAGGGTGCACCCTGCATACCAGACAGTCATCCATACAGAATAACAAGTACCAAGTGTCACATAAATACAGTTGTTTCTCCTGGCGATGGGCACATAGTTGCCCGAAACACGTAGAGATTCATTCAGATACTAAGAAATATTGTGCACCAAGCTGGCTTTATTTACACAAAAAAAAAAAGGATGACTGAAGAAGTGATGATAATGTAAAGAAAGTCTGCAACAGAGGACCATATGGCACTGTTGTGAAAGAGGGGAAAGCTTGTTCTACATACCTTTTTTTGGGAACATGTAACAGACCTGGTAGAAATTCCAAAATCTAAAATGAATGTAGCTCAAGTGATCATACCTAGAGGCACGGAGTCTTCCAGTTTCAGGTTCTTGATGTGGCAGGAAACAAATTACTCATGGACTGTCTGCAGCACCACAAAGCGGAATAACCAGACAGTGCCACTCAATTTCAGCCAACACAATAAACTGTTTCAGCCTTTACTTTAAGAGCATATAAGGACTGCTAAGTAAGGCATCTCATCTGAGACAACTGTCTTTTGGTTCAAGATGTGCTGTATATCAAAATGCATGGACAGAACAGAAGACGGCGGGAGGTGACAACTTTTGTAGTGATGAAGATGAAGGCGATGATAACTTCGAGGCATGAGCTAAGTTGTGCAGCAAGATGTTTTATTTTGTGTTCTGCAATTACTGCACCTTATTCTGTACTTGTTACTATCTCTTTGTGTCTCTGTATTACTAATATGTGTTAATGTGGACTGCAATTTATGTTTATTTAAATTCTAATAACATAAAAAAACACACCTCGTTTAGGGTCTGGCAGATGAAAATTTTTACAAATAAGATGAAACAAAAAAGTTACTATGAAAAGATCTTTTACCTTGTACCCTGTTATTCTTTATTAACAAAGAAACAATTTTAATCATCTTCATACTATCCACTGGAAAGTCTGGATCCTTCTCCTGTAATTTCTTTACCGTATCCCACATTTCTTCTGTTTTATCATGATGTGCATAAACTTCTGCCAGCAGTGCATACATTCCGCCGGTAAACACAAAATTATCTCCTTCCATTTCCTGAAACCAAAACAAAATGTTCTAGCTTCAGACCTGATCAGACAGAATTTATTAAATAATGCTCAGCCCTGATTTTTAACAGAGCCAATACACCTTGGAGGTAAAACAGCCGAAGTGTGAAGTTGACCACTTCCTCCACCCCATTTCAAGATCCTACTTTAGGTAAAGGGAATACATTTTCTGCAAAAACATAACTATGATTTTTATATTTCATTCACACATTTTACAATGGTAAGAAAATCCTAGGAGATGAAATAAATACTGTGTGCAAGCAGTCCCAGTTATACTCATATTAAAACTATAGCAGTAAGTGCTTCAAGGGATTAAATTAACTTTATGTCAGGGAACACTGTCCCTAGGCGAAGAATCATATCCGTGGCCTCGCAAATAAAAAGCAGGGATGACAAAAACTGAAAAACAAAATCTGGTACTAAGTAGGTGTCATTAAACTGTGAAAGTAATCACACAAAATCTTCATGCCCCCACCTGTTGTCTTCCTGGCCTCATGAGGTGGACAGTGAATCCCCTAATGGTATTATTATAATTATTATTATAATTGTTGTTGTTAATGTTGTTTGTATTACATTATTATTGTTGTTGTTGTTGTTGTTGTTGAAAAAAAGGAGGAGGAGGAGGAAGATGATGATGGCAGACAGTTGCAGTACGAAGGAGGGCACGATGGACTGGGAATACCACACCAGTTTGGTATTACTCACATTCACAAAGTTTCCGCTGGTTCCGAGATGAAGGAAAGGAGAAGCATGAGGAAGTCTTTCTAACTATTAGGCAAAGAGACAAGATTTCCCACACACACTACAGGTGTGATGCTCTTGCAAAATACAGCCAAACCCTAATACAGTGTCACTATTTACTCAATGCGATTTGTGGTGATACACAAAGGGTTGCAGTAAATTAAAATACTAAATACCATATTTCCTGGCCCATAAGATGCACCGTGTTTTTTTTGTTAGAAATTTTAGAAAAAATAATGATGACTGTATTCTAACTTTAGTAATTTACTGGAAGAAAACAGGATTGTTACATACCAAAATTAGCAACCATAATGTAATTTAGTCATCACAGAAAACCAGAAAATTGTCATCACTGCCACTAAAATCATCTTCATGGTTGTTTTCACTCGATGCATCACTTTCTTCATATAAAATATCTTCACTTCCATCTAGTGCATTGCTAATGCCACATTTTTTTAAAGACTTTACAATAGTCTCACTTTTAACTTGCTGCCAGGAATTTTTCACCCACTCGCAGACATTAGAAATTGAAGGCTGTTTCACTCTTCCTGCTGGTGTAACGTGATGAGTTGGTGCCTCAATCCACTATGCCCATTCCTCATGCAAAAATCCCTTGAACGGTTTAGAAACTGAAATGTCCAGAGGCTGTAATTGACTAGTTAATCAACCAGGAATTACTGCAAGATGCGTCTTCAGTTTAGTGGCAAGCCTTTTTGTCGATGTGCCTTGAACTGATTGCACACTAATAAAGATGGTTTTTTAAGAAGACCACCTGGATGCTTGTACCACACTTTCTCTAACCATAGCTTCATTCCTTCTCCATCCATCCATTCTTTAGAATGAACATGAACGTAAATCCCATGTGGAATTACATCTTTAGGCAGCATTTTTCTTTTAAAGATTAATAAAGGTGGAAGCTTTGTGCCATCAGCACAGCATGCAAGAACAACATTGTAATGCGTCTTCTTATTACCAGAAGTCTTTATCATAATTGTCTTAGCACCTTTAACACCTGTTGTTTTATTCAATGGAACATCAAATGTCAAAGGTACATCATCCATGTTCCCTAATTGTCCTATCTAAAAACACAGTTTCTTTCTCATGTTTATGACATATCTATTGGTATTCTATAATCTTTCTTTCGTACTCACAGGGCAGTTTTTGCACTATTGTAGTTTTAGTATGCATACACAGGTCATTTCTTCTCATAAATCTTTCGCACCACAAAGTTGTTCCAGCAAAATCAGTAATAGACATTTCAATGGCTAGTCTTCTCACTTCAATTAAAATCATCTTCGTTGAAACACCAATTCCATTCTTCCTGTGATCTATTATCCAGTTCTTAATATATTCTTCAAGTTTTGGCCATTTAGGAGCACACAAACATAAGAAAGTAAGCCGTTCACAAGCAGTGATGCCAGATGTCATGATTTGGAAGCAAATTACACTATCTCACGATAAAGATGTTGTAGAATAGAAGTATGGGCATTTATAAGTTTCGAAATAATGCTTACCCTCAGCACAAAAGACACAGGTCAAATTTGGGTCACATTTTTCAGGACAGAAATTGCATCTTCTGCGCCGGGAAGTACAGTAATAGGAAATTTCTGCTCACACGCTCTCAGGGGTACAGAGTGAGGATGACAAAGTATTGGGTTTTGATTGTGTATACAGAGAACTTGACTTCAGTAATAGTCATATCAGAACTCCTGGCCAGTGCCAGTGCCAGCAGGACATTTATTAACAAAGACTGCAAGGTCCTAGTGATTGATAGTAACTACGCCAGATCTACAATGCTTAGTCTGGTAATAAAAACTGGCACCATTCTACCAGGTATTTTTGAAACAGCAAGTGGCGATGTAATCTGCTTTAACACTTCAACATGGTGGCATTTAAACCCTAGCCTGTAGTTTGACAAATACTACTATAATAAAGCATAAACTGCCTACAGTTTGATCTCAGGTAACTCCTGTACAATGTGCATGAAATTTAGAAGAGGGTTTCCTATAGGCTGTAGCTAAAATACATGCAATTTTTTATTACCCCAGGGGTTTTTCCTTGTATGGTTGGCCTCAAAACACCCATCAACACACACACACAACAATAGCACAGTCCTACTATTGTATTCAGCTCTGTAAGACAGTTGTTTTCCATACACGCCATGAAATTTTGACATGTTATGTACATTACCCCTCTTACAATATTAGCTCTATGTATCAGAATTTACGACCTCCTTACTGTTGCATTATGCACAAAGAAAAGAACAATTCCAATCCTCACCAATCTTTTGAAGGCTTGTAAAAGATTAGGTAAAAGTACAATTAAACCGAGAACAGGCCATGTCATCCCAAACGGGGGGGGAGATGTATAGGTCTACTCTTTCTTTAACCTTGGCACTAGATGGGGGTGGGTTGTCAATACCATGCCCTGGCTGCTTTACCCCTGGGGAAACAGACACAGGAGACTGGGTGGGTGCCAGTGCTGGTCTAGACAGGTGCAGAATATCTCCCTCCCCCGTGCAGCCTATAGCAAGTCACTATACCAAATATCCTATCCTGGCCCATTTTAAGGGTAGTTTCTTAGTAAAAAAGAAAACCCTTTCTCTTTCTGCTGATATTTAGTCCTGCTACATGTTTCCACAAACACTGCAGAAAATATGGCTCTGAATTCCAAAGGACAGAGACAATTCAGAAGCCAGCCATTACAAACATGGGTGAAGTAGAATCTGCCCATGGATGATAAATCAATTCTTATATCAATGATCACTGTATTATTTATACAAATCCTGTAAGAGATCACAGCACAACAAAAGGCTATCTAAAGTGCAACCACATGCAGTTCAGAAAATCTATTAGCAAAAAATGATGTGACATAATAATTGAAGCAATGATGACAGAACAGAAGTTGTAACCTTCACACAAAACCATTCCATTACCTACAAAACACTGCAAAGATCATGACACTGTCCCCAAAACCCTCCATATTATAAACAAATGAAGACAATGCTGCGCATTGCGAGTATATCTGGCGCTCCACATCATAAGACGTGCACAGCACGCCAGATTACTTGATGCTCCACACTGAAAAGTTAAGCTTGCCCAAAATTGGGTCTACTGGAGATCTTCTGTGGTTATATTCCTGAACTTCACAGTTCTGCAGCAGCAGTATACTTTTTTATAAGCTTAATGGAGGCCATCCCGTTGTGTGACATAATAGAAGTACATATAAATATTTACTTGTATTTACGTCACAATAGTGAGTAACTACAACTTTTATTTAGTGCGTGGCGACATGTTTCGGCTGCTCATGCAGCCATCTTCAGGCCAGCTTAAAGTAGAACAAGAACCTTAATGCGCGCACAATATGGGATCC
>Ga0209629_10004101_pt1 | contig 10697 bp, 5 predicted proteins | sample TergutCu122P5_FD_187286 | JGI IMG/M metagenome (GOLD analysis project Ga0209629, IMG submission 187286) | Cubitermes ugandensis P5 segment gut microbial communities from Kakamega Forest, Kenya - Cu122 P5 (SPAdes) (version 2) | ecosystem: Host-associated > Arthropoda: Insects > Digestive system >... | reverse complement strand
TTCAATTTTAAATGCAGTACTGTAAGATAATCATCTCTCTTTTGATCCCATGAGGGTTTTCTTTGATTTTAAACTTTAAATTTAACTCTTTAATCACTGTTTGTAAAAACGTAAATACACACAAAACAGATATACTTTAAGGAATGTGTAACGCACTTGAATTACACTTGACTACACTTTGCTACTGCAGCAGTGTAAATACCCGGAATCACATGTGATGCAATGTATATGTTACGGTAAATCTCCGGATAAGAAAGTAAGCCGTTCACAAGCAGTGATGCCGGATCTCATGATATGGAGGCAAATTTCACTATCTCACGATAAAGATGTTGTATAATAGATGTATGGGTATTTATAAGTTTGGAAATAATACTTAGCCTCGGCGCGTAAGACGCAGGTCAAATTTAGGTCACATTTTTCAAGAAAAAAAGTGCATCTTATGGGCCGGGAAATAGGGTATATATTTTTATGTAAGCTACATGTTTCAGTGCTTGGACAATCAACAGGCATTTATATACAAGAACTTGAAGGGAAAAGCATAATACATGCATGACAGTATATACATATATTACACTTTTACCTTCATTTTTAGTTAACAGCATAATACATGATGACAGTAGCTATGTATATTACGCTTTTACCTTCAGTTTGTATATATACAGCCTGATGATGGTCCAAGAGCACCAAAACAAGTAGCTTACCCAAAAAAATGAATGCATATTAGAGGCGCGACAGGATGACCTCCATCAAGTCGAAAGACAATGTCCAAAAACTCAGTATAATATGCCTTCAGAAGTGCACAGATGGTGATATTCTTTTGGGTTCAAAAAGGACAAGAACTTCTTAATTAGCTGAGGTACAGGCAAGTACTATATGACTGCCTTGCAGAATTTAGTGCCACTTTGAGTTTATGATTACTGACTGCACAGTTTACATGATTTTACATCTAAATTTCTTGAGCCATAATATCCCACACAAAGTTTTTAATTTTCCATAATCATACATCTGTGGTTATTTCCTGAATCCTTGATATTATGTTTAGATTTACAAACATGTGTGTTGATTGGCATCTTGGCATTATAATGGACTTCTAAATGACAACAGTACCAAAGCGGCTTAGCGAATGAGAGTAAGCAGGGCTAAGCTGCTGCATGTAACATGTTCATGCGTTGTATTAAAAAAAAATGTCGAAGTATATTTATGTCAAATGATCCCCCGACATCTGAAAGAGCATTGTTCTGAAGGTTCACAGGTTTCACCCACTTGTCCTTCTGATAAAAGTCGTTAACGAGAAGATAAGTCTGGAATATTCATGGAGTGATACTGAGAGGGAAAAACTGAATTACTCAGTGAAAAGCATGTCCCTGTGCCTCTCTGGCAACCACAAAACAGGCACTGACTAGCCTGGGCTATTAATCTGTATACTATACTTACTCCATGGAGCAGAGGCCTTCTTGAGAAGCTAACTGGTTCTCAGCTAGTCAAGAAATTCCCCACATTTTATGGAACTCGAAGGTTCATTACCACATTCACAAGTGCCCGCCACCTGTCCCTGTCCTGAGCCTGCTCAATCCAGTCCATGCCCCCACATTCAACTTTCTGAAGATCCATCTTAATATTATTTTATCATCTATTCCTGGGTCTTCCAAGTGGTCTGTTTCCCTCAGGTTTACCCACCAAAACCCTGTATATGCCTCTCCTCCCCCCACACTTGCTGCATGCCCCGCCCATCTCATTCTTCTCGATTTAATCACCCGAACAACATTGGGTGAGGAGTACAGATTGTTAAGCTCCTCATTATGTACGTTTCTCCACTCTCCTTTTACCTTGTCCCTCTTAGGCCCAAATAATCTCCTCACAACCCTACCCTCCAACACCCTCAGCCTACATTCCTCCCTCAATGTAAGCAACCAAGTCTCACATCCATACACAACAACAGGCGAAATAACATTCTGTACATTTTAATCCTTAAATTTTTGGATAGCAAACTGGAAGACTGATTCTGCTCTGAGTGACAGCAAGCATTCCCTGACTTCATTGTACACTTTATTTCTTCCTGAACAGAATTTTGATTCGTTACGGTTGTTCAAAATATTTGAACTCTTTCACCAAAAAGAAACTATTATCAGTCTTTATAGTGTAACTTCCCCCTACATCCTGATCTTGGGACATGACCATGTACTTAGTCTTATCAGCATTTACTTTTAGTCCAATTTCCTTATTAGCAACTACTACAGCTTCTGTGTTTTTCTTTTTAGTATGTACACTTCCACCCAATATATTAACATCATCAGCATAAACCAGGAGCTGATGTGTACCATTTAACATTGAGAAATCCTGGTTTACCTGAACCATCCTAATGGCATACTCTAAAGCAAAATTGAAAAGCAACAGCAACAGAACATCTGCTTGTTTCAAACCTAGCGTAATAGGAAACATGTCAGACAAATTCTTGCCTACCTGGACTCTGTTACAGGTTTAATTCAGACACACTTTTATCAGCCTCATAAGTTTCATAAGGACACCAAAATCAATAAAAATATTAAAAAATACCTCCTTCGTAACTGAATCATAAGCTTTCTTGAAGTCTATAAACAGCTGATGCACTCCAACACTTTAATTTCCAACTGATGCACACAATGTTAAAAAATGTAGAGTTATTAAAACATTTTAAAATAAGTAAAACTGCTCCAACATGTTTCGGTTTACTAGGAAACCATAATCAGGGAGCCACAGTCAGTACTTAGCTAAAATTACACACTTGGTTAAAAGTGGATACGTAGAGCTCATACAAGACCTTGTCAGTGTTATGGCTGCATATTGTGACCTGTGAGGCGTGTGTACTGTGCACTGTGTGAGTGTATACAGTACAGTATACCCTCACACACTGCCTGCATTATACATGGTTTCCAGCTAAAATTGCAAACTACATCATAACAGGATCACAATTAAACAAAAAAAAAAAGTGTTGTCACTATTTGGGAGCTGCAGATGCTTTCGATATTGGGTAATAATTTTTTTTTCCATCAAAGAACCATTTTGTCCTTGGCTATTGTAATTTCAAATATATACAAAGTACACAACCTCAATCAGCGACCTTGTAAGATTTTATTCTTTTGAGTAGTAGCCATATTATCCCAAACCTATCAATGTAGCTATAATTGAGAACAGCACTACCTTGATCAAACGTTGGTGGCTGCCTTTTACTGTCCCTTCTTGCTTTCTTCCTGTGGCTACCTCCATCATCAGGACTGTCCATATCATAGAAGTATTGGGAATGTCTCACCTATATGAAATCAAATCAAATCAGTACTTAATAATACAGCATAATAACTAACATGGGTACAAGATATAGGACACATCTACTGCTTCTCCTACTCAGTAATGACACTTGCCTCTGAAGATCTGACACCCAAATGACAGTGGGGTAAATGCCACATAAGTGTTAAAAAAACTACTGGCAGATGGAGCCTAAATGTAAAACCCAACTGATGTGACCTCTTAACTGCTGTCATAAACACATAAACAGAATTGGACTGCAAATCACAGAAGTGATCCCAGTAAAGAGAAAGGCAATTGGATAATAAATGAAAACGAAATATACCTTAAAGTTTGCTACCTAGAACATATGGGATGTATCATACAATGACCAATTTGATAATGTTTTAGCATAGAAAACAACAAAATCATGGCCACACCAGAAATTAAAAGAAGTCAAAAAGATGAAAAGAAACGAACAACTATATTTAAATTTCTAACAGAGTAAGAGGAAACAAGAGAGCCCATTCTGGTTTGACTGGGGGTTGGGCATAGAGTTGAAAACCCAGTCATCACACAACTGAATTCTGTTACAAAACTTATGATTTACAATAAAAATGGGAATTGGAGGGAGAATCCTGTAAATTAAACTTAATTGTAATAATGTATGCTTTCTTCTGGGTAATTCCCCGGTGTCTGAATTTTATATGCCGACGTTTCGGAACACTCTCTCTGTTCCATCTTCATAGGGTACGCGCATAGTCCAGGCAGATTCAGGTTCCGACTCCCATTCTGAGAGTTGGCTCTAGTCGGCGCAAAGCGTATAGTGCAGGCAAATTCAGGTTCCGACTCTGATTCCAAGAGTCGGCACCAGTTGGCGCAAAGAATGTCCTTTATTTAACAGTGCAGTTGTGTATAGTGGTGGCAGGCTCTGGCGGGTCGGTGCAGACAGTCAGAGTCTGATGGTTTACCGGAATGATTTCCTCATTCTTGTTCCGACTCTCGGAATCAGAGTCGGAACCTGAATCTGCCTGCACTATACGCGTACCCATAGGCAGGTAGGTACCTACCTGCCTATGAAGATGGAACAGAGAGAGTGTTCCGAAACATCGGCATATAAAATTCAGACACCGGGGAATTACCCTGAAGAAAGCATACAACATTCAGAACACGGTGAAAGTTTGAAATCAAGAATTGTGATAATTTTAAAAATGAAGGAAACTAAAAGAACAGTCAGAATTGGTCCAGTTGCCATACTGTAATGTAAACCACATGCATAGGAGAGGGGTGCTGTTCACCTGCTTGTTTGAGAGACTGGGCTGCAGCATGGTGCCTGTGTATGGACAGTCTGTCTGGTCTGTGGTCTCCTGATATAGGTCTGAGGTTGTCATCTGGTCTATTGGTGTCAGACTGAAAGCATACAGCCACTTGTGCTTCAGCATGTTGCCTACTTTAGCTAAGGCAATGAAACGTGTTGCATGTTCTGGTGTGTCCCCAGAGAAACTGTGGTTCCTGCACATACCAAGCAGAGTGACTTTAATCATTCTGAAAGCATTATTGATAGGGTTAGAAGAGAAGAGATGACATTGGTATGGCAATGTAAAGAGAATCAACAAGAACACGGAGAATGGAATCTGAATACAGTTCAAAGGAATAAGCTGGTTCAGCCAGGTACTGGAAGACATCACGAGGAGAGGAAGGGGCTGTAAAGAAATCAAAGAGAAAAGACTGTGAGAAGAGAGAAGGGACTTGGAAGAAAGAGAAGAAAAGAGAAAGCAAGGACATAAAAGTATTACCCCATCTTACTGAAATGCCCCCTAGTACAGGATGCACAAGTGCAATGGCTATTGAATTCTGTACCACATATCAGAGATGCAGAAGTACAAAATGACAATGTTTAACATAATGTAACTTTCTTCTTTCAAAGGGCCACAGTGTCTGTGGGCCACAACAATGCAAGCTTCACTAAGAATAACTGAATTTTCATTTGCTATTACTTGTGGGAACATTGCAATACTTTTGTACACAAGGCTGAACAGAATTTAAGAAATTGTGAAGAGTAAATAACAATGTAGTAGAAGGTTCATCAGTAGTTAAAAAAACTTGTTACTGTGACCATTAAGATGCACTGTGGATGTCCAGCACCTCAGATTTGATGGTTGTTGCAGTGCTGAAGCATTGATGCAGTTCTGTCTATCAGCCAGTTCTGTCATGCAGCTTTATTTAGCTTCATCAAGGAGAAAGCTTTGTTCACAGACGAAGGTGCTGCCGAACAAGCCTGAACAAAGAGCATCCTTCTGGTACAGATTCAGACACACGTGGAGGTTTCCGCTCTTCTGGGATGGTAGGCAGTGTAGCTTGGTAACTGGTTACTGGTGTTTCCAGACAGACGATCAGTCTGATCTTCCAAGCAGTCCAAAAAGAAAGCAGTCTTCTTGGATTGCTTGAACCTTGAAGATGGGACCAACCGGCTATCCTGAAATGTCGTTAACTATCTAGTGCAACCTTATTACCCTGTCACCACACTCCTCTATCAAATGGCTCTAAATTGTGATAGGGGAAACATGTTTTGCTCATAAAAACCACATCACACATCTTCGCAGAGCCAAGTTTCTGTGTTGTTGCCTCTGCATATCAATTTGCATCTTCAACGAGACTTATGTGATTTTTCAATATGGAAAATTTTATCTCTTCTAATAGCAACAGAAAAAACTGCATAACCTAATTCTTGCTAAGTCAGTAACATTTGCAATAGTACATAACACTCTTATCACCTATTCACTTCTGAATACATAAAGAAATGCCTTGCAGTCTGTAATTTATTCCAAGCACACTAATAAGCTAACTGCCTAAAAACAACAGTCATAATTCACTTAAATCCCAGAGCCTTGTAAATTAGGTTTTGTTGATGGATAATGCAATGACACTAACTTAATTCATTCTGAAGACCTAACTTGTGCACATGCTAACAAAGAAAAGACACCACATCATTTTACAACCAATCATAGAAGACAGACAATCAGTAACTATCCACAATGTCAGATAGTCCCATATTACATTTTTGAAAACAAATAAGTAATGTTAAATGCCTTCAAAATCAGATTTTACTGTGCACTGTGTGAAGATATACTGTACTGTACTATACACACTCCTCACAGGTCACAATATACAGCCATAACACTGACAACGTCCTGTACAGCCTCTACGTATCTACTTTTAACCAAGTGTATAATTTTTAGCTAAGTACTGATTGCAGCTCCCTGATGATGGTTTCCCTGTAAACCGAAACCTGTTGGAGCAGTTTTACTTATTTTAAAATGTTTTAATAACTCTATGTTTTTTAACGTTGTGTGCGTCAGTTGGTTATTAAAGTGTTGAAGTCAGAGGAGACATTACTGCGCATGTGTGAATAGTCACTCTCCCATGGGGCTAGTCAGTTGGCTGTGAGATGCTGTTCAGTGAGCTTGTGTACTGTGTGACCATCGCTTTCACAAATCTCCTCCCTTTCAAAAGTGATTTTAGCTTTGGGAAAAGCCAAAAGTCGCAGGGAGCCAAATCTGGACTGTAGGGGGGCTGACAAACCTGTGTGATGTGATGTTTTGCCAAAAATGCCTGCACGAGAGCTAAAGAATGGGTACGTGCATTGTTGTGATGAAGCTGCCAGTCACCACTTTCCCACAGCTGTGGCCATTTTCTTCTTACTGCATCTGTCACCTGGCAAAGGACTGCAATGTAGTACTCCTTAGTTATTGTCTGGCCTGGAGGAGTGTACTCTTGGTGGATAACAGCTTCATGATTAAAAAAACTGTCAACATGGCCTTGATGTTGCTCTGACTTTGCAGCACCTTCTTCAGATATGGCGACTCATGCGACTTCCAATGGGAAGACTGGGATTTTGTTTCAGGGTCATAGCCACAGACCCATGACTTATCTCCAATTATGACCTTTTTGGGGAAATATGGGTTTTTGTTAGAGGTTCAAGCATGTCCTGTGTAACTTCAGTATGAAATTCCTTCTGCTCTTGTGACAGGAGCTGTGCAACAAACTTTCCCTGCCACATGTTTCTTGCCAAGATACTCCATCAAAATCTCTGAAACAAGTCTGTGGAATCCCTAGGTCTTCTTCTAATTCTCACACTGTCAATCACCATTTTTCACTGATTGTGGCTGGCATGCATTCAACATTTTGAGGTGTTCTGATTGTTGAAGGCCTTCCAGAACATGGATAGCTATCAAGAGATTCCCAGCCATCTTTGAAGCATTGGTACCACAATTTTATCTGGGCTTCACTCATTGAATCATCCGCAAAAGCCTTCTTAATCATTCCAATAGTTTCTGTGGATGAATGTCCAAGTTTGAAGCAAAACTTGATGCAGAGTCACTGATCTACTCGCCCGGTCATCGTGATCAGGCAAGTAGATCAGCCCACTCAAAGGTGTCTCACTGCCACCTGACTAGCCCCATGTGAGAGTAACTGTTCATGCATGCGCAGTGAGGTCTCCTCTGACTGGCTGCCAAGTTACATCAAGGCCACGTGACCAGTTCTCGAGATGTTCAAAATGGCTGTATACTTTCCGGACAGACCTCGTATCATTAAGTGGATTTCAACATCTTCTGAAAGTTATCAGCTGCCTTTGTTCCGTAATTCAGGTCAAACCTTCAAATGCAATTTGTGCAGCAAAGGTTTTGTGACACATATTACATTCTATAAGTATACCTTCAGTCAAAGGTCTTGACAGCTCAACAATGAAGTGGGATACATCAAAACTCACTTCACTTATTTTCAATCATATTCTGTTGGACTTTCAGTGCCTGAAGTACAGAAGTTACAGCTTGTTGTCAGAATACTTTGTGGCTAACATGTGAATGTAAGGCTTCAAAATGTCATCTCAAGTCATACATTTTGGCATGTTTACCCTCTTTTCACATATCATACACATCAGTGGTTCCCAACCTTTTTTTTCACTTGCGTACCCCTTGGCAGCCTATTTCCATAAATTTTAACCTTCCTATTAGCAAAATGTTTGTAATTAATATAGGTGCTGTTATTTCAAATTTACATGTTGATGCGTGTGCCTTTTCCACCATTATTCAATTTTTTTAGTGCCCCTAAATGTCGTGATTTGTACCCCTGGGGTTACATATACCCCAGGTTGGGAATCACTGATATGCATGATGCCACCTGTATACTAAATACAAACATACAGTGCTCTTTAAATATTCTGTTTTCTTCTTACAACTTCTGCTACATTGTTTCACTATTCTCGGCCACAGATTTTACTTAGAAAGTGAATATTTCACATAAAAGACAAACCTTTAATAAATATATCCCAGATGTGTTTCAGCAATGCTTACCTTGAACATTCTTTAATAACAAAACTCATAACAGAAAACATCACAATCATAACACCAGAACAAAGATACAATATAATGAAAAAACTAACAGCTTGACTCAAAACTGTGAAACAAAAGCCTGTCGCAACAACTAAATTTTTCCTTCAGTTTATAATGAAAACAGAAATACCACAATGCAAAAAAATACTATAGAACAGGCTGGTGTGTCACTTTATTTGAAGCACAAAAAACTGGAACTATATTCACAACCCTTAATGGTGGTCCTTTCCTAATTTAACAAAAATGAAAGAAAATAATTTATATTTTGTTTGTTCTGGTCATAAATGTTGCATGTGTTGGGTAAATACAACAAGGAACCACCACAGTGCATCTGTGAATGTATGAACGCAGAGGTACGGAAAATTCATGCATGATTGCGCAGTGCCAACATCGGAAATGAATAACATAAAAATGCACACTTAGACCATGTTGATTTTTTTGCCACAAACGATTTGCTTTCGCTAGGCTGCACAATAAGTACTGGTGAACTGCATGCAGCCCATGGCCTGTACATCACGGTCACTTATCAACATTAAAAATTAAAGAGTATTCCACATATTACAACTCTTAAGTATGAAGAGGCATAGAATTACAAATTTCTACACAACCTGTATGGAGCTCTTTCATAATAAACTCCTTCCAGACCACAAAAATGGTAACGAGGTTTCACATTAGTGGCCAGCCAAGATAAGAGCCATGATCCATTCTGTTTGATCTGCACCTGCAACAGGCACAACAGGTTCAATGTAATTTATGTTCATTCCTGAAAAAATGAGTATAAGCTCATGCCTCATGACAGCTGAACAAAAAACCACGCAAGCCCAATGAACAAGATTAAATTCATGTAAAGTGCCTACAGCCAATTCAAGTGCTTCATCCTCTGTTACATACATTCTGTTTTGCATATATCAGCACATAGGGATAAATAAGTACAGAAAGACACCATCTTACAAGAATTTCACACTAACTCAGTTATCTTAATGAAGGCTCAATGACAGCCTGATAAAATTGTTAAAAAATGGAGGAATTACATAATAGCTAAAATCAACAGAATTAAACAATGTATTCAATAATGTAAAATTTGCTACATGTTTTGGTTACATGTAACCATGATCAGGTTGACATTTCAGTACATGGACATGACATGTTCAGTGCTTACACTATGGGATCCGATACTGTTTACATTTGCTGTGTAGAATTTCACACGTTTAGATAATAAACTGCTCAATACTTTAATATTCTGATTAATGTATTTTCTAAAGTTATACAGGGTGTCACAGGAGGAATGGACCAAACTTCGGGAGAGTGTTCCTTATGTTAAACTATACCGATGTAACCCAAAACACCTATATCCAAAGTTGAACGGTTACGAAGATAATGGCCAGAGAAAAGTGTGGACATCTTTTACATTTTACATTATTGAATACACTGTTGTGTTTTGACTGAATGACATTTTAGTTAGTACTACAAGACAACGGGATGGCTCCTATTAAAAAAAAAAACAGAATTAAAGTTAAATGATTAGGCATCTATCAATAAAAATGATAGGTGACAAGCTGCTCTGCAGCAGTAACCATTCAATCAGAAATTCACATTTGAATGCCTGGTTTATCACATAAAAGCATATGTAATAATTACAGTTGACAGCAGATATTTCTGTGAAGTGATCTTTATCTACTCTCTCTCTCATGCCCCCTCCCACCCTTCCACACACACACGCACACGCACGCACACACACACACACACACACAAACTAAACCGTCTGTTTCCTGTTCATGCATCATTCTCGTCCTTCATCAGTATAGTGTAGGTATGAGGTCCAGAACTCCAGAAAGTTGAAAACCTTTTTATTACCAACTGATGCACATAATGTTAAAATACACAGAGTTATTAAAACATTCTAAAATTACGCTCCAACATGTTTCGGTTTACGTAGAAACCATCTTCAGGGAGCTACAGTCAGTGCTTGGCTAAAAATTACAGATTTGGTTAACAGTATCTGCATAAAAGCTGTGCAGGGCGTCGTCAGTGCTATGGCTGCATATT
>Ga0209629_10004099_pt1 | contig 10697 bp, 6 predicted proteins | sample TergutCu122P5_FD_187286 | JGI IMG/M metagenome (GOLD analysis project Ga0209629, IMG submission 187286) | Cubitermes ugandensis P5 segment gut microbial communities from Kakamega Forest, Kenya - Cu122 P5 (SPAdes) (version 2) | ecosystem: Host-associated > Arthropoda: Insects > Digestive system >... | reverse complement strand
AAGCCGAAAAATTATGTGTTTGTGATTGATATTTCGGGTTCAATGAGCGGATTCAAATTGGAACAAACCAAAGAAGCGGTAATTCGATGTTTGAATCAACTCAAAGAAGGCGACAGGTTTAATATCATTATTTTTGATGACAGATACGAATTTTTTGCAAAAGAATTGGTTGACTTCAGTACCGCTAATTATCAAAAAGTGAAAGAATACATCCGTTCGCTTCAGGCTCGCGGAGGCACCGAACTTTTCGAACCTTTGCAAAAAGCGATTCAACTGTTTGATAAAGAAAAAATCATTTTCCTGTTTACGGATGGTCAGGTAGGGAATGAAAGTCAAATCGCTGGATACGTTCGGCAGAATATCGGCAGGAATGCCCTGTTTATCTTTGGAATAGATTCTTCCGTAAACAAAAAAGGCTTACAGGAAATTGCCGAATCGGGCAGAGGCAAAGCAGAATTTATCGTGAAAGACGAGATGATTAAAGAAATGGTTGTTCGCCAATTTGCTCGTGTGTCTTCAGCTAATTTGTTTGAAATCGATCTGGATTGCAATAATATTGTAGTTGACAAAATCGAAAAATCACGAGTGATTTTCAACCGTGAATTTTACGATATACTGGTTGAAGTAGATGATATTGTAGATGATTTTGAGTTGGTATGTAAAACAGACAATAAAGCATTTTCTTTTACCATTGCGAAAAATGAATTGGAACATTCGGAACTCCCGCTCGACAAGATTTATGCTTCGGAACAAATCAAACGTGTTGAGAAATATATTGAGGCACGACAATACGACGACAACAAAGGCTACAAAGAAGAAATCGTCGAGATTGCCGTCCGCTACCAGATAGATTCCAAATATACGGCATTTATTGCCGTCAATGAGCGCGATGAAAAGCTGACCGATATTCCCGAATTGCAGGATACAGTTTTAGAATCGCCGATGGGTTGGGATATGATTTTGCAATCGCCGATGGGGGATATGGAGAAAGCTCCAAAGCCTATAATGCTTGCTTGTTGCGCAGAGCCAGCGCTGAAACGTTCATATAGAGGCGGACTTTTGAGCAATATGATAGCAAAAGGTATAGATTTATTTGTTGATAGGGATGATTCCAATGAAATCGACGAGTTGTATGAAAAAATCGAATCCTGCGAAAAACTAATGAAAGAGGGAGGAGATTATAAACCCTTATTGGATGAGATTATAGAGGAATTAAAACCTCACTTTTCTTCACCGGACAAGGAATACCAGGCGCTTTTCGAGAAGATGAAGAAAAAAACGCCGAAAGTGTATGCGCTTATCAAACCGTTTTTGAAGTAAAAGGAAAGAAGGTGAAATATTATTTTGAAGCGCAGGAGGGATTGCGCGAATTTTGCAATCGAATACTTACTTAACTAACCTGTTGATATAGGGAATCCTCCGCAACGGAAAATCGCGTTTGATTATAACAAATATAAATATAGCAAGTAAAACAGTGCGAAAAAGTAAGTTCAACCATTTGTAAGGTATCGGGATGACAGATGATAGCGCAAAAAGCAGTAATGCAAGTCCCGAATACAATCCTAAGGCTCGCAAATCGTAGGGTATATTCATATATTTTAACCCGACAAGATACGATAGCAGCATGATGATGAAATAACAGGCAAACGCCGACCATACGCTTCCCCAATAACTGAACTGTGGCACAAGCAGTATATTGCCGGCAACGATAATGACCGTGCCAATCAATGCAAACCATGCGCCCCACATCGTGCGGTCGGTCAGTTTATACCAAATGGAAAGATTGAAATAAACGCCCTGAAAAATGAACGACAGCAGCACCACCGGCACAATTTTCAGTCCAATCCAATATTCGCGGGCAATGAGGACTTTGAAAATATCAATATAAAACACCATTGCCAAAAATATCAGCCACGAGAAAATCACAAAATAAGTCATCGCGCTCGAATAAGCGTTGAGGCTGCTTCTATCACGCTTTTGAGCAAAAACGAAAGGCTCGTAGGCATAGCGGAAAGCCTGCGTAAACATCAACATCACAAGCGCCATTTTGGATGTTGCGCCGTAAATGCCGAGTTGCACGTCGCCATAATGACCTTTGAGCAGGAAAGGAAACAGAATCTTGTCTAAATTTTGGTTCATCATTCCGGCAATACCCAGTACAAGCAAGGGCAAAGAATATTTTAATATATTAATGAATAGTATTTTATTAAATTGCCATTTTACCGAAACAATATAAGGCAAGAGAAAACTCGTTTGAACGAATGTTGAAATAATATTAGCAACAAAAATGTAACCCACGCCGTAACTTGGGTTGTAAAACCACGAAACCGTAGCCGGAGCAACCCGCATCAGAAAAGGACAGGCAATAAAGAACCAAAGGTTTAACACAATATTCAGCGCCACATTCAGCATTTTGTAGGCGGCAAAACGGATGGGCATCTTTTTATAGCGCAAATAAGCAAACGGAATGGAAGCAAAAGCATCCATCGCAACGGCAATGCCAAGCAGCCATATATATTCGGGGTGCGGAGCATAGCCAAGTTTATTGGCAATTAAGGGCGAAAACACTGTTACCAAAATGGCAAACAGCAATGATGTACTGCCTACCGAAATCATAGAAGCGCTATATACCCGCGACGGATTGGGTTCGTCTTCTTTGTTGATGAAACGGAAAAAACCCGTTTCCATACCGTAGGTTAGAATCACCAACAACAATGCAATCCATGCGTAAAGATTGGTAACCTGTCCGTAGTCGGCAGGCGTAGCGAGGACGTGCGTATAAAGCGGCACCAGCAGCCAGTTCAGAAATTTGCCCAGAATACTGCTCACTCCATAAATAGCAGTGTCTTTGGCTAATGATGCTAATTTTTGAGCCATTGATTCATAATTATAAGTTATATTGACCGGCAAAAGTACGACATTTTTAGTTAAAAATAAGTAAATCCTTGTTTCTCTTCTTTTTTTTAATTAATTTTGTCATCAGAAACAAGTTAATGTATTTAAACTTGCAGTTATTTTTTAAGTCAAACAGTTAAATGAATAAAAATATTTACTATAATTGAAAGGAGATTTGCTATGAAAACGATTAAAAACTTTGTATTGTTTGCGTTGATGGTAGTTGCCGGTTCTGCGGCAGCACAAAACGATGCGTTTGGAGATGATGTGTATTTTTCCGCTAAAAATCAAAAAGCGGAACCCAAGAAAAAAGAGGTTGTAAAACCGGAAAAAACAACCCCAATCACGGTTGCTGCAACAGTTTCCGGAGAACGGGACGTGGACGAATATAACCGGCGTTATGTAAGCAGTGATTCCTATATCGACGAGCCTGTAAACAATCAGGCAGATAGCAGTTCAGTATATAAGGATGGCGAGATTACTCAACGGATTGTTAAATTTCACGACCCTTCCAAAGTGACGATTGTGGGCGCTGATAATGTAAACGTTTCTTTTGACAGTCAAAACAATGAATATGTTCTGGATTTCAATCAGCAGGACAACTCCGGCATATCCATTAATTTTAACAGCGGTTACGGCTGGTACAATCCATGGTACTATCCTTTCCCGTATTACAGAGGCGGCTGGTACAGTTCGTGGTATTATGGATGGTACGATCCCTGGTTTTATTCCGGTTGGTACAGCCCATGGTATTATAGCCCGTGGTACTACGGCGGCTGGTATGGCGGATATTATCCCGGATATTGGGGCGGCTGGTACGGCGGCTGCGGTTATTATGGCGGCGGTTATGGCGGCGGTTATTATGGGGGTAAAAGCAACTACTACAGCAATGGACGCCGAAGTAACTTTACAGGTGGAAGAGGCGTTTCTACGGGGGCAGGCGCCTATTCTTCGCGAGGAAATTATATAACCAACAGCCGTTCAAACTCAGGCGTTGTTGATACGCGTTCTTCTGATAATACCCGCTACACGCGCGAAAACATCACGACAACCCGCCAGAGCAGCGGCAGTGGAACCGTCAGTTCCGATACAAGAACACGCCAGACAACATCGTCGCCGGCAAATTACAACAATTCCCGCAGCAACAATTCGTCCGGCTCCTATTCTACCCGTTCATCCTCTTCGAGTAACAACAGTTATTCATCGCCGAGCAGTAGTAGAAGCAGCAGTTACTCTTCAGGCAGCAGCGGAAGTTATTCATCCGGCGGTGGCGGCGGTTATTCCGGCGGAGGCAGTCGCGGAGGTGGCGGCGGTGGCGGTGGATCCAGTCATTCAAGCGGCGGAAGAAGGTAAAATGTATTATTCTCTTTAACACAATTATTACAATGAAACGGAATCTATTATTTATAATAGCGCTCTCTTTTTGTGCCTTATCATACGGTCAAGGTGAATTAGACGCTTATCGTTATTCCAATAACGATTTGTCGGGAACCGCTCGCGGTCAGGCTATGGGAGGCGCATTCGGAGCTTTGGGAGGCGATGTTACAGGAGTTGCCATTAATCCGGCGGGAATTGGCGTCTATCGCAGTTCGGAAGTCTTAGCCACTATGAGTGTTGCATCGCCCATAATCAGGGGAACGACAAATCAGGAAAGTAATACTAAATTTGATTTCAGCAATCTTTCGTATATTGGTTATTATCCTTTGATAAAAGGAAATATGCTTACTCTGAACTTTGGATTCAACTACAACCGCGTAAAAAGTTTCGACCAGCGTTACAGCGCATCGAGACCGAAAATGAATTCGTCTTTGACGGATTATATGGCGGCTTTGGCAAATAGCGCTAATAATGGGCGTGGAATTGCCCCTAATGCATGGCCTGATTATTCTTCTAATTCAAATGTTCCCTGGCTGAGTATCTTGGGATTTGATGGATATGTGATTAATCCTATTGCAGGTAATACTAATTATTATGAAAGTTTATTGTCAAAGGGCGAGCAGGTAAGTCCTTCTTTGAAAGTTTCTGAAAGAGGAGTTGTTGAGAACTATGATTTTACGTTAGGTTCCAACATAGCGGATAAATTCTACTTGGGCGCTACGCTTTCAATTGTTGATTTATACTATTCAATGTCTTCATCTTACGATGAAAGTTTTCTGGGAGTGCAGGGAAGCGGTATGACTTTGAGCAACAGTCTTGAGACGAAAGGTTCCGGTTTTCAGGTGAAAGCAGGCGTAATTTATAAACCCATTGACGCTTTACGAATAGGCGTAGCTTATCATTCCCCTGTTTGGTATTCAATGACCGATTATTTTTGGGCAAGTTTAATGCCGAGAGGTATTTATGCTGATGATGGAACTTTAGCCGGATTAACTTCAACGCCGGATAACGCTTCATTCGGTTATCGTTTTCGCACTCCGGGAAGTTGGACTTTTAGCCTTGCTTCGGTTCTTGGAACGAAAGCCATTGTGAGTCTGGATTATGAAATGAAAAACTACGCTTCCATGAATTTGAAAGACAACGATGGGAATGATTGGACTTTTGAAAATGGCATAATAAAAGAAGATTATAAGAATACCTCTACAATAAGAGCCGGTTTCGAATTTCGCTTTACTCCTCAATTCTCAGGACGTGTGGGATATGCTTGGATGCAAAATCCATATCGTCCGGATATTCAATCGGTGGGAGAAATTGCCGTACCGGTAGGAACTATTCCTAATTACGTGCTTTCCGGTGATGTTAATTATTTGACGGCAGGCGTAGGGTTTCGATTTACTCCTCAATTCTATGGCGACTTTGCCCTTGTATTACGGACACAAAAAGACCATTTGTATTATTTTCCGTCGGGTGTACCGACAGAAAACGGGCTGGCTAAAATAGATAATTGGGATGCTTATGAAGGTCCTTTTACGAATAAAGCGTTGAAAGGGCTAATTACCTTAGGATATAAGTTTTAATCTTAACCCTAACAGGGTTTAAAACCCTGTTAGGGTTTTTTGTTTTACATACAGGAACTGTTAGCTCAGTTGGTTCAGAGCATTACCTTGACAGGGTAGGGGTCGCCGGTTCGAGTCCGGCACAGTTCACTTACTTAAAAATGGCTGATACAGATGAAACATTATTTCTTTCTCCTTTTATTGTTCGCTTTTCCGGCGATAACATTCTCTCAGATCAGAGTAACGATAGGTCCTCAGAAATCCATTCAATACGAAACCGTTGACAATGGCGCTCTCCGTGTATTTTATGAAACAAAGTCTGTGAAGGACGTATCTAAACCCGACATGCAGGAATCAGACTATATGATATTGGATATTGGTGAAAAAGGGATTTCCCGTTTTTACAGCGATAACCGGCGCAGGATGGATTCGATTGTAGAATCGTTAATGAAAAATGGCGGTCCGACTCGGATTGACCCAAACACGATGAGCGATAACGGGCTTTCATCGTCAGGCGACTCAAAGGAGATTTTTAAAAACTATCCTGCGGGTAAAATCACAGTAACGGATCTTATTGCGTCTTCCGATTTTCTGTATGAAGAAGACCGTCCGACTTTTCAATGGCAAATAGAACCTGACACCCGCGAAATATTATCTTACACCTGTCAGAAAGCGGTTACAGATTTTCGCGGACGGCATTATGAAGTCTGGTTTGCTCCCGATTTGCCGCTTAACGATGGACCCTGGAAATTTTCCGGTTTGCCCGGATTGATTTTAGCGGCGGAAGATTCGGATAAGTATTTTATTTTTCAAGCCGTTGGAATCGAAAACTCAGACAAACCTGTTCAATTTCCGCAAAAAAACTACGTGAAAACTTCCCGCAAAGAAGTAGAAAAAGTTCAGAAACGATTTATCGAAGACCCTGTGGGGTTTATTAAAAATTCCAATCCCGGAGCCAATATTTCGATAAGGATGAGAGATGAAAATGGAGTTGAAAGAACGGGAAGCGAAATAAAAATACCTTATAATCCGATGGAGTTGGAATAATTATGAATTATGAATTATTTATTAGTAATATTTAGCTTTGCTCTTTTTGCTTTCCCTGCCGTTGCTCAAGACAATACAGACCCGGCAACAATCCGGTGCTACTATCTTTTCTCTCAAAAGAAAGATATAAGCGATAAAGAATTTTCCTTTCGAGACACGATGACTTTAGATATTGGCGCTCAAATGTCGCGCTATTACGATGAAAGCAAAACATATAGAGATTCGGCGTTTCATTCGGTTTTTTCCAATTTAGATGTAAACAGAATTAAAAGTATTTCGATTATCAAAGATGCGGAATCCAATTTATTTGACAATTCGTTAGGAGATACTTACCGGAATAATACCTGCGATGGAATATCCGAACAAATTTACAAAAACAGAAAAAACGGAACGATTACTATGTTGAATACTCCGGAAGGTATTTCTTCGGAATGGTATAAAGGGACAGATCCGGTGGGCGCACTCGATTGGACGATTTCGTCCGATACAGCCACTGTTTTTAATTATCCCTGCCAGAAAGCAAACCTTCGTTTTCGGGGCAGGAACTACGAAGCTTGGTTTACCTCTCAAATTCCAATCAACGACGGACCATGGAAATTCTTCGGTTTGCCCGGATTAATACTGAAAGTGAAAGAATCGCAAGAGCAATTCGATTTTGAATGTATCGGTTTGGAATATTTAGATACGCCATATCTTATTAAAATTCCCGGTTATAAATATTTTGAAACAAACCGGAAAGACTACAACAAAGTTATGAACAGGAAAAGCGGCGGACAAATGATTAATATCAATGACGGCAATATTACCGTTGCAAGTTTCAATTCGGATTCGACTTTTCAACCCATCGAATTGGAATAACTTTTTTTGTAAAATGAAAGTTATTTTGTTTTTGACATTATTCCTTTTTTCAACCCTTGCCGGCGCACAAACCCTTATTCAGGGAACCGTTAAAGATGCGCAACAAAACAAAGGCGTCCAAAGCGTAAACATAACCATTCATGAAAAAGACAATCCGGCAATTCAGGGGTTTACGGCGACTGATAAAGACGGAAAATACAGGATTGAATACAAAGGATTGAAAGACTCCCTGATGGTGACGGCTTCCGGATTCAATATTCAAAAGCGCTCCAAAATGGTGGCACGCAGAAGTCAAACTGTGGACTTCAATGTGAATTACGAATCCATTGCGTTGAAAGAAGTTAAAATCACTCCGCCGAAAATTAAGCAAAAAGGCGATACAGTCAGTTATTTAGTAAGCAGCTTTACCGACAAAAACGACCGGACTATCGAAGATGTCCTGAAAAAAATGCCCGGAATAGCCGTGAAGGAAAGCGGACAAATCCTTTATCAGAATATTCCCATCAACAAATTCTATATCGAAGGATTAGACTTGCTGCAGGGGCGTTATGGCGTTGCAACAAAAAACATTGAAGCGAAAGACGTTCAAAACGTAGAAGTACTGGAAAACCATCAGCCCATTAAAGCATTGCGGCTTAAAGTACTCTCCGAACAGGCGGCAATCAATCTGAAACTGAAAGAATCGGCAAAAGGCGTTTTGACTTCCAATGCCTTGCTGGGCGCCGGTCTTTCGCCGGCTCTTTGGTCGGGCGAACTCATCGCCATGTATTTCGCTAAGGGTAAACAAAATATTACTACTTATAAAGGGAACAACACCGGAAATGATGTATCAGCAGAGCAAAGCATGTTGTATAAAATTGACGCTTTCCAGCAATCGGACGACGGATTGCTCAGCCTGCAAGAGCCTTCATCGCCTTCCATCAGCCAGAAACGCTATCTGTTTAATAGAGCGAATGCAATATCATTCAATAATTTATCGAAAACCTCGTCGGATTATCAAATCAATACAAATATTCAATACCTGAACGACCGCATCGACAAAAGCAGTTTCGACCGAACGGAATATTATCTGCTTCGCGATTATTTTCGTGTGGAAGAAAAGTTAAATTCCCGTTCGTATATCAACAATGCCAATGCCAATATACAACTGACTGCAAATAAAGATAAATTTTATCTGAACAATACGCTTAGATTTGAAGGCGGTTGGAATAACGACAGAGGAATGGCTGTTAATAATATGGACTCCGTTTCACAACAGTTGGATAAGCCGAATTATGGCATAAACAATTCATTTGAACTCATTAAGAATTATGCGAAGACTGCCTTGCGAATCACTTCATATAACAGCTATTCCACTTTGCCTCAAACATTAACGGTAGAACCGGTATTATATGACAGCCTGTTCGATACATCCGGAGATTTTCACGCTATGCGGCAAACGGCGACACTCAGTCGTTTTGCATCCAATACGCGCATTTCGAGCGGATACAAAAAGGGAAATTTGAACCAGGATTATGCACTGAGTTTCCGCGCCGATTTGCATCATTTAGATTCTGAATTGACCCTGCAGCAGCCGGACACAAGAAATCCGGCTCCCATGGTAATAACTCCCGATTCTTTACAGAATAATTTGCAATGGAATAAGCTGGAATGGATTTTTCAACCTCAATATACCTATATATATAAGGAATGGCGGTTGAGCGTCCAATTACCCTTCAATTATACCTGTTTGACAATCAACGACCGGTCGGCGCAAAGGAAAGAAAATAGCCGGCGGCTGTTTTTTAATCCTTCGCTGCAAATACAGTGCAGATTATCTGCCTATTGGGATATTTATTCAAATGCAAGCCTTTCAAATGGATTCGGCGGTATTGAAAATGAATATACCGGCTACCTCATGCAAACCTACCGGAATTTAATGCGCAATGAAGGCGAATTGTATAAAACCCAAACGCAAAAATACGGTCTCAACTTCTTTTACCGGAATCCCATTCATTCGTTATTCGGAAACGTTGGAATTACCTATATCCGTACAAAAGCAAATCTGTTATACGGAAACGACTTCATCGGCATTCTGCAAGTGCAAAAATCGCTCCCCTACCCCAACAGCGTCGATCGGTTATCGTTCGATTTCAGCATCAATCAAACCATTGACGCCCTTGCTTCGACCGTGAGACTCGGTGGAAGTTATTCCCTTGCCATGCGGTCGCAACTGATGCAGGGAAAAATTTTTGATATAAACCAGCAAGGCTATTCCATCGCACCGGAAATTACAACCCGCGTTCGCCGCTGGGCAGGATTTTCCTATCTGTTCAACTATACCGAAAGCCGAAGTAAAATAAACAAAGGCAGCGGAGCGCTGAAAGCCATTCGCACCCCTTCGCAAAAAATCCAGGTGAATCTGTTTCCCGTCAAAAATTTAACCATCAATCTGGGATACGATTATTTTTACAACAGCGCCATTGTATCCGGCAGCCGAACCATGTCGTTCGGAGATATTGGGGTAAAATACAGATGGAACACCCTCGAATTTCTGCTGGACTATACCAATATCTTCAATTCCAAACAATACATTACAGCGTCGTATAACGAAATCAGTTCCTATTATTATGCTTATGATTTGCGTCCGGCGGAAGTGTTGCTGAGGGTACGGCTCAAGTTGAAATAACTAATGTTTCGCACCTGATTGCCCTCTGTCATTGTGGGCGGAGCGAAGCGCAGACCCGCAATCCCCCCATCTTTTTCATACAGCCGGACTGTTCTGCTTGAACAGCCGGACTGTTTTGCTTGAACAACCGGACTGTTCTGCTTGAACAACCGGACTGTTCTGTTAGAGGATCGAGCGATCCCGAAAACAGGATCGCTCGATCCCGAAGACGGAATCGTTCGATCCCGAAGACGGGACCGCTCGCTCCAAAAACAAAATGAACCGGCGCCTTGATTCATTCCTCAGGGCTTGTCGAT
>Ga0209629_10004098_pt1 | contig 10698 bp, 4 predicted proteins | sample TergutCu122P5_FD_187286 | JGI IMG/M metagenome (GOLD analysis project Ga0209629, IMG submission 187286) | Cubitermes ugandensis P5 segment gut microbial communities from Kakamega Forest, Kenya - Cu122 P5 (SPAdes) (version 2) | ecosystem: Host-associated > Arthropoda: Insects > Digestive system >... | reverse complement strand
CGGGCTTGCGCAGTGGATGAATATGACGTCACAGACGGCTTACAGTACGTGGACACCACAGAAGCCCACACTTTTCGATGGCCATTATCTCCGTAACCGTTCAACTTTGGATATAGGTGTTCTGGGTTATATCGGTATAGTTTAACATAAGGAACGCCCTCCCGAAGTTTGGTCCATTCCTCCTGTGACACCCTGTATATGTGGCACTGTATGCTTTTGTATTCTGCTGTTTTGTATGACATAACTGGATGGTCATATATATATATATGTGTGTTCTTCAGTATGTACAAACCACATTATCACCACCAAGTCTTACACTGATAACAACAACCTCGTCACAGAATACAGTTACATACAAAGCCAAATGAAGGCTCTACTCTCTTCTGGGATGTTACAAAGCACTGATTGGTAGCTGCTCAACCCCTGGAGATGGGACTCATAGATTGTCCCAAAACGTTGGTAACTACCATTCCACATTGCGTCCCAGGAGAGTGAATACCTTTCATGATAATATTTTTTAAGTACATGCTAAATATTTCAATATGGGTGTGAAAGTGCAGAGGTGAAGGTGTGATGCTTTGGTCACCAAAGGGAGGACAAGCTCATAAGGGAAAGGCAATGGATTTAGATTTTCATAATTAATGGTTATGTTTTATGCTTATGATGACTTAACAACAGTATACTGATACTGGAGTTGACCATATACTCAAATCAGGCATGTGCAAAATTGAACTTGTTCCAAACTGTTGGCAACCTAACAACTGCATAAGTAAGGAGTGTTTCTGTAGCCTTCATTTCATGCTCGTAACAATACTGTAAGAAATGAAGTTTTTCTTTACTTAGTATCCTAATTTCCCTCTCCTGGCTCACCTTTGTATAAGACACATTATTACAACTGTCATTTCACATGCTGTATACTTCTTTTGAACTTTTAATATGCCATTTTATTGACTCTTCTCAGTAATAATATTTTCTTGACAGGCTCCGTGTGCTGTGCATCTCCAATATTTATTCAGTTACTGATACAACAATGTTTGCAATTGCACAGTACTGTCACTGTTTGGAATATCTTAACATATGTGGATGTTGGCGCATCCATGACGATGGAGTGAGGTAACGTAACTGTTATTCATTCATGTGAAGACATAAAAGTGGAACTGTATTTGAAACAATACATCAACACTAACTTCAACACTCTACTTTTCAGGATGGTTGGAGAATACTGCCGTAACTTAAAATCACTGCTAGTCAGAGAATGTCATTACGTCACCGAGAGAAGTCTAGGATGCTTACGAAATCGCATTTTCATTGATAAACCTGATCATTCCGAATATTATAGAGTACTTGACCACCCAGTACCTATAATGGGGCTTAACATGTAAACTTCCACTGCCTGGAAGATAAGAGGCAAGACATCACAAGGTTGTGAACTCCACAGATAGAGATTCAAGTTACTTATTTGTAGGCATGTTCAAATCAATTTGCCCAACTATCTATACACATGAAACAACAAACAATGAATAGATTTTCATTAAATGTGGTATTGGTGAATTACACAAAACATGGAGACATTTCAATTTTCACTTATATCACACAAGTTTAATGACCACTTTCCATAAAAACCTACATCAATATAAGTGTGCACCATTTTCAAACAGAAGTCACAGAGGGAAACAAAACACACATTTTATGTCCACTAAGATTTTGTAGTTAATTAAACAAAAGTGATGCTATGCATACATTTAAGAGAATGAGGGCTGCTGAACAATAAGCAATGGTCATAATAGAAAGTACCTAATCCTTCCAAGTGGAGAACATAAGCAAGCCTTGACTGACAGTCCAATATGAAGAATTTAAATTTGTTTTATGTTTTGATGTAATGTTAAATACAAGTATGAAGCATAATTTAAAATCTGTAATTTCATATGTAACTCATTATTCCTGCTGACAAATGTACTTGTCAAGTATAGTACATTGTGCAGTCATATTATTTGCGATTTATTAAACACTGCTGTCAATAACAAAAAAGATTATAAAATACAGACTTCAACAATTTAATTCTGTAATGAAATCCGAGACCATCACACTTGCCATCTGAAACAGATCAGCAGCCAAACAAGCAGTAAATATCATAAACAGAAATTATATTACCAAACATTCTTACAGGTTGCATTCATAGCAACTCCTGTGTGTGTGTGTGTGTGTGTGTGTAAACAAGGCAATGCAAACAATAATTGTATTACAATAAAACAATACAATTCTAATGATACGGACTGTTCGAAAATTGTGGTTTACATGAATTTATTTCCAAATTTAAAAAAAAAAATTCTTCTTTATCACAGGTACATTCTGAACCAATGAGTGACATCTTCTTCTGATTGAAGAGCTCTACCCCAGGGTGTTCTCTCCCGATCCTCTGCGTACTGGAATGGTCCAAGCACAAGGCGGCCAATTGGCTGGTCTTTCCTCAGTAACCCTTTCATCATGATACTGACTACAATAAAGGAGTCATGGAGAAAATTTGGTGACAGTTTGAAAGTAAATGTCTCATTGTATGTAGGATTTCTGTTGTTGGGAACTACAGAACTCTTCCTTGATTTCACCTTTTGACCACATGAAAAGTATACAACCTTGACGTATGTGTTATATTTGTCTGTAACAATAAATGCAAAAAAAAAAATAGTTTATAACAAAAGCCTTGATTTCCTGTAACAAGAATTATTTAAATTATTCTACTCTACAACCATTCCCATGAAACAATCTCTACATATGTTCACTTTGTGCAAACAAGGAATGAGTAAATGAATGAATGATAACAATACCAATAATAGAAATATGGTATTTTTTCCACTCTTCTTAAAAGTGAAGACAGTAAGATATAATAAACACACATCCCACTGGTGCTCTTTGCTACAGTTATTCCAAATGAGTGGTGCAAAGGGGATATTTCACTTCTTTTTTTCTTTTTTAAATGCCATTTGCAGTTTTTTATTTTGTATCATCAATATAACAATGAATTTTGTGACATTACTCAAACCAGCTGTTTACTCTGACAGAACTGCAATATTCTGTATCAATAACACCTACAACTACTACCTGACTTGCATCAGAATTGGGATATATTTATGTAAGTACTAATCTAATACAGTCATTTTAGGCCTTCAAGTCACATAACAACATACTAGTCTTAATTCACCTGTAACATTTAAATACGACTGTCAGAATTTCACTTTGATCACTGTGTACCTGATTCACAATTAATACTCGACAGTGGATCAACTAACCTTTATTACGCATTAGTTCTTATGTGTAAGATGTGTGTTTGTGCCTAAAACTTCAACATTTGGACAAATTTAACTGTGCATTTACAACTGTTAAAAGGTGAAAATACAGCAAAATTCCATTTATCTGACTCATGTGGCACCCAACAGGTGCCAAATTATCAAATATTCTGGATTATCAGTCGGTACCTATACTGCCCAACATTCTTATAGGTAACTTTTTGTTGCTGCTCATACATTTAGTCTGTACAACCAAACACAGAAGTATTCCATTTGGATATCTTATCTCCATCTGCTGGTTGCGGGTCCTCTTCAGTGTTTTCCCAAGTCTTAACAGCTGATGGAGTAGGAGACTAGGAGTCAGGAGATACCACATTTGATCTACAGACACTCTTGGAGGCCTTTTTGAGCATGGCCCCCAAGATCAGCCTGTTTCACTGATGAAGCTTTTATCTGGTTAAAAGCAGAAGTAAGTAGTAGTCTTGGGACTACTCTCCTCAAGTGCTGCGTTATCATGATTTCCAAATTATCGGAAGTCAGGGCACAGGAATTTTGCTGTATTTCATATCTGGACATCCAGTACACATGTACCATAACCCTGCACTGATTTTCAGATGTTCCTTTCACACCTACGCCCCATTTCAGACTACCACTGTGGGAAAACTGCTAAAAGAATACAATTTGTGGCATCATGAAGACACACACAGGAACTGCAATGGTAAACTCCAAAGTTATGACTGTGAGCTTGAGTCATCATGTAGATAAGAATGAAATCCTTCCCAGTGCAAGGAACTGACAAGGTTTTGTTGAGATACAACCCATGCTTGCTGATTAGGAGACACCACTGCGTGCTTAATAAATGCTATGCTGCACAACAGATTGACAATTTCAGAGTTACAAAATGAACTAGTTTCTTTCTTGTTATGCTCCGAACTGTATTATTTCATTTGTTATACTTTTCCCACAGTGATGGTCAGAAATGGAGAAAGCTCGACAGGGTCATACTGTACAATGATCTCAGCACCAACGTTTGTACCACAGCTAAAATACCACACACAACTGCTTCCACTACCAAACGTAAACTACTGAGATGGTGCCAGCAGAACATCATGATGTAAGGCATCAGATGGTAGCATTTTGTATGCAACTGCTAAGCAAAATAGGTTGTCAGCCTCAAATTCAAGTTTCTTCTATTTACCAAGTTCAGTTTAACATGAAGCTGGACAAGAAGAGGAAACGTGAAAAATGAGACAGTTATCATGGAAATGAATCCGATTTTGAACAGGGTATAATACTCTCCTTCATTTTTGAAGCTGTTGCTGCTGAATATTTTACAGGAATGACCCCTATTGTGAGCTCTTACAGACATGGTGAAGCACCTTGGGGTTAAAGAAAGAAAGATAAAAAGTCAGATATTTATGGACTAGTGACTGTTGGCTTCTCAGGAAGTCTCCTGTTTCATGAGTTAGTTAATAAGCTATATTCATACAATTATGGAAAAACACTTTCAATGTATGGATCATTTGTAAGTTGGCCAATGCATTTAGTGCTTTAGTCTTAAAAGATGTAAACAACAAGCAGATACCTGTCAGCCTTTTACTCTTGGCAGTATTTGTTGACAGCAGAAGATTACAAGCCTCTAATACCAAAACTTTCATAATCATCATCTCCCTTTTATAACTCAAGCTGACTCGTATGTTGCCTGGGTCAACATCTGGCTGTAACAATTCATATCAAAATTCTGGAAATGTGGTAACTGATGACACCTGTTTTTAGCCATACTCATATTTAGGTTAATGTAAGAGCATTCCTAAGAATGCCCCATTTTCATTTCCACTATCCATTTTTAACCCTATAAGGTTGTCTCCAGAACTCTGTGATATGTATAGAGAACATTATACTTTAGTCCAGTGCCAAACTGACAGCATTTCATAGTATGAACAAATTAATGCAATTCACAACAGGTCAAAGTCCTGCACTGTTGCTGCGAAAGACTCCACTCCACTCTCACAACATTAGTATTCTTGCTACTCTTGTGCCAATGGCCTTGCCTCTGCAGAGGCAATATGAAGAGTAGGCACATAAAATCTTTCTGGGTGAAAACGTCACCTAGACAGAGTGCACAGCATAATTTCTACCACTACTCAGGAAATAAATGCATGTCTTACTCACAAGACTAACCAACGCATATTGCTCCAGCTTCTTAGACTACGATTATATTTTCATAATTAAGATTATGACAGTTTCTGCACTTCCTCATTCACTTGCTCAGATCTTGATTTCAAATTAAACGTTACATTTCTGTTTGAAATGATTAAGAATGTGACTTAGAGGAGTGACCTGGAAGCATATAATATAATAAAGAAAATGCTATGTATTTCTCACCTATTACTATTACGATCACTAGCAAAATGATGTCTGAATGGGTTAAAATATTTAGAGTATGTAACAGAAAAAACACAACACACGGTGACAGAGAAATTCAGAGAACTGGATTTACTACATTTATGGGAGAGTAACATAACAATATCATAAAAGACAGTTAACAAAAAGGTATAATTGACCTCAGAATATATGAATTATTTTAAGCAGCTCTAAATATTCAAAATATAACAGAAAGTATATGGGAACTTAATAAGAATATTTATTCATTAGCCTTATGTATGGAACATTTAACACATGCACTTAGACAATATAGGCATTTTAAAATATTTTCAGTGCACCATCTTGTATTAACCAACTACTATTTCTAAAGGGGAAGACTCAATATTCTTGTATGAAGAATGCAACTGCCTTAGCATTTAGGACATAATGCAGTGATAATGCTTCCATTTTAAGAAATCTTCCTGGCTATGATGCAGCCTTTGAAAACAAGGTGACAGATGTCAGGCAGTTAGATGTGAGGCCTGCCAGTCCATCCAAACAGTACACAGCCTATGACATGGAACTGATTTGTTTACAAATAGGAGACCAGTACTCATTCTAATGACTTAATAATTCATATACGTAAAACAGTGCATGCTTACAGATAAATTTATGTGATGAAAAAATTGCTGTAATGGTTTTTCATTATATAATATTTTACCTGTAAATATTAAGATTTAACTTGTGTATGGGGCATAGTTTCCTCATCAGTGAGTACAAAGTAACATCAGATGTGCAAGTTTTGAACTAATGATATGGGTACTGCATTTTGTACTGTGACATGCAGTGGATGGTAAGGTTGAAAAAGCAGTAAGTGAATGCCCATTGTCGTACATGGCTAACAAACATATTATTGTCCACATTCCTTGAGAAATGGCAACAAAGTGGACAGTTACTGACCTGTGACTGTTTATACAACCTCATGGCATATTTTCTGGAATGTCCTGACAACACATCTTCCAAATAGAAGAGTGCATGTCCAATTGCATCATATTTTCCTTGATGATCTGCATCATACAATGAAAGTCGCAGAACTTTACCACGTGGATGCTTAATGGAAAACTCAAAGTCCTCTTCAATTTCAGGATTCAAATCATTTTTATATATTCTGCTCACACGTACTGGCTTATCTGATGGCAAAATTATCAGCTTGCAAACCACACTGTATGTATAATGTTCACCTTTTGGAGGAAGATTTTCCACTTTGTTAATGTGTACCAGCAACCTGTAACAAATGTAACGAGAAAAGACAACTCATAACTGCAACCATTTGCGGCTCTAGGTTAATCGTATTTATGAATGCCATCAAAACAACAAACTAATTCTATGGTACATGTTCTTCACTGAATACTCAATATAGCAATTATTCAGCTGATCACGAAACTGTCTTGTGGAATGTAACACTTCATTATTATATAAATAGAAACTGCCTCTCATTCAATCCAGTCATAAGCCAACTGAATTCATGAGGGTGGTTGACAGACAGTTTTCATACTTCTTCCACTAATATCCAAGTTAAATTACAAGTTCCAAAATAGTAATCAGTGTTTGGAATTTTAATTGTATCTACTGCCACAGTATCTAACATGAAATACTGAATATTACACAAGGCTCACTTTTTGTTCCTCTGGAAATATGCAGCAGTGAAGTGAACTGTTCCACAAGGTACTTCTTGCAGCCAGTCAGCCTTGCCTGTTGTGTCTAGTGACCTCCATGCATTCAAGGCTTCATATGATCTTGACATTGTACCACACTCATTGTTGTATGGGGTATATAAGCTTGTATCCAGGCCATATGTACGAGCAATTTGTGTTGCATCACTTTCTTTTATGGATGTGTTGACACAAAGCCCATCCCTGTTGTAAGTGCTTGTGACAGCAGTATTGATATCCTATACAAGAAAATAAACAGAAATGGGAATAAAATACTCCTATTAAAAATAAACAGTCCTGCAGATGTCACACTGAGATGCAACAAAAAGTGGGGTGCAGACACTTAGATTGTCAGACAAAACATATGACTAATGTAACCAGAACCAAGGGGTTACAATTAAAATTATAAAGTACACAAATCTTTGTTTTAGTCATAATCAGTATCAGATTTCAGGCTTCATCATATTCACTTTTTTTTGGTCTTCTATAATGAGAGAGAAAAATCAAAGGGGTGCCAGTATAATCTACTTTTGCAACTGGAAATCATCAGAGAAGCCCTCCCTCTCGTTCGTGCTCTCTGTCTCTCTCTCTCTCTCTCTCTCGCGCCTGCGTGCGTAATTACTTAGTATGCCAGCCTACTACAAATGCCGCTCTTATTGAAGACATGAAGCACAAATAAACTTTATTTGATGGTCATGAAATGATTGTGGCTGTGATTGACAACTTGTGCACTTTGTCAGTTACATTGTCCGGTCTCATACTATTCATTGGAATGTATTATTTCATGATGGGAATGTGGGAAACATGAATCTCTAACATGGCTTTCAGATAGCCCTTTTTTTTAACTGTATATGTGAAAAACATATGGCTGAACAGTTACCTGCCAAAAATTAAGGGCTGTGTTCTTTCTCTTTCTATATGAAGCAGGATTTACATAATACACATTCAAATACTCGTACTACAACAAATTTTTGGAACATATCCCCTCATGTTGCTGGAAATTAACTCAAATTTTATAAGGTAGAGGAGGAAATTCCAAAATTCTCAGATGACACCAAATTCTAACATTTAAAATAAAGCTACTGGTACTTGAGGTCATTGCTCTTCTGGGTTGTAGCAGAGCAAGGGGTGGTAGTTGTTTACTGATGAAGATGGGACCAATAGGCTATTCTGGAACACTGGTAAATAACCCAGAAGAGTGAAGACTTGAACTACACCATGGTAAAAGTCCTATGCCACTGGTACTTTTTTTTACAGACATACCATGGATAGAGATGTAGAAAATGTAACACCAACACTCAAGATGTGTTGCCTCTTACACATATGAGTGAGAATGTATGAGTATTATGAGATCACTGACAGGTTGAAAGGAGTATGCTGTTCTTAGGAATAATTTTAAGGTATGTTCAATGGCCTCTTTACACCTCCAAACCTTCTCAACTTTTGTTCAGCATGAGCTAGTAAACACAAGGATACTAACATATTGTTTGGAATAAAGATACCTCCAACATGGACATAAAGAAACAGATGTAATGAAACATTTAACGGAATATCCATAATAATATCCCTGAGAAGGCCCTGTATCATACGAGGCCTTCACAAGGATTCTACACCCCAAGGATCTACACACATTTGAAAACACAGTAACATATACTGTCACAATACCGCATACACCAAATAGCAACAGCTGTCCAGAGCCAAACATACATTAACACACTATAAATAGATGTTTTTAATTATTCATTTTACGGTTTTAACTAATCAACAATTATTATAGTATATTATTTTAATCATTGTATATAACATTGTAAAATACTGTATGCACTTTATATTCTTTGATGCAGATCACCACATATAACCACCTTGTAAAAAACATGGGGTTTTAAGCAAAAATATGAGCAGCCCTCCCTGAAGAGGGTGCATAGCACACCGAAACATGCATGTGGAAATGTGTTAAATATATTGTTATATAAATATACACATGCAAGTAGATGGCATATTTGAGAGGTTATCTACGAGAATGCACAGAGCAGAAAACTTAAAAAAATATGGCATTATGAATGTTTGCCTTAAAGGTAGAAAATTTTGTTTCATAGCAACAGTGACGGAATGGATTAACAAAGAAAGTGACAGCCAAGAAATCCCTAATCCAGCAGTTTCACCAAACACAAATCCCACATGCAATGATGCAACCATTAGCTTGAAAATGTGGGGGGGGGTTGCGCAGAAGCAACAATATCCTATGCACAAACACGTGCGAAGAAAGTAATTACTTCATCAGACTGAAAATTTCAAACAAGGCACATTATTTCTAGGATTCATTGAATAATGTGTCCTGTTCAGGGCTAGTAGTTAACAACTGACTGTTACAGTGTACCTGCATACTCTGCGAGTTCAGCCACCCAAGTGGCTGCTGCAAATTGGTGGTGGAGCTCAAGGTGGTCACTGTTCCAGCATGCCGCATAGAAGGACCAGGGTGAGTCAAGTTCCCCTGATCTTGCACTTCTTCCCTCTGCTGCATCAAAGCAACATTATCTACCAAAGCAGCACTTTGCTCGATGTACTATTCAATAAGTGTCATATTATTCATGTGATGAGGTACAGGCCTTCAGCATTTACTTCTGCTATTCAAGGTGTAAAATTACTGACACCACATGTGATGTGATTACATTGCACTTTGAAAAGGAAACAACGCAGGTTTCTCCTTTGTCAGTTACCTTAGTTACACTTCAGGGCGAAAAAATAGTCAAGATACAAGGAAGAATATGTATGCAAGTGCAAAAATTATAACATGTTCACTCTACTATTGCATGCAGGTTCTCAAATGCTAAATGCTAACGTATGATGCTGTTGTATAAAAGCACATCAGAACAGGTGGGGCAGGTAAGTGTTGAAAACTAAGTCAATGGCCCTGGAGTTACAAGATGACACAGCATTAATATATACCAAAACTGCAGTACCTGAGGAAAGAGCATACTGCATATAAAATTTGTTTCATTTTTCTCTACAAGTTTTGTTGCAAACATTTTTTGCTCTAATTGCTTCAAGTGTTATGCATGGCATGCACCAGAATATGACACCTTTGTGTAAACTGTAACTGCTGTCAGATTTTAACCAAAAATGGTTTGTGTCAACAAATGTTAACAGAACTCCAATATCAAATCTCACAAAATATATTCATTAATTCTTGAAATGTTAACCCTTAGGCTACTGGATTAAATTTCACTTGCCATTTAATAATATTAACCCGTAGGCTACTAATTTCATATATATATGGAGCTCCTAGTAAAGCCAGAAATGCTAACGTCGTATATATATGGACCTACGTTTGGCAACGCTGA
>Ga0209629_10004095_pt1 | contig 10703 bp, 9 predicted proteins | sample TergutCu122P5_FD_187286 | JGI IMG/M metagenome (GOLD analysis project Ga0209629, IMG submission 187286) | Cubitermes ugandensis P5 segment gut microbial communities from Kakamega Forest, Kenya - Cu122 P5 (SPAdes) (version 2) | ecosystem: Host-associated > Arthropoda: Insects > Digestive system >... | reverse complement strand
CGATACGGCCGAAGCCGTTAATACCTACTTTAATCATTTTAAAATTATTTTAATTAGTTAAAAATTAAATCATATCATCCTTTTATTGCGGATAATTTAAACCTTTTTCTTTTTGCGCTGCAAAATTACAAAATTTTACTCGCTTTTCAAATAAAATATTACACTTTTTTCAATCAAAAGTCAATATTCTTTTCAGCAGCCGCAAGGAGTAGCGCAAGCTGTCAAAATACACAGAGCGAAGATCAATATTGACAGATATTTCAAACTGTTTCGTAGCATAAATTTATTTTGAATTATATGTTTAATTAACGGTGAATACGGGTAAATATTTTTTTAATTAACGAATATTATTTCGATTGAGCGCCTCTCGCCAATTGTCGGCATTCCGGTTATGTTCCGAGAGGGTAACGGCAAAATTATGACGGCCTGAAAAATCTGCTTTAGCGGCCATATACAAATAGTTATGATGCGTATAATTTAAAACGGCATCAATGCCGGCAATGGAAGGAATTCGAATGGGTCCCGGAGGCAATCCCGGATTTTTATAAGTATTATAAGGAGAATTAACTTCGAGATGCGTATTTAAAATCCGACGCAACTCAAAATCGCCTACCGCAAACTTGACGGTCGGATCGGCTTGAAGCAGCATCCCTTTTCGTAAGCGATTGATATATAATCCGGCAACAACAGGATATTCAGATTGGGCTGCAGTTTCTTCTTCTACAATCGAAGCCAAAACAGACACTTCGACCGGACTTAACGGAATTGCCTGCGCTTTTTTTAATCGTTCGTCCGTCCAAAATCCCGTGTATTCTTTTTTCATTCTCTCAAGAAACCGGTTAACGGAAATCGTCCAATAAACTTGATAGGTATTCGGAATAAACATACTCATAACGGTAGTAGTATCAAATCCCAAGGATTGACAAACCGCCGGATCATCCAGTTTCTCCGAAAGCGCTTCCTGCCCGAACATCAACTGACTTCCGATTCTTTCGACAAAATCTTTTTTCAGCCTTATATTATTGAATGTCAAATTAACCGGAACTTGATTTCCGTTTCGCAACATGCGGACAAGCTCCAAATAATTCAATTGCGGTTGAATTTCATATTTCCCGATTTTAATATTTTGAGGATATTTCATAAATGAAGCCAGATGCCGAAATAAATGAATATCTTTTATTTGCGATTGAGTTTCCAATTGTTGCAGAATTGTTTCATAATTCTCCTTGTCATCAATACAGAGGTAAGTAACCTTATCGGTTTTGAATGCAGGCGAAAGAATTTTTATGGCAAAAGCTCCTCCGATAATCAATAGTATCAAGATAAAAGAAGCAAGCGCTCCGATTCCGATTTGCAGGAATCTTTTATTTTGCGATTTTACGGCAGATTGTTTCATTGGAAAACGGTTTATTTTAGACCGGACAAAATTAGTAAATTGAAATTAAATTCTTTGTTAAATTAAAAAGATTATTTTATCTTTGCACCGCCATTCACAAAGAAAGTTGAATTAAAAGCGAGGAAAGATGGGTGAGTGGCTGAAACCAACAGTTTGCTAAACTGTCGTACGGGAAACTGTACCGGGGGTTCGAATCCCCCTCTTTCCGCAAATAAAACTCGCATAGCCGGCGAGTTTTGTTATTAATAAGGTTTTATGCTTTTTTCATTAACTTGCTTAAACTCCGTTATCCAAGTATTCAAGCTGTCTAATAAAATCGGAGAAGTTTTGCGAAGCGCCCACGCCTGCAATTGCGTAAAACTGATATCGGTGTTGAAATCCAAATCGGGAAACAAATCGATATTCCGCAAAGCTATTTCTTTATCAACTACAGCATACTCAACTTCTTTCCGGGCAACCATATAAATCAATTGTTCAGAGGTATAACCGGATATTTCTTTGATGTGAATGGGTTCGGCAATTTCTTCCGCCAAATTGTTTAATCGCATGATTGCCGGCGAGTTTTTCGCAACATAAATCGTTTGATCGGCTAAATCCAATTGACTTGTTATAAAGCGCGTAGAATCACCGGCATTGCGTTTCCTCTGAACGAGTACTTGTTTGCTTTGTTTTATCGGAATCGTGAAAGTAAGTAATTGCTTATTTGTGTTTGTAATCGGAATATTTTGCGCTATTACATCGCATCTGTTATTTTGCAGGTCGCGGACGGCATTTTCTAAATTGTTTTCAAGAAACATTTGAATTTTTAATCCGGAACGTTGAGCGATATACCGGCACAAATCGTACTGAAATCCGGTAACCGAATCGCCGACTACATGAAAATCAACCGAATTGTATTCGGTAACTACGTTCAGTGTATTGCTTTTCAATATTTCCGGTAAATCCCGTTTGGATTTTGTCGCTTTCCAAGCGCTGACAGCCGATGATGAAATCTTTATTAAAAGAATAATCAGCACTAAAAAGGCAAGTACGGTCAATAATTTTTTTATGTTCATAGCTAATTAATAAAATCAACGGAAAGTCCCAATCTTAATACCGGAGGGTTGACCGGATAATGCGGCATTGAAAAATATTCCGGCGGACTGATAAATAAAGCTCCTAAATTATAATATTCCAAAAAGAAACGCGTCTGTTTCAAATGACAATTCAGAAAGCCGCCGATAAGCGGGTATTCCCCCGTTTTTATTTTGTTTTCGTCGGATTGCAGTTTGAATTGTTGAGTAGCCGGTTCGTAAGTCGACGAATAATAGCGTGTCCAATAATGAACGTTTCCTCCCATCTGAATTGTTAATACTTTATTAATAGCAAATTGAAGGTACAGGCTCGAATAAGCGCTTATTGAGGGCAAAGGAAGAATTTCCGGATCGGAAGAAGTTTGATAAACCGCTTGGTTATCCCAATGCAGACCTCCCAATTTAATATTCTGTTGTAATGTCGCCGCTAACACTTGAATACTTCCGGAATTTTGAGCCGGATAACCGATCGCATCGAAATATATATAGTCGGTTATGTTTTCTACTCCCGCACCGATTTCGGTTTTTGTATGAGGAATCGCAATTTTTCCGCCGATATACACTTTTTTGACTTTAACAAAACTATTGTCCCACCAAAAATATTGACTGCGATAATGATTTTCGTAATAAGTCGGAGATAAATTTTTAATATAGCCTGTAGCAGATACGGAAGCCGTATCGTTCAAAAACGGGATTCGCGTTTCTATTTCTCCCGATAAATTGATGTCTCCCAGATTGTTTCCCAAGACGCCAAAACTTCCTTGCGCATTATAACGCAATATTTTACCCGTTCGTTTCGCCAATTCGCCTCCGATATAGGTAGAATACTGATTAGCTAAATTAGAGGCAATCGTCGTATCCGTTTTTGCAGGCTGGTGAGCATCCTGCTTAATAATAAATGTCGTATCCATCATTGTAAACCGGCGAACATCCTGCATGATGTACGCTGTCAAATCAAATTTTGCCCATTGACTAAAGCCTTCTCGAAGTGAAAGCCCGAATGTGTTTTTTAAAGAATAATACGAAGTTGAATCTGCCGGGAGTCCTTTTATCCGATTCGGATCCAAGTGATCGGCATATCCGTAGTATTGATTGACATTTGCGGAATCCGAAGAATAAAATTTCCTGTTTCGGATTGTATAATCAAAAGTATAAATAATGCTTGAAACAGGAATAAATTGTGTAACAACTTCTCCGACACTGTCTTTTTTCTCTGTTTCCCGTTCAAATCCCAAATTATATCGGTAATTAAGAAAAAATCGACTTCCTCCCGTTTGATTCCAAGCATTTCCCAATTGTGTCGGAAAATCTCTGCTTTGCATATTCCGACTGTTCACATAATCCGGATGCGTCACATAATTATCATCTTGCAATCCGCCGTTTTCAGCATTTGTATAAGAAGATGCCGGATTGATAAACAGATGGATTTGATGTCTGTCGGACAAATAATTCCCGAAGAAAACCCAATCGGTATGTTTAGCTGCTTGAGAGTTATAGAATCCCCGAGCGTAAAGATAATCTACATAAGTTCCTATGTTTAATTTTTTGCCGATATTCAATGCAAGAAACGCTTGAAAACGTTCTTCTTTGTTCGGCATACTTCCTGCCGATTGGTAGGAAATATTTGAATAGGGAATTTTTGTATTAGCAAAATTGAATTTGTCCGGTCGTTTGAGATAAAGCCGAAGGTTATCCGAAAACAAAAAATCAGAAGGGTCTTCACGTTCAAAAAATACACGCGATTCGAGCGGTAAGCCTAAATTGCCCAAATAAGCCATGGAAGCGCCCATTCCTTCCACAGTGGTTCGATTAAAATAATCGGTTAGAAAAGTGTCGGGAAGAATCGAAATAATTTCTCCCGTTCGTTCCGTGATGTTCCAATAATTTATTTTTTGAGTTGTATCAATTGTAGAAGCCGGAGGAGAAAACGTTGAAATTTTTCGTTGAAGAAGACTGTCAGGCTTCTGCTTCAGTGAATCGGGCGGGACTGAAGTTGTATCCTGCACAACAGTTGTTTGCTTACCGGGTTTTATAACCGGAATCATATCCTGCCCATAACAACTGAATTTTGAAAAAAGCAGGACTAACAGGAATAATATGGTTATTTTTTTTCTCAAAGAGAATAATCAGATTTCCTTGATTATTTCCATTCCGCGTAAAATTGCCTTTTCGTTCATCGGCAAAAGATTATGACGTCGTTCCGGAAGCGATTTCTTCAAACCTTTCATGACGCTCTCCAACGAAACCATTGGCGCCGTTTTTAACATTCCACCTAAAACAATCATATTGAATACTTTTGTATTTCCATCTTCGACTGCCGTATTCATGGCATCAATCCGGTAAATATGAATATCTTTGCGCACGGGCGGATGATTGATGCCGGAACTTTCGTAAATCAGAATACCCCCCGGCTTCACTCTGTTCTCAAATTTTTCCAAGGAAGGCTGATTGAGAATTATCGCAATATCGTATTGATTGAGGACCGGAGAAGATATTTTCCCGTCGCTCAAAATGACTGTTACATTCGATGTACCGCCTCTTTGTTCCGGTCCGTAGGAAGGATACCATGCAACTTCTTTGTCTTCCATTAATCCGGAGTATGCAAGAATTTTCCCCATGGAAAGCACGCCTTGTCCGCCGAATCCGGCTATGATTATTTCGTATTTCATATTTAATTATTTAGGGGATTGCGGGTCAAGCCCGCAATGACATTATGTACATTATTTATTTTTTAAATCACCCAAAGGGTATTTGGGAAACATGTGTTCTTCCATCCAATGATTGGATTGGTCGGGAGTCAGTTTCCATCCGGAAGGACAAGTGGATACAAATTCAACAATCGAAGTTCCTTTTTCCGCCATAGCATTTTCAAAAGCTTTCCGAAGCGCCTTTTTTGCTCTTTTCACGGCAACGACTGTATGAACCGATTGGCGAGTGACTAAACACGTTCCGTCCAGCAAAGCCAATAAATCACATATTTTAAGCGGATTGCCGTTCAATTTTTCCTCACGCCCGTACGGACAGGTAGAAGTCGGCATTTCCAATAGGGTAGTTGGCGCCATTTGACCGCCGGTCATTCCGTAAATCGCATTGTTAACAAAAATAATCACGATATTCTCTCCGCGATTGCAGGCGTGAATGGTTTCTGCTGTACCGATAGCGGCTAAATCGCCGTCACCTTGATAAGTGAAAACCATCTTATCGGGATTCAGCCGCTTGACCGCAGTAGCTAACGCCGGAGCGCGTCCGTGAGCGGCTTCCTGCCAGTCGATGTCTAAATAATTGTAAGCAAAAACCGCACAGCCTACCGGAGCTATTCCGATGGTTTTCTCTTCCAATCCCATTTCTTCAATGACTTCGGCAACCAATTTATGGATAACCCCGTGACTGCATCCGGGGCAATAGTGCATCGGTGTGTCGTTCATCAAATGCGGTTTCGCATAAACCAAATTTTCTTTATTTATTATCGCTGATGTTTCCATAACTCATAACTCATAATTCATAACTCATAACTTCCTCAACGCTTCCAAAACTTCATCCGGATTAGGAACAATACCTCCCAAGCGTCCGTAATGAGTGACGGGAACCTTACATTCGACGGCTAATTGAACGTCTTCGATCATTTGACCGGCGTTTAATTCGACGACCAAAATCTTTTTTACCTTTTTATTATAAGCATTTAATTGCTTTTTCGGGAAAGGCCAAAGCATGATGGGACGGAAAAGTCCGACCTTCATTCCTTCTTCCCTTGCCATTTCAACGGCTTTCCGGCTGATGCGAGCGGCAGAGCCAAACGCGACAATCAGATATTCCGCATCGTCACAAAGTATTTCTTCATACATCACTTCGTTTTCTTCGATTTGCGTGTACTTGTTCTGGAAACGGATATTGTGTCCCTCCATAATGTTTGAATCCATTTCGAGCGAGGTGATAATATTCGGCTTTCTGTCCTTGGTTTTTCCCAAAGTAGCCCAAGGCTGTTCTTTACGGATTTCCGCTTCGGTTTTTCGCGGACGCTGTTCGGGAAGAATCACTTTTTCCATCATCTGTCCGATTACGCCATCGGTTAAAATCATTGCGGGGTTTCGATATTTGAAAGCTAAATCAAATGCTACGGCTACGTGATCTGCCATTTCCTGAACGGAATCGGGAGCCAGCGTAATTACTCGATAATCGCCGTGTCCACCGCCTTTTACGGTTTGAAAATAATCGGATTGGCTCGGTTGAATCGTTCCCAATCCGGGTCCGCCGCGCATCACGTTCACAATCAAACCGGGTAATTCGGCGCCTGCCATATAGGAAATGCCTTCCTGTTTCAAGCTGATTCCGGGACTGGACGATGAAGTCATTACCCGTTTTCCGCAACAGGCGCCACCGTACACCATATTGATTGCAGCCACTTCGCTTTCGGCTTGAAGCACAATCATTCCGGTGGTTTCCCATGGTTTTTCTTCCATAAGCGTTTCCATAATTTCCGATTGGGGAGTGATGGGATAACCGAAATATCCGTCTGTCCCGTAGCGAATTGCCGCATGAGCAATTGCTTCGTTTCCTTTCATTAATTTTATTTCTTCTGCCATAAACTCATAATCCTTAAATCTTAACTCTTAACTCTGTAAACGGTTATACATCCGTCCGGACACACGTACCCGCAATTCGCACACCCTGTACATTCGTCCGGATTTTCGACCCGGGCAAAATTGTAACCTTTACTGTTCACTTCTTTTGCCAATTCCAACACTTCCGCAGGGCAAGCGACTACGCATAAATCGCATCCTTTGCATCGTTCGATATTGACAATTACGCTTCCTTTAACTTTTGCCATATATAAGGTTGAATAAATTTTCCTGTAATTTTATAAACTCATTAATAGTCCGGATATTGTTTGTTGAGCTTGGATAATTTCTTTGCCAGGCTGCCTTCCTTATCCCCTGTATTTTTCATCCCTTCCATTAAAACCGATTTTGCTTTTTTGTATTCTTCCATGCGAATTAAAAAATTGCTTTTATATAAATACAAGGTTTCAATATCCGGCGTTAATTTGAGCACTTCGTCCACATATTTAATGGCGTCCCGCCAATTTTCCATCCGGGAATTTAACTTGGCAGCCATCATGTTTATCAAATAGCTGTCGGGATGCAGGGCTAAAAATTCCTTTACTTTTTCCAGCGCCCTGTTATAATTTTTGTTTTTATCGTAAATATAAATCAGATTTATTAAAATCTCTTCCGAATCGACACCGAGCGATTGAGCATATTCAAACGCTTCGATGGCTTTGTCGCTTTCGTTCATGTCTCGAAAAAAGAATCCCAAACGATGCCAGGTTTCTGCATCCAAAGGTTTTAATTTCAAAATAATATCGGCTAATTTATTAACGGCTTCTTTATCTTCCAGATATACGTAACATTGCAATTGCAGCCAATAGAAATTAACATCTTCCTCTAACGTATCGATTGCTTCCCGGATAACTTCGATGGAAGAATCAAATAAATCCACTTCAAAGAGCGCTTCGCCCATCGCTTGATAAATTACGGATAACTCATCTTTATCTTCCGCATATATTGTTTTGAGTTTTTTGAAGAGAATAAACGATTCTTCTTCCATTCCTAAATGCAGCATTGCCATTAATTTATGTCCTTCGATCCAGACTTCCGAATCTTCTTTGTATTTATTGCAAACCGCAAGAAGTTCGTTCCAACGTTCGTAGTCATTCAACAGCAAAAGAATCTCGTCGAGAAGTTCATAGTCATCCTCATAAATTCGTAAAGCATAGTCAATGGCATGCTTAGCTCGTTTTGTTTGATTATTGATAATATATATTTCAATTATTTCGGTTAATTCTTCCGGCTCATAGAAGCCCGGCTTTTTCCCCGAACTGACAGCGTCATCCCATTCGAAAAAGAAATCGGGATAAGGTTCTTCCTGTTCGCCGTCCATGTAATTATAAATAAAATCTTTCATACTTTTTCGTTCCGAATTATTTTACTCCACGAATCTTTTAACGAAACCGTACGATTGAAAACCAAGTTTTCTTTCGTTGAATCGGGATCGACATTGAAATAGCCCAAGCGTTGGAACTGAAAGTTTTCATAAGGTCGAGCATTTGCCGATTCTTTTTCAATCCGGCAATTACGTAAAATTTTCAATGAGTCGGGATTTAACCAATCGCGGAAATCGGTATCTTTTCCTTCATTCGGATTTTCGACCGAAAACAAGCGGTCATACAGGCGTACCTCGGCAGGAAGGCTGTGCTCGACGGAAACCCAATGAAGCGTTCCTTTCACTTTACGGTTGCTTTCCGACATTCCGCTTTTGGTTTGCGGATCGTATTCTGCATAGATTTCTTCGATATTTCCGCTTCCGTCCTTTTTGAACCCGGTGCATCGGATAATATAGGCGCTTTTCAAACGGACTTCTTGACCGGGCGCCAACCGAAAGAATTTCTTCGGCGCTTCTTCCATAAAATCTTCCCGCTCGATGAACAATTCCCGCGTAAAAGCAATCTCGTGCGTTCCCATCGATTCATCTTCCGGATTATTGACAGTTTCCATCATTTCAACTTTTCCTTCCGGATAATTGGTGATAATCAACTTCACCGGGTCTAGAACGGTGGATATTCGTTTTGCTTTTGCGTTCAAATCTTCTCGAATGGAATGTTCCAACAGCGCATAATCAATGATTCCGTCGAATTTGGTATAACCGATTTTATCTATGAATTTATGAATCGCGGCTGACGTATATCCACGCCTCCGGAATCCGCATAAAGTCGGCATGCGCGGGTCGTCCCATCCTGAAACCGCTCCTTCTTTAACCATTTGCAGCAGTTTACGTTTGCTCATAACGGTATAAGTAAGATTCAAACGATTAAATTCAAATTGATGCGGACGATAATCTCCATCTTCCGGATGTACTTTTTTCAATTCATCGATGAACCAATCATACAGCGGGCGATGAACTTCAAACTCCAGCGTACATATCGAGTGAGTAACTCTTTCGAAATAATCCGATTGACCGTGAGCAAAATCATACATGGGATAGGCTTTCCATTTATTGCCAGTCCGATGATGCGGTGTATTGATTATCCGGTAGATAATCGGGTCGCGAAAGTGCATATTCGGATTTGCCATATCGATTTTTGCCCTTAAAACCATTGCGCCTTCGGGAATTTCTCCGGTATTCATTTTTTGGAACAGGGCTAAACTTTCCTCTATGGGTCGATTACGAAAAGGACTATGCACGCCTGCTTGCGTAGGCGTTCCTTTTTGTTGAGCGATTTGCTCCGACGATTGCTCATCAATGTATGCTTTATCCGCCTTTATCAGTTCGACGGCAAAATCCCAAAGTTGTTGAAAATAGTCGGAAGCATAATAAACATTCTTCCATTGAAAACCAAGCCATCGTATATCTTCCATAATAGAATCGACGTATTCCGTATCTTCTTTTGTCGGATTCGTATCATCGAAACGCAAATTGCAAATTCCGCCGTATTTTTGAGCAATACCGAAATCGATACAAATAGCTTTTGCATGTCCGATGTGCAGATAACCGTTGGGCTCCGGCGGGAAGCGGGTTTGGATTCTCCCGTCATTCTTACCTTCCGCCAAATCTTTTTCGACAAAAACTTCTATAAAGTTCAAACTCTTTTTGTTATCGTCGAATAGGATGTTTTCTTCACTCATATTTTTGCTTTTAGTCTGCAAAAATACAAATTTATTTTATAACAAAGGGTAAAGTTTGCCCAAATCCATGTAAGCTATTGCAAAATTAAAACAACAGAGGCGCTGCATAACAACGCCCCTGAAATTAATAACTCTTATTTGTCCGAAAATCAATCTTCGTCTTCTGCCATTGTTACGGTAGCGAAGCTTCGAGTACGACCGGAAATAGCTTGCGCTTTTTCGATTTCCGCTCTGCTGCCTACGACAATCTTATCATATTCTTTCAAGCCGGTGCCGGCAGGGATTAAGTGACCGCAGATAACGTTTTCTTTCATTCCTTCCAACTTATCGATTTTTCCGTTGATAGCGGCTTCGTTCAATACTTTGGTTGTTTCCTGGAAAGAAGCTGCCGACATGAAGCTCGTCGTTTGCAAAGCGGCTCTCGTGATTCCCTGCAAAACCTGATTTGCCGTAGCCGGAACCGCATCGCGGGTATCGACCAATTTCATATCGCGTCGTTTCAATGCAGAATTTTCATCACGAAGTTTACGGGCAGTAACGATTTGTCCGGGTTTC
>Ga0209629_10004093_pt1 | contig 10705 bp, 7 predicted proteins | sample TergutCu122P5_FD_187286 | JGI IMG/M metagenome (GOLD analysis project Ga0209629, IMG submission 187286) | Cubitermes ugandensis P5 segment gut microbial communities from Kakamega Forest, Kenya - Cu122 P5 (SPAdes) (version 2) | ecosystem: Host-associated > Arthropoda: Insects > Digestive system >... | reverse complement strand
GAGGGGAGGAGGAGGAGAAGGAGGAGAAGAAGGAGAAGGAGAAGGAGAAGAAGATGAAGAAGAAAAAGAAAAAGAAAAGAAAAAAGAAGGGGAAAGAAGTTAAGAGGGCCAGTCAGAAAATAAATTTATAACACTTATATTTTGAGTACTCTACTTTCAACTCTAATGAGAACACTTCAGATTAAACATCACTGCTATCACCTATTTTTATCTCTTAGTTCCACCACAACCGAGCCCCTTATCACATCATGGAATGAGCTTTTCTATTCCCTGTTGACAGAAATACGCATCCTCAATTATCATGCATTATGTCCCACCACTGTCACCGCACGATCATCTTTAAATTTGTGGTTGCTGAGGTTTAGCTTCAGCACTGGAAACATGATAATTGCTTTGTGACAAATGCCCCTGATATAATCACAGTGAGGGTTGTCTGTTACAAATTATGTAACCATATAAACATATTTTCACTCTGACCCCCACACATTATTAGCGGTACACTAATTGTTGACAGTTTCACCAATCATCAGTTGAAATTACTAATTACTATTGAACAGTTAGGGAATGCCAAAGAATACTGACATTTTTCACTCTAGAAATAATAAAGTTCTGTTTATTGAAACATACCTTGCATTACCTTTACTCCTAGTCTCAACAAGTCTAAACAAATCACAATAAAAGTAAAGTAGTGGAAGATAGACTACAATATCTGTTGATTAACAGTCACTTGAAAACTCAAGTCTTCTGGGATGTTACATCATGTTCAATAGTAAACACCAGTTTTTCAGAAGCATTGAACTTCTCTGAAATATTGGTAATGGTTTACCAGTCAACATAGTGCAGAACTCCAGAAGACTTGAATCTTCCTCACCACCGCTATGAGAACCTCAAATCTTGCAAAAAGTCAATTGATTTATCCGCATCTTGCAACTTTGACAATGTACAGAAGCTATATCAACTTTTCCCAAAATAACAGGTTAAGTATTAATTTACCAACTTATTCTTACTTAACTGTTAATTAGGACATTCTGCAGGGTATTTCAGGGGGAATCTGCCACTCTTCGGGAGAACGTTCCTTAGGTTAAATTACATCACTGTAATCAAACATACCTGCATCTGACACTGACAGTTTATGCAGATACTTAGCAAGAAACATGTGGTGTTTTTGCAGTTCCATGTACTGTGCTCACTTAGTGTGACACATTTTCCATACACTTGTCTGGTGTGTCCTTGAGCTAAGACTCAAACCCAGCAGCAGCGAATGTGTGCTATGTAAATTACTTGAAATGGTAACGATGACTTTTGTGAAACTAGTACGAGTTTTTTAGCTCGGTTAGAGTATTTATGCCACTCACTTGTTAATTAGATGTTACGTACAGGTTTTAACGTTACAGAAACTACTAATTCCTCCTGGTTTTAATATGCATTTGGTAAACAATAAATGTGTAACAGCTCATTCTTTAAAACTCCTCTCACCATTATCTCTGAGACTGTTCACCTTTAGATATAAGTATTTTTGGTTATATCAGTATAATTTAACATGCATAATATGAGTGTGGCAGATTCTCCCTTAAGCACCCTGTATACTTTTTATCAGTTTTCAGATGTAAGAAAGTAACTGATCAAAATGTCATCAACATTTTTCTTTGAATTTTATGTACACAACAACTATCTTCAATGTCAGCATTCTAGCATGCTAATACAAATTCTGTGTGGCCAACACTTTTCATGAGAAGTAAATTTGGTCAGATTTAATGACCTCACAGCAGTGACTTACAAACACAGCTGTCTTCTGGGATGTGCTGCCAACTAGTGTGATAGACAGGTACCAATGTGTGTGTGAAGAACATGTTGCCGACATCATCCTACTCCACCCAGAAAATGGAGGCAGTAGCTCTATTCAAACTGCTGGTACCTCTCTACCAAATAACATAGAATGGCATCACAGAAGACAGTAGTTTTCAGCTGACCTGCACAAGGTAACAATGAAGTGATAGGAATACAACTATCTGCACATAATTGTAGTTTTTGCTACAAATCTTGAAGAATCAGCAATTTGATGCAAAATTAGATTTACCATACTGAAGTTCTGTTCACATTTCATCTATGATGACTCAGCATAACATGATGATATTATGTATGACCTGGCAGTTACAAAAACATCAACAATGCTGCAGATAACCTCCCCACCACTGTACCCAGCACCTGCAATTGGACGGCTTTATTTTCTAAGACAAGGAGTGCATCACTATTGCAATGTACCCCTTAGTAAGCACCACACTATGACTAAGAAATACAGACGCTGTTAATAAAGCTAATAAGAAAATATAATAATCAGTTAACACTCACATACAGAAACAATTTGTGTCCATAAACTTTAATCAGTTACTACACTGACGTTCAGCTTTCACATGTTATGACCTTCAGCTTGATGTGATTCAGGAATAGCTCTGAAAAACTGAATATTTTGAATATCTGATGGGGTTCCTTTCATGAGGAATTAGTCCATGAATTCTACACTGTCACAGGAGAAGTAAACATAAAATAAATATACAAACATCCATGCCCTGAGTGTAATTTAAACACAGTTTCAATTTTAAGTCACGCCAGACCACTTGTACCACAGACAACGCAGCCACTAGGATGACGTTAAAAGTTTCGGTCACTAATCACACTCTGAAGATAAACAGTAATTAGTGTATTTACTCTTAAATGAATAACAAATGTGTAATTTGAAAAGGTGGTGCAGGATGTATCACACAGATGGAGTTACTGATTATAAGGAAAGCGTAGGGACAACTTGGAATATCCACACACCACTAGAAAAGGGCATGCCATGAACACAGCAAATGAATCAGGATGTTTTAACAAATTAGTAATTAAAAGAATTATAAGTACTAAATGAATCAAATGTTTAATTCTATGTGAAATACCTTATCAAAATAATTGGATAATACTGTTATTCCAACCCTGCATATAAAAGAACTGTGAATTTTGTATAAGAAAATCTACAAGTTGGGAAAGTTAGTAGTTATGGTCTCATAACTAGAATTCACTGCATTTTCACCTCAAATAAAATTAACAAAATCCTAAAAATTCAATGTTAAGATCAACATGATTGTTTTTGTTTGAAGCGACAACAACACATATTTTCAGTCCTTAAATATGTCACTTGTCATTACAATTGTAAGTATAATTGTGATATTACAGAATGCAAGCACACGTTGTCCCATCATTTTCAAATTAAATTGCTAAATTAAATTTTCATTTGCTGGCTACTTTGAAGAGAAAATGCGCAAGAAAATATGTAAATGCAGATGAAACACAGAGTGTTACTTACATATCCAACAGGTAAATGTCAAGTTGTATATAGCTGAATATTTCTTCTGTCAATAATGATTTAATAACGTAACAAGAAAGGGTGCAACAATGAACTATAATCATGTTAACAAAATGGTATTAACACATCACTTACAAACTGTAAAGACTTCATGCCATAACCCATTTAGGGGTTGGGTAAGGTCATAATGATTGCCTACTGCAACTACAGCAACAGTCAAACCACCACTTGCAACAGCAAACACACTTTCATTTCTTTTGCATATGCAGAATTCTCTAAAACACAGCAACAAAATAAAATTCTCTCTCTCTTGCACTAAAATGAACACAAATTCTAGACAAGACAAATCCACAATGGCTAATATTTACAGAACATATTTAGGAACACTATTTAATGTACAATATAAACACTACTGCACTGACATGGATGACAAGCTACTGATCAGTTTAAGACACAAACAATGTTACACTGATCCCTAGCTTGGCCAGTACTAAACTTATGATATGTGTTACATTGGGATCAGAATATTCCTACGGCCTGAGTTCATCTTACGTATTAATAAGCTGCCGTGGGCGGGAATAATGCAAGGTGTAAGTACTCGAACGTCAGCTTGTACAAACACAAATACAATTTCAACTCCCTTATGTTTAAGTGTCAGTATAGTATGACAGTTGCTGCCAGGTCTTATCACTGCTGATCACTGCTTAAACTGCAAATTAATTCACTCTGCCTAATGTCTGTTCAGTCAATAAAACTGCCTACACTTCCAAATATTGAAGTTCTTTATGAATCTGTCAATACTTCATAACATAAATGATAACATAAATGATTTTGATAGGATGTGGAAGGAAACAATTGTAGTCTGCCTAAACCAAGTTCCATTCCAATCCATTACAGTGTGAGACAATAAACCCTACAAGAAGAGAAGCTCAGCACGTGCCTAGACGGACTGAGAACAACCAATAAAAGTCACTGTAAAGGTAGCCAGTGTCCAAGCTGAATATAATTCTACGGCAGTACTGCAACACACTCTGGTTGGTGTCTGGATATGACTCACAGGAACTAATAAGGCAGTCTTCCAGATACAAAAAACATGAACCAGAATTTTCAACACATTTGGATTCAAGGAATTTTACATATTTTTACTGTGTCCAACATCACATACTGTATTGTCACATGTTTGAGGTTCTGAAAGAGGCAAGATGTGACACCATGTAGTTGGGTATAGACAGCTACCTACATTTTTAAGAAGCTTAAAGCCTCCATCATTAGTGTAAGGAGGGATTTAGAAGATGTATACAGTAAGTTCCTCCAAAATGTGGATACCTTTTACACAAAATACACAGCATCACATCCAATGGTTCTGTGAACTTCAACATTCTGGTTTGTTTAAAATTATGCCTATTTCATTTTTACTGTTACAGGACGAACACAAAGCCGTAACTTCAACACACTGCAAGGCAACACCACACTGTGAATTACAAATGTACAACATATAAATGGAACCCCACCAGAGTTGTATCTGAAATTACTACCATTAAAATTCCATGTTCTTCAATGCCTCCACACATAGTTATTTGATTTCATGACCTCCACCCCCCTTAGAAAGGGCGCATGATACAGGGATGCAAGTGCGCACAGAACAACATTTTGAAAATAACCATCAAGTATTAAAACAAGACAGGAGATGGCTGTTGGTAGTATGTCACACAAAGGAGTGTCGTGTGGTGAGACGTAAACCAATCAAGAGTAATCACTCCTCAACGTCCATACCATCAGTTGTCTCAGCACCACTGAATTTATTTTTAAATTAACTGCCCTGAACTCTTTAACATTCATGGCCATGGTGTGGTGTTCTCAAACAGATTCTTCTCATGTTCAACAGATTATTACAATTCCAGCTCCAAGTGACCGGTAGGTTCTTAACCATTAAGACTAAATCTTTTACAGCTTAGCAGTTACTTTATGTGCCACTCAACAATTCTACACGGTGCTCGCATTGTGCTTGTGTGTTTCATACGGATCTCAGAACAAACATCAACTTTTGCCTTATGCAACATTAACAGATTGGTTTTGTATAACCAAAGTGAAGTGTGTCTACTGTATGGTATGCACCAAGTCATTACAAAAAACACATAAATTTCATCTTTAGAGGGTTAATTATGGGCCACTGATATACGACATCATGTAATTGGTACTTAAGTATCAATATTTCAATGTAACTCGCTGCCTCCACTATCGGGTACAGCACATTCTTCAAGTAACTGTTAATATAGCATTAATTAGAACTTGTATTCTATATCGTAACTTATAAGGTCTGGGCCATAGATGTCCAAACATTTTTTGGCAAAGGGCCAGAGCTGTTATTTTGGACTGATTTGTGGGCTGCACATGCAAAGATGACAGTAAATGACAGTAAGTGGTAAACTTCACTTCTTCACTTAGTTGAACCTCTGCTACCGGTACGTGTAGAGGGTTTACAGAATGCTCTTCATCTCTCACGGTCTTGGGCAACAGCTCTTAAAGTGGTAAACTTAACAGCCAATATTACTGTGTAATTTTTATAGTACGAGGGAGGGTCCAAAAGTTTCCGGCCTGACCAACCTTTTAAGGTGACAGAAATAAAACAACTTTGCTATTTTTCAATATAGTCTCCCTTTATTTCAGCACATACTGATATTGATACATTAAGCTCACCAAACATGGTGCTACATACCCCTAGCAGCATTTTCCATTTGGTGCAGCTTTTGTATGTCAGGCCAGAAACTTTTGGACCCACCCTCATATGTTCATAATTCACAAATCTGGCTGCAGGCAGTGGCTTGGAGAAACGTGATCTAGATAGCTGCAGGGAGTTTCTGTACTGACATAGTGCAATGTATTGTGTTTCCCTTCAACATTGCCCTCAGACTTTTGAGTTACTAACTTACTAGTTATGAAGTCAAGGGATGTGATGCTGCACAGTCTGGCAGAGAACCAGCTGCCTCTAACGTCTACCTTGTTAAAACAAGCTGGTGCCTCTGAAATGCAGCACACATCTACATGGCTATACAGCATCACATGTGATTAATCTTCAAACTCACTGCCACAAAAACTCCAAGCTTTGTTGCCAACCAGCAGAGTTCTTTATCTACCCTAGAGATGGAGGCAGCTGGTTCCTCTGAAATAATGGTACCTGCCCACAAACCTAGACAGTGGCACAACCAAGCAGATTCTAACCTTAAAATACCAATAATTTGAGAGGCTATATTATGTGAGGGAAGTGCTGATTTCATATGCACACTGCATTTCCTCAGCTAACTGTTGTATCATGAAAATGAGTGGAGCAACAAGTTGTCAAATAATAAGGCGAAATCTGAGCTTAGAGTCTGGGGAGGCAAATGAGTGTTGTAGACATACTGAAGTTAAAACCCAGTTCATCATTTTACGGTATATAGCTAAAAGGGGGCAGGGATAGTGTAGTCAGTACAGCAACTTGCTATGGGCTGGAAATCTAAGGGCTGGAAACCCAGTGTGGGCCAGATTTTGCTGCACACATTCAGACCAGCCATGGGGACCAACCAGCCCCTGTAAAACAGGTACAGGGTCTTCCCATGGGGTAAAGCAGCACAATCGTGGCATTGACCACCCACCCCCATCTAGCGCCGAGGTTAAAGAAAGAGTAGAGCTACACCTCTAATCCCCTTCTATGCCTTCATGGCCTGTTCTAGTGTTAACTTTACCTTTTATTTAGCTAAAAGGACAATAAGTGTGTGCAGTGCCTAGTAAAGCCAAACCTGTGTTACCCTTTTACACGTGTAGCTTAGAAAGTTGCAGTACAGAGTGCTTAGCTTGTTTCCTTAGTGAAAGCTCTCCAACCATTCATGTATAACAGGATCTGCATCAGAGATCAAACCAATTCCAACATCTAGCACTAATTAATGCTAGGGCAAGAAACAGCTACAACAGTTCTCAACTTGTACTAAATCTAAATACCTTTTCGCACAAAAATGTCTGTATGATTACAGACTGTCTAATACAATTGACATTCCTGTGATCTGCTATTCAGTACAAGTGACTTCGCTGTCAGTTATTAACTCACTTTATGTAACAGTGTCCAAAATTTATGTCTTTCTGGTATCCTCTGTAAGAGATTTCACTTCCTGGGTCAGTGATGTCACAGCCCCATTGCTGGACTCAATGCCGCTATCTTCTGTTTCTTCCCCACTGTCCAGCAATGATGCTTCACCTTTCACTGTTTCCACAGACCTCCTCTTCCCAAGTGCAGGAGGCTCTAGAACAAATGCTGTACTAGAGACTGGCAAATCTAGTTTCAAACGATCCCTGGTATGTCGCAGTTCTCCTAATCCTGATGGCGATAGGGGTGAGGATGGTGACTGAGATGTGGGTTCACTGTCTTTATCGGCTCCTACACAACTGGAAACAGGCCTTGCACCCAAACTCATTTCATTTGTAACTGCTGTACTCAACAATGTGTTGGTGGGATCAGATGTTTTTGCTAATTCCAATATATCCGTAAAAGGTAACTCCTGTAGTTTCACAGATTCCACGGAAACTGTCCCTTGTGATAGAGATGTTTCATCCACCCCATATTTACCACAGTCAACTTCATCTTCCCACACAACTTCTTTGATCCTGTCTGAACTATGGCTACTCAACTGATGATCATTAAGACTTACAATAAACCTAGACATACTAGAGGGACTGGTATCAACTTCATCATCATAACAGTCTAGACCAGTTTCCAAAACCGAGAGCTTGTCTGTCAAAGGGACATCAATGATGCCACTGTCTGGCGTCACGAAGTCCGCTGCGATGTCTGCTGGTTTGCATTTACTGCTCATGTGATACAGCTGACCGGGGAAGAACTGACTGCCGCTGGTTAGTACATCACTGTTCCCACCTGGGAACTGAAATGGACGGGCAGAACTGCTGATGTAAAATTCGCCATCTTCTGACAACATTCCTGTGGAGTAATATAGATGAATCAACTAGATGCAACAATGATTTATTGATCTATGGAGGTAAGCATCATATATATTTATATATACATACATAGATATCATAGGCAGCGCAATCTAAAGATGTGGTAGGGGGAATGTTCCTCCCCTCAAGCATTAAATAAGTAGTAAGCCCTCCATACAAACTAAAAACTGAAATGTTCATAGCAGACAATAAAGTATATAAAATTACAGTTAAAATTCTATATATACAGCACCTCCAGGGCCTTCTCTTTGTCAAGGCTTCATGATCACACTCAGACACACCACATTCGATAGGTCTCCTCTAGTCAGGTGATCAGCTCATTGCAGGGACCTCTACCTGACAACACACAACACTCACAAGAGACAGACATCCCTGCCTCTGGTGGGATTCGAACCTGCAATCCCAGTAAGCATGTTAAGCAAGCTGCTGCAGATTTATGCCTAAGAACACACGCTCACTGGGATTGGTTGTTATATACCCAATGTGTAGCTTAATGTACTTATCAATCTCAAGGACAGATATAACCTTTTTTTGCCACTTGATGACGTGTCCAGCTCTCCCCTCTCTCCACGCTCTCTGTTCCCTTTTCATCACCACTTAAGTAACATGATACATACACATAATCAAAACGACAAGCAAATAAGACAACACAGTCGGTGCTACGTGGGGCCAGTTGATGGAATAGTGAAATGTAATGGACCTCTGAGTCAACTTTCAGTTAACAGGGATTTCCAGGTAATCCCATGATGGATACCACTGCATTTACTGTATTTGGTTTAGTATCAAAATTCTGTTATGACTTTCCCATTGTCATTATGTACAGTACCAAATAAGTACAAGGACAAGTCACAGTTGTCAGCATCTTGTTAAAATGCATACTTCTGGTGTTTATACTGCAAAATTGGAGGTTCAAATATCTGCTATGTTCCCTGGCTGTACCATCCCATGCTTCTTCCTGAACTGTATAGTTCCATGTCACTGATACCTACTGGGACTTCATTTGCCAACACTGTCAGTAAGAGTGATGAATGACTGTATAACAGTAAATGATGAATTGTGAAGGCCTACAGAAGTAAGTGCTGGTGGCCTAATCCAATGAACTAACTCAACAACCAGTTGGGGGAACTGAGGAAAACCACAAAAACCTAACGTCCACAGAGGTGGTGATCCAGCCCAGATTCACAAATGGCACTGCCCAAATATGCTGCAGCAGTTTTTACATTTGTACCGTGCATCTTGATACTATCAAAGTTTATTATTCACCAATGAATGCACAAGTGATTGTCTGAAAAAAAAAAACAATATTAAAATTTACATTAAAATAGCTCCCACATGTTTCGGTGCAGTCACACCATCTTCAGAGAGCAAATAAACTGAAACCCCCCCAGTTATCTGATCTAATGAGGGGGAAGGGTGGGTCAGAAAAGTCAGTCAGTCACCTATTTGGTGTCCACTTCCTAGCCCATGGCCTAGCCTACAGACGTGCAGTCAGAAAGCCAAATAACCAAACCTAAGCACATTTCAGCATAAAACAACACACACATATAGTGTAATTCTGATACAGAAAAACACAGTAAGTCCTAAAACATATTTTAAGACTAAATATGTGTTGGGAGTTCTGGCACTTAAACAAATTTGATCTGTGTCATATAGGCCTAACTAGGTCTAGAGCAGCCTAATTGTTATCGCTTTGTAAATGCAGTTCCACAGGATGCATTACTGGCGCCCATTAAAGTACAAGGTTAACTAAATGTTACATGTTAAATTCACATTTTTGCATACAAATAATTTGGATTCATACTCCAATAATCACTCTGAAGGTGCAGATCGGTTAATGTGTGGGTCTGCAGACTGACAGTCAGATGACCAGGAGTTCGCTGTACATCTGTATGTAAAGTTTGTCCAGTTTTAAACAAAAATGAAGGGGACTCAACACTTTCTCATAAAATAGCCCAATGTTAAATTTCATTAAGATAATGCTTGGTGGTTTTCAAGTTGCTACAGGTATATGGACGGGCAGTGATATTAGGAGGTCCGCCACAGGGATACCAATGTACCTGAAATGTGGTTATAAATATTCTCAGATGCACTGACCATTAGTGAAGTCATAGTCGACACTGCTTAGCTTGTAGAAGTCCAGCTGCTGCTGTGCAGTGTTCTCTGTGGGGACATCTAGGTCCATATCTGTGTCTGGCATGACATCACCATCTAGCAGCTCCCAGTCTGTGCAAGAGCCAAAGAATCTGAACTACTGCCATATAATACGAGGGGTGATTGATAAGTAAGGTCTCCAATTGTATAAAATAAGTATCTGACCATGTAAAATAATAACAGTTATATCAGAATGTAGGAAATTTAATTCTCTTCCACACTGAACAC
>Ga0209629_10004092_pt1 | contig 10707 bp, 11 predicted proteins | sample TergutCu122P5_FD_187286 | JGI IMG/M metagenome (GOLD analysis project Ga0209629, IMG submission 187286) | Cubitermes ugandensis P5 segment gut microbial communities from Kakamega Forest, Kenya - Cu122 P5 (SPAdes) (version 2) | ecosystem: Host-associated > Arthropoda: Insects > Digestive system... | reverse complement strand
ATTTATTTGTTATTCTGATAATTATTTCTTTTCTTTGTAGCCGTAATTATTTATAGTATCAATTTTACCATTATTTTAATGTTAGATAAGACACTTGTTATCCTTAAACCTTCCGCAGTTCAAAGAGAGCTAATCGGCGAAATTATTTGTCGTTTTGAAAGGAAAGGTTTAATTCTTGCCGGTCTGAAAATGGTCTGGTTGAGTGATGAAATATTAAGCGAACATTATGCTCATCTAAAAGATGAACCCTATTTTCAAAAGGTTAAAGATTCAATGCGAGCATGTCCAGTGGTTATTTGTTGCTGGAAAGGAAGGGATGCTGTTCGAGTAGTTCGAACCCTTATGGGAGTTACCAACAGCAGGGAAGCTTTGCCCGGAACAATACGGGGCGACTTTAGTATGAGTATGCGGGAGAATATCCTGCATGCGGCAGATTCTCCCGAATCCGCAGAAGTAGAGATACATCGTTTTTTTAACGATGATGAATTATTTGATTACAATTTTACTATGATTACAAATCTGTATGCTCCCAATGAACTATAATCCCATGGAAAATAATAATTAATATGAAACAAATAAAAAATATAATCATTGGAATCACGCTTCTCCTTTTTTCTGCATTTCCATTTAATGCCTTGTCTGCACAAACGAATAGCGAAAAAAATCTAACACCGGAAGAAGTTCAAAGATTAAATACCAATCGAAAATTAGTTGCCGACAAAATCAACACCAAAATGGAAACTGCAGCTATTGATTCAATCCGGATGCTTCGCGAATTAGAGGAGGAAGATGAAGATACGTCTCCCGCCGAAGAATTATATGAAGGAATATGGGATAATCAGTTTGTGAAAGCATATTCGGGCGTTGTGATTCCTGATTCATTCCGAATCGATTTGACAAGTTTCGTTATGCCGGTTGAGGGGAAAGTAACATCTCCATTCGGTCCTCGCAGGAGAAGATTTCATTACGGCACAGACATAAAATTACAGACAGGCGATACCGTTTTCGCTGCATTTGATGGAAAAGTAAGAGTTGAACAATATGAAAGAAGAGGCTACGGCAATTATTTAGTGCTCCGCCACCCCAACGGTTTAGAAACGGTTTACGGACATTTATCCCGATTTTTAGTAAGCGAGGAAGAAACCGTTTCAGCCGGTCAACCGATTGCTTTGGGAGGAAATACGGGACGTTCTCATGGATCGCATTTGCATTTTGAATGCCGCTTTTTGGGACAAGCGATTGATCCTTCCGACATCGTTGATTTTGATAATTTCTGCGCTTATGATGATTCATACCTTTTCCTGAAATCCCAAGTCAACGAATTAAGCGCGCATAATAATAATTACTATAAATACGCCAATAAGTTCACGACGCCTTCTCACCGTATTACCTACTATCACGTCCGAACGGGCGACACTTTGTCGAAAATAGCAAAAAGATTTGGCGTATCGGTTACGCAGATTTGCCGGCTAAATGGACTTCAACCATACTCAAAACTAAGAGTCGGAAGAATTATACGCTGTTCGTAAATAACTTTTCATCTGTTTTAGGGGATGCACTTGATGTAGTAGGCACCACGAAACGAGATTTGAGTTAAACCTTGCCGCATTTAAAATAAAACATGTTGTAAAAAGAAGCAAAAAATAAATATTTTAACAATTATAACAATGAAAAAAAATAGAATTGCATAATGTTTGTTTCATCTGTATTTGTTAATTCTATTCAAAAACAATTCTAAACGATTATTTATAACTCTAAACTACTTATCTTCATAATGTCCGAGATATTGATAAAACACAACAATCTCTGCCTCTTTGGGCATATTGTAGTTGACACTCGGCTCAATTCCGTAAACGATACGTTCTTTTTTGGATAGTTCACGCGACCAGACTTCAAGGTCGCTATGGTTTAATTCTTCCGGATTTCCGATGGTGTCTTTTTCGCGTGGATTTTCAAGAATGTCGTTAACGAGATACTCTAATTTGCTTTGTACAGATTTTGGGTAAGACTTTAAGATTAATTTTCGGTTATTTCTTGCTTCTTTTGTTTCAATAGCTTTCATATATTCCAAAAATTATCCATATCAATTTCGTAATATTCGCCGTTTTTTGCCTGAGCAAAACTTCGTTTCATTTTTTCTGTCCACTTGATTGACTTTTCTACCTCAGCGCCTTTGTTTTCAAGAATAGGAATAATATCGGAATGTTTGCGCAAATCTATCCTTGCAAAAACAGGTCGCCCTGTCGTTGTACGTTCTATTGTTATACCTGAAACTTGTGCCATGATTATACTATTTAAAAACAACACAAAGGTAACCAAAATAGTAATAAGTTTTACCTTTATGATTATTTTAATGCAAATTTAACATTTTATTTTGTTATCTCAAAAAATCTTTTGCTATTTTATATCCATTTAAAAATAAACAGCGACCTCAGAAAGTATCTAAAGCCGCTAAATTATTGAATTTGAATTTGGGTGGAAGATGGGGCTCGAACCCACGACCCTCAGAACCACAATCTGATGCTCTAACCAACTGAGCTACGCCCACCATGTATTTTTTGCGATGCAAAGTTACAAATTTGTTCTCAATAAGCAAATTTTTAAGGAATAAATTTTAAAGAATCGTCTTCGTTCGACTTTTCATCCTTGAACTGAAATTCATCAACATCAATATTATATTGCCTGAACAGGTTACGCGCCCCGTTTGCAAAACGCATCATTTTCCCGTATGTGATATCATCCAATTTTATACGGTCGGCATTCTTTGCCGGCGTTTCGGATTTCTCAGCCATTGTTACAGGTATCAACGTAAAATCAATTTTAGCGCCTGTTTTCTTTTGTTGAGTATATAATAAATAATATCCGCAAGAATCGATTTGCGCCTTTCCCCAAGTTTTTTTCAATGTAACCGAAATCATTTGTCCTCCATCTGTGTTGACGGCGCTCATGCCTGAAACAAAATTGCCTAAAGAATAAACAACTAAATGCCTGCTGTTACTAACCGGATCGGTAATAATCTGCGAAGGTTCCACAACATGCGGATGCGAACCGATAATTAAATCCACGCCCTGAGCGATTAGAAACTGCACCAATTGTTCCTGCGATGCGTTCGAATTAAGTTTATATTCCTGTCCCCAATGCATTGCGGCGATAATGACATCAGGATTCATCCTTTGCGCTTTTTGAATGTCTTCTTTAATAAGCGTTGTATCAATCAAATTAACAATACAGGGCGCATCGGGGTTTATGCCGTTCGTATCGTAGGTATAATTCAGAAAAGCCATTCGAATGCCTTTCTTTTCTACGATCAAAGGATAATTCAGTTCGCGTTCCGAAGCATTTTTGAATGTTCCCGTATGAATTATTCCTAAAGAATCCAACACGTCGATTGTCCTGTCGATACCTCTGGAATAGCAATCAGCCGCATGATTATTCGCCGTCAGGAAGACAGAAAAGCCGGCGTCTTTCAAAGCGGCGGCAAAAGCATCCGGCATACTGAACTGCGGATAGCCTTTGTAAGGTTTCCCGCCTAAGGGTCCTTCCAGATTAACAATCGCCAAATCAGCGCTGGAAATTTCATTTTTAATATATTGAAAATAAGAAGAATAATCATATTCACCGTTGCGATACGCATTGTCTATTTGCCTTTGGTGCTGCATAGCATCGCCGGCGAAAAGCAATCGTACTTCCTGGGAATAGAGAACACTGGTAAAACAATGGAAAATGATACTGAGAAAAAAATATCTAATACCGCCATTATGTATATGAAAGGTCATCGCCCGCTTTTTATCAACGAAATAAATTCTTCCCGCGTTTTCGCCTGATTGAAAGCGCCCGTAAAGTCGGAAGTCGTCGTAATGGAATTTTGCTTTTCCACTCCCCGCATCTGCATACAGGTATGCTGAGCCTCAATCACCACCATCACTCCCAAAGGATTCAACGTCTGCTGAATACAATTTTTAATCTGGGTAGTCATCCGTTCCTGAATCTGCAAGCGATGAGCGAAAACGTCCACCACCCTTGCGATTTTACTCAATCCCGTTACGGCATTGTTGGGAATATAAGCGACATGCGCTTTACCGAAAAAAGGCAAGGCATGATGTTCGCACATAGAAAAAAAATCAATATCTTTCACGATAACCATTTGCTTGTAGTCTTCGATAAAAACCGCTGACGACAAAATTTGCGCAGGGTCTTGCCTGTATCCTTTCGTTAGGAACATTAAGGCTTTAGCTACCCGTTCCGGCGTTTTAATCAAGCCTTCGCGGGAAATATCTTCGCCCAGCAACTCTAAAATCTTAGCATAATGGAACGCAATTTCTTCTTTTTTCCGTTGAATTTCGTCCGGCGTTTCTTCCATGGTATTTATTTTTTTTGTACCGGAATATTGACTTTATCAGGCACGATATACATTTCTTTTCCAAGTTCCGGAATAGCATGTTTTATTTTTTGCCTGAAAACATCCGCTTCTTCTTTCGTCCTGAAATCGCCGACCAACAATTTCCAATTAGGCGCTACATATCCTCTATAAGTTGCAATATCGGGAAAAGTTTCTTTTATCAGGTTTCCTCTTTTGGTTAGTTCTCCACTTGCCGTTTTTGGATTATTGCTCATAAAAACCTGTATCCTGAAGCCGTTAGTTGTAATGTAATCCGCATCGTTCACGCTTGTTTCGGGGGAAACCAAACCGATTAAATTCGTAATTTGGGGATCACAAGTTATTTGAATAACGCCCTCGCCCGGAACAGGCGTTTCCAAGTCGTCGATAATTGTAACTTGTTTTACTTGTTGCGCCTGAATCCCTGTGAACAGGGAACATGAGGCGAATAAAATGAATAAAATATATTTGTATCTCATATTTATTTTTTTTTCGTCATTGCGAGCGAAGCGAAGCAATTCAGCATTGTTATTAGTATGGATTGCTTCGTCGTTCCTCCTCGCAATGACGGTAATACATCTTCAGCAAGCTTCAACAATGGGTAAAAACTTATCGACCGACAAAGAAGCGCCGCCAATCAGACCGCCGTCCACATCGGGATTGGTAAATAATTCTTTTGCATTGCCGGCATTACAGCTTCCGCCGTAGAGAATGGAAACTTCATCGGCAACAGCGGAACCGTATTTGCCTGTCAAAGTCTTCCGTATGAAAGCGTGCATTTCCTGCGCCTGATCGGAAGTAGCGGTAACTCCGGTTCCGATAGCCCACACCGGTTCGTAAGCCAAAACAATTTTTCCAAATTCCTCGGCGCTCAGATGGAACAGCGATTCACGGATTTGGGTTTCAACGACTTCGTTTTGTTTTCCGGCATTCCGTTCCGCCAACACTTCACCGATACAGAAAATCGGAGTCAGGTGATTAGCTAATGCGAGCATAACTTTTTCTTTCAGAATTGCATTGGTTTCTCCGTAATACGCACGGCGTTCGGAGTGTCCGATAATAACATATTTTGCGCCGGTGGAAGCAATCATGGCTGCCGAAACCTCGCCGGTGTATGCGCCCGAAACTTTGTCGGCGCAATTCTGAGCGCCCAGACCGATAGTTGTGATTTCTTTGGCAACCGATGCCAAATGAATAAACGGCGTACAAATAACTACGTCGCAATTGACCTTTTTCCCTTTCAATGCTTGCTGTAAATCTTTTGCCAGACTTAATCCTTCTTGCAGGCTATTGTTCATTTTCCAGTTTCCTGCAACAATATTTTTTCTCATATCTTTTTATTTATATTATATTAAGTTATATATTCACCTTTTACCCTTCACCTTTTCTTTTTTCCGATAATAAAAAAAATCCCATAAAAATAACACGACAAGCGGAACAAGGAAAATCATTTTCAAAGAAGCTATCGTTCGGAAATTATGAATCGTCGGTGCATTTCCCTCATCCGTTTCACTAATTAATTTTGTTAAATCGCCTGCGTTAGGTAACCGGGTATGGGACCACTTATTAATAATGGTTCCTTTTTTAATCAATAATAAACCCGGATTAGACCGGATGATCGTCTTTAATGTAATATCGTCAGTCGTGCAAAAAGGATATTCCGCACCTGTATTGGCAGTCCACTCTTTTATCTCGTCCTGCGAAGAAGACGTCAATGTATAAAATCCGTATCCGTGAGCTTTTGAAAAATCGAATATATCGTTGATTTGATCGACATTCGTATCGCTGGCTTTATTTAATTTGTGAGCAATAAGTAAAAATGTGTAAGATGGATTGGAAAGTATGGCATCCGTAATATCTCCTCCGATGGAATCAGTGATGGTAAAGTCGTGAATAGGCGGCTGGTAACCTTTTTTCACCAAACGCGATTTAGAATCGACAAATGTCCACGTACTATCGCCTTGTGGATAATTTTGCATCGTAAACTCTTTTTGCTGTCCATTTTTTGAATAAATCAAGCGGACGTCGTACACATCATGTTCTGCATTTTCCGAAACGGTCATCTTTTCCGGAATATTTGCTCCGATTTTATAGGGACGGAAATCAAAGACAGGCAAATAATAAAAACAGTAAAAAGATAATCCGATTATAAAAAGGTAAATCCATAGAGCGGATAAAAAATAGGCTTTACGGGTAAAAAGATGATACATCTTCCGATACCACATAAAAACAATAATCGCCGCAATTAACAGAACTATGTTTTTGTAAAAAGTTTGCCAATTAGTAATGACCAACGCATCGCCGAAACATCCGCAGTCCGAAACCGGATTTGAAATGGCGAGATACAAAGTCAAAGGCGTCATAAACAGCATGATAATCAGGACAAGATAGGCATTGAATCGTCTGTAAATGCCGAACAGCAAGCAAGCCCCTACGCCAAACTCGACGGCTGCCTGAAGAAAAGAAAGCGAAAGCGAAAGAAAGTTAAGTCCAGGCAATTCGAATGCCGTAAAATAATCCTGAATTTTATAAGCGCCACCCCAGGGATCGACGGCTTTTACAAAACCAGAAAAAATGAATGTTATTCCAAGAATGACCCGTGAAATTTCAACAGCGATTTTTTTATATGTCTTTGTTTCCATATTCTAATCGTATTAAGGGAAATAAAGATTAATTATTTAACATAAGCCGGGACAAAGATACAACATAAACGTTGATTTTGCTAAAATTTCAACGAAATACAGCGATTCTCTTCCCTATTTTGAATTAAAATATTTTCTCTGCCGCTTTTCTCCTTGCTTCCGCATCGGTTTGAATATAATCTTCCAAACTGGGCGATTGAATAAATGAAACTTCTTCCATCGTTTGTTCAATAATTTCACTCATTGCAGGAAATCCGATTTTGCTTTCTAAAAATCCGGCTACGACAATTTCATTTGCCGCATTAAGTATGCAAGGCATATTTCCGCCTTTTTGAACAGCTCGGTATGCAAGTTCCAAACAACGGAATCGATTTTTGTCGGGTTCTTCAAACGTTAAAGCCTGAATTTTATTAAAATCCAATCGTTCAAAATCCGAATAAATTCGATTGGGATAGGCTAATGCATATTGAATCGGCAAGCGCATATCAGGCAAACCCATTTGCGCTTTGATGGAAGAATCGCGAAATTGAACCATCGAATGAATAATCGACTGCGGATGAACGACAATTTGAATTTGTTCCGTCGTTACGCCAAAAAGCCATTTGGCTTCAATCATTTCAAAGCCTTTGTTCATTAAGGTTGCCGAATCGATGGTTATTTTAGCGCCCATATTCCAGTTGGGGTGTTTCAACGCTTCTTTTGCCGTAACTTGTGTTAATTGTTCCTGTGTAAAAGTGCGGAAAGGTCCTCCTGAAGCCGTTAGAATAATTTTCTCGATGGGATTGTTCGATTCTCCGGCAAGGCATTGGAAAATCGCCGAATGTTCCGAATCGACCGGAAGTATGGGAACTCTGTTTTCTAAAGCCAAGCGGGTTACCAATTCTCCTGCAACCACCAGCGTTTCTTTATTGGCTAAAGCAATCGCTTTGCCTGCCCGGATAGCGCTTAGCGTTGGTTTTAATCCCGAATAGCCGACCATAGCCGTTAAAACCATTTGAACGGGTTCTGCCTGAACAACCTGCGACAGAGCGTCCTCGCCCGTCCAAACTTTTACCGGCAGGTGATTCAGCGCTTCCTTTAAACGCGGATATTTTTGTTCGTCGGCAATAACAACCATTTCCGGCAAAAATTCCTGCGCCTGTTTAATCAGCAATTCTACATTCCGATTGGCGGTAAGCGCATAGACTTCAAATAAATCCTTATGTTTGCGGATTACGTCTAACGCTTGGACGCCAATCGACCCTGTCGAACCCAGAATGGCTATTTGCCTTTTTTCGCTATCCATCAATTAAAATTTATGTAATCGCGGGGATTGATCGGTTTTCCCTTGTACCACAGTTCAAAATGAAGGTGGTTGCCGGTCGATAGCGTTCCTGTGTTTCCCGCCAAAGCAATCACTTCACCGCCATTTACCTCGTCGCCTTCTTTTTTCAACAACACAGCATTGTGTTTGTAAAGAGAAACAAATCCATTGGGATGTTGAATCTGAATGACATATCCAAAATTAGGATCAAAACCGGTATAGACAACCGTTCCTTTCATCGTGGCCAAAACCGATTCTTTCTCCTTAGCGGCAATATCGATACCAAAATGTTTTTCCTGAAGATTGAAATCCGAAGAAACAATCCCTTGTACCGGCTTATAAAAAAACATATTATCAGGACGCGGCTGTGATGTCTGAGTAGCTGTTAGATTGTATTTTTCTTCTTTTTCGTAGTTACTGACAAACTCCGCCGTTTGCTTCGATTTTTCCAAATTGATATTTGAATTATTCTTTACGGAATCTATTTTACGGACTTGATCCACTTCCATATCTCCCCGTAAAATAGCATTCACATTATTCAAATATTTCGATTGAACCGATAGTTGCTGCTGAAGTGAATCGGTTCGCAGGATATTAACAATTATTTCCCGACGGATTTCAGAATCCAAATACCCCGGTAAATAATTGCGGATAGGCGTTTTAATGATAACAATTGAAGTCAGTAAAATTAAAAAGACAGCAAAAGCAATCAAGGTCAATATGCCGGAAAGCCGCGATAAGCGTAATACAAATACTTCTTCTAATGTATTTTCATTCAAAAAAGACAGCTTATACTTAAAGCGCATCTTTTTCCAAAACGCTACTCTTTTAGGAATTGGATTCATTCAATCTTTACTTCATCTAACAACCGCTGGCAATGTCCCCAACGATCAATGATGTATAAAATATAACGGATATCGACGCCGATACATCTTTGAACATCCGGCTCGAAAGCAATATCTCCGCTCATTGCTTCCCAATTCCCATCGAATGCAAGCCCCAATAAGCGTCCTTTAGCGTCAAAAATCGGACTGCCGGAATTTCCGCCTGTAATATCGTTGTTAGTCAGAAAATTAATATTGATATCTCCCATACCGTTACCATAGTGTCCGAAGTCTTTTTTCTGAAGGAGAGCCAATATTTCCGGTTCAACATTAAATTCGTAATCGTCTTTTACATACTTTTCAAAGACGCCTTTTGTAGTAGTGAAAAAATTATACCACGCTCCGTCGAAAGGCGCATAGCCGCCAACTTTTCCGTAGCTTATCCGCATGGTTGAGTTTGCGTCGGAAGAAAAATTCACGCCCGGCTTCATTTCCTGTAAACCGGTAAAGAACAAACGTTCACCTTTAACAATATCGTAGCGGCTCTTCATAGTCGCATCGCGCAGGGAATTTAAGCTGTTCTGAACCGATTGCGCCAATTGAACGGCAGGGTCTTTTCCGATATTTTTAGCTTTCTTCTTATTCAGAAGCGTTTCTTTTAATTTATCGGGATATGGCACCACTGATTTCTTGAATACATTGGCTGCATATTTCACATAATCGCCTTTGTATTTTTTATCTATCGAAGTATAAATATCGGGGAGGTTTTGTGCCGGTACCCGTTTTTTCACAATCTGCATCATGGCAGCCAGCACTTTTTCGTCGAGTGAAGGTTCATAATCTTTATATGCCGGAAGCAGACGATTTTCAAAAAAGTTCTGCAAACTGTCTCTTTTCGCACTCTCATTAGCAAAAAGCGCATAGCGGACGATTTCTGTGCCGCCCGCGAACGCTTCGCTCAGATAAGTAAGAATGCGTTGGCTTTCATCGGTTGAAGTATATCCGGTTTCCAACAAAGGAAGAATATCGCCATAAGTAGCTTTTTTATTTGGATTTGCATCCAACCAATTTCGAAATTCCTGTTCAAGCGCCTGTTTGCGTTCGATGACATGCATGCGTTCAAGTCCACGATTCATACCTATGGAATTTTTCCAGTAATTGGAACTCCCCGAATATTTGGACGCATATTTAATTTTCACGGCTTCGGACTCCATCATGGCTTTCTGCCAAATATCCTGCTTGATTCCACGAACTTCGATACGAGGCTCGTTCAGACTTTTGATGCGCTGTTCCACTCCCCATGAAGTCAAATAGCGGCTGGTTCGCCCCGGAAAACCGATTGTCATTGCGTAGGAATCTTTTTCATACCCGTCAAGCGATATTTTAGCGACGGACTTGGGTTTGTAAGGAACATTATCCTTGCGGTACCCCGGTTTTTTATCCGGATTGGTATAAGCGCGAAAAACGCTGAAATCTCCAGTATGGCGGGGCCACATCCAGTTGTCGGTATCCGCTCCGAATTTACCGACAGACATAGGAGGAGCAAAAACTAAGCGTACA
>Ga0209629_10004090_pt1 | contig 10709 bp, 6 predicted proteins | sample TergutCu122P5_FD_187286 | JGI IMG/M metagenome (GOLD analysis project Ga0209629, IMG submission 187286) | Cubitermes ugandensis P5 segment gut microbial communities from Kakamega Forest, Kenya - Cu122 P5 (SPAdes) (version 2) | ecosystem: Host-associated > Arthropoda: Insects > Digestive system >... | reverse complement strand
TCCAGTGAAATATGTAAATATACACATTTTTTCACAATTAACTTGGCTCTCACAAACAAACTGTGGGTGATGGAGAAAAACTACTTACACATTTGAATTCAGCGTTAAAAGTTCTATTAGGATTAGGTATTTTTCCTCGTGTGCCAAAAAAAAGTTAAATTTTGTTGACCAGTGTCATTTATCATTGACCTATGCGACCAATAAAAGTAGAATATTACAAGTTACATTATAAATACTACATTCGACAAGAGAAAAAAACGTTAAAAGCATTCAAAATAAGCATAAAAATCCTAATAATAAGGAGTAGTCACAGAAATAGTAATAGAGAAGGGAAGAAGTCAGTTTTCCATCATTTTTGTCCTGGCCTCCCAGTATCGCTCACACTCTGTCCCACTAGATAATGCGGTACATCGTCCTACATGGTTTCTGTCCATGGTTTCGTGGAGGCTGCACAGCATGCAGTAGGGGTCGGGACGGATTCCAGTGCGGTGAAGATGTGTTCCCAAGCAATAATGCCCAACGCACAATCGAAATTCTGCATCTGCTATTCTTCTTGGCCAGTCGGGTAATTTGGCTAATCCTTGCGTCCATGATTTTTGAGATAGTTTTGTCCCTAGTTCTTGTTTGTATGCACTTCGGAACACTAAGTGTAGTTTGATAGAATGGTAAGATGTTCCTCTAGTATGTGTTTGTGTGATTTTGGCACCCTTTTTGGCCAGTGTATCAACGTATTCATTTCCTGCGATTTGACTATGTCCTGGTATCCACTGCAGTACAATTTGTTTATGTTTTGCCTTAAGTTGTCGTATTAGGACCTGGCAGTCTTTGGTCTCTGTTGATCCCGCAAATAGTATTGCAGCCTTTGAGTCAGAAAAGATGACATCTCTTTCAAATTTGTTTAGGCGTAGGTTCAGCAGTCGTAGTGCAGTGCGTATGGCTTCAATTTCTCCATCAATGGCAGTCGAATGTTGTCCCAGAGGCATATAGCAGGAGAAAAGTTCACAGTGAATGCCAGCGCCAGCCTTTATGTATCCGTCTATTTGGCAGCCATCAGCAAAGATATCTTGAGGGTACCTGGTGTTCATTGTTTCCAAAGCCAGGTGCCTGAGTGTTTCAGTCCCTATTTCTCCCCTTACGACGCTTTGTTGCAGGTGTAGGCAACACTCAACCGGTTCGATGTCGACTGGGTTTCGCCGTTGGGGCAATGTTTGGGGCTTACTTTTAATCTCAAATTTTGTCTTTATTTCTGTTACTTTCTGTATAAATCCATTTTGCGTCTTTAGATTTCTTGGCTTGTTTACAAATGTTTTCCAGTACTGGTTTCCTGGGATTCTGAGCAGCTTCTCATGTAGCAGCACTGCCTTTTCTTCTATTAATTCCTGTATTGGTTAATAGTCAGTGATGAAGGGGTTATTTTCACTGCACCAGTTATCAGCCTTAGGGCCTGGTTTTGAGCATGCTGTAGTACTGTAAGTGTATGTGGTTGAGCAGTGACTAGGGATTCACAGCTGTATGTTATTATAGGGAAGATGTACTCGTATTTGATGTTGTACGTGATGTTTAAGGTTGACCGGGCACATCCCCACGTACTTCCGGCTAAACGTTTCAGGACATTTACGCGTTTGGAAACTCGTGAGGCGATGTTATCCACGTGGTTTTTCCAATTTAACTTGTTGTCAAAGGTGACACCAAGTTACCTGAATTAATTTGATTGGGAGAGAGCCGTACCTTTACATCAACCTTGGACTACAATTTTGTTCTGGTTTTGTAGTGTTGCCACTGGGGGCAATGAGAGGTCAGTACCTGCGATAACAAACGGAGTGGTGACGCCTCGTCTAGAGGACAAGTGTCGTGTGAACCAGCTGCAGCGAAATACTGACATGTTAAGTAGGATGAGCACTTTCTATGCTAACCTTAATTTGCTTGGAAGTTTCATCTTTAACCCGTTAGAACGTGCTGTTAGTGAATCATACTTGCCTTCAGAATACCATAACCTGCACTTGTTTTATTATTTCGGTTGTTCTGCAATGTCGTGAGCGGGGCATGTAAAACGCACTGGGAAGATAAGAAGCACCTACACAGTTTTAACCGGAAAACATATCAGGCCGCTAGAGAGACCTAATCATTGATGTAGGAATAATATTGAAATTGTAAGTTGCGAGGTAATATAGCGCGATTTGACGGTTCATTTAAATCTTTCCGGAGAAAGGCGCGCGCACACACACATGTAACACACACAAAGCGTGAGGTCACGATAGTGGTGTGGTCCTAGCTTTCTTTTTAAAATTCAGATAATATGTTAAAATACTTTATACATGTAATTACAGCATCTTCAGTTGGGCCTTAGGTCGCCGAAAGACTTTCAAGACGAGTAAGGCTAGTCAGGGAATTTTAGTGTTTGTTTAGGGTATTTCTTGTGAGGTAACCCTGATGGTATCAGCCACAGGTGTAAAATGTTCTCATATGGTGAATGCGACCGTTTTTTAATGCGTAATGTGGAGTGCGTATACTGGCTGAAAGGCTTGAATCTGTAGATGTATGTACGAGCTACAAGCATTTATGTACTTAACAACGCCCCCTGCAGCAGGTAAGTAACTACGATTGTTCATTCTGATCTGTAGTGCTAGTGGCTGTAAGCATCAAGTTTACCCAGAAGGTGTGAGTGTACAGTGTAAACTTCATGGTTACAGTGTACATGTACAGTGTACATTGCTGCAATGCTTTCTTTCGAAAGGACAAAAAGTAGACTGTTTTATCCCGCCTTTCAACTTTTGAATCCATTTTCAAGGAAAGTTGTGGCATTCGCGGCTACAAAGTTGTATGAACTGATGGGATACATTTCTTGAGCTGTCATTTGGCTCGTTTGAGAGATAGGACTGAAGTAAACGCAGTGTGACATACTTACATTAATTTCTCGTTATTAGTAGGCTAATATGTTGGAGGCTTGTAATCAAGGGTCACGTCAACATAACTGAATGCCACACATGAACCAGTACTGCACGTGCGAGAGAGAACAGCCCGTGTCCCCCTGACCTCTTGGAAATGAGGTCTATCGCCAAACTATTGGGTTCTTTTTTTGTTTAACCATACATTGTTTTGTTGCAGGGCCGCACTGAGGAAGTATCCAAATCACATTTTGTGAATTGCAGATGTCACATACCTTCCGTTCGTTATACAATGATACACGATATTCATATACTTATTTACACATTCGTAGTTTATTTAACGACATCCAGTCGATGCGTTTCTGTATGATGTGTTGCCCTGTGCAACTATTTGTCTTTCAATGGCCCGATCTTCCTTCCAATAATTCTAATTGTATAAGAAAGTACACATGTTTTGACTTAATTCTGAATCCGAACAGTGGCCTGATGGGTAAAAGAAGGATAATAGTAACGAGAAGACGAATTATGGAGAAATACAGTTTATAAATCGTTATTTAAAAACTTTGCTGAGTAAGGTCGAAGTATTACGTTCATTATTCAAGTCCATGTCAAATAAGAGTACGTGAGTCCGTTGTCAGATTCGATTCACGTGCATGAATTAGGCATTGTAAAAAATATTAGGAACATATTTGTGCTATTAATGTGAATTTTAGAAACAAAGGAAAATTACAACATGGCAGCCGAGCCAAATAAATTTGTTTGATGGCGATAACTTCAGTTATTTTAGTAGCATTCGTGTAAGTTGTATAAAAATTAATAATTAGGACTACTGCAGTAATAGTGGTAGTAGTAGTCGAAGTAGTAGTTTGAGCACTGATGACGTTACAGATTAATTACGGTTTAATCTATTTGAACCGGAACCATAAAGAACAAAACTAACAGGAAAATAAGTACTGTTGCTTTTGGATAATAGTACAGGACTAAGATCCAAGTCTTTCGGAGTGTGACGCCGCCTGTATTCTAAGACTTCTTAGGACTGCTTGATCCTGAATATACTACGATCCTTCAAAATGTCGGTAACTGTTTACCAGTCGACATTGCAAAACATCTCAGAAGACTTGAATCTGCAGCAGCACTACTGTGAGAACCTAAAATCTCGCAGTATAGGGCTGCTTTCCCTGGGTCTTCCCAAATTTCCCTCAATTGCCTGAACATTGTATCTCTTACTACTATTTTGCAGTATGCGAACAGGAAATAATCCATCCTACGACCACTTAGACTTGTGAATTTTCCATTTTATCGCACGTCACACAATCTTGATTCAAGCATCGCGTTTTTGGGAAAGCGTCTAGCCCCCTAAGCTTTATTTGGAACCAAAATTTCAGCGCTCCCGTCATTTATACACCGATTGCAATGTGGCAGCATAGCATAGAAGAAAAGCGAATTGTGACAAAGAAAACTCTTCATTACTGTGCTGTATGGCACGTCGATGCAGCAGCGGAAATTAAGTACATTCCATTCTAAGCGCTGGGGTCATGCAGGTGACCACTCACCTGCAGTCAGTGTCGTGTTTAAGAATTGATAGAGTTATACCTCTACCGTGTGCCTTCGTGGGGTGACAGGGGCAACTGAGTTTTTACTTTGTAAGAAAATGTCGTGAAAAATATTAAGCCATTTTCTTACATCATAACCTCAATAAAGCGACAATCGAAAACAATCCAAACATTCTTCAGTCACCACCAGTACACAGAGGTTCGGTTCTTAGAACGTAAATAACCATGTGTTGCACGGATAATCAGCAGATATTCAGCCAAAATCCTTCCGAGGTCATGAAGGTAACCGGTGGCATATTGTTCGCGGGCCCTACAGCAGAATTCGGAGAAAATATTGTAGATGGAGTTGGTGATATTACGGAACATGTGTCTTTGGTGTCACTCTGTCATAGTTTTGTCTTCCTTTTCTTCGTTCGTTGACACTAAAACCAATAATTGTAAAATCGCAATTGTCGGAGCTGCTATGACTTGCTTTAACACTTTGTAGCATATCGGTAACTATGGCGGGCTGTCGTGAATACGGTCATGAACCTTTGTGTTCTATAAAATGCGGGGAATTTTTTCACTAGTTGAGGAAGTATTAGATTCTCAAGAATGGCTCTGCTTCGTGAAAACAGTTATCATTTCAGTTTAATATTTTTTGAACCCTAGGAAATATGTTCACTTTTTAAAACCCTCAGGCAAAGGGTCCGTATGGGTTGATGACCCCTACCTTACTGTTAAGATTCTGCAACAACAGAAGTAAGATAATGTTTTGTTGTTTTATTTTTTGTTACCACCGCTTCTCCAACTTTCTCGTCAAATATCTCGCCAGGCCCGTTTTCTCTATTTTCCAATCCAACGGCACGCAAGCGACCGCAAGAACAAGTGATGGGTCAGTGGTGGATCGCTTCAGTGACAGTTTGTAGTCGGTTGCCAGTCGGTAAGAGCAGTCAGATAAAGACTTACAGTCACTTGGACGAAAACAATTAACAGATGAGAAGGTTGGAAAGCTGCAATGCGTACCACAGTGCGCACAGGCATTCTTTGTACCTTGACTTCTGAATGAAGTTAGCTTTGATGAAGACTTTGACAGTATTCGGTACAGCTTTCCTTACCGTGGTTTCTATTGATTATGATGCTTACCGGATTTGAATGCGTCTCTAGTGTTTCTTCCACCACAGAATTTCACCCATCTACTATGTCATTACCGATAACAGGAAATTAAACAGTACAAGCTTGGGGTAGCGTCCAGTGGCCTAAATTTCACATTAAATTTCATCACAGTACTTCTGATCTATTCTGATTTGAAACCTGTAGACTGACAGACATGAATTTTCCTGTATCTCATGCGTGCCTTTCATTCACATCTTCCAAAGGCCGCGTACAACTATGAAATTCTATGTTTGTTTGTTGTATTACTAGAATAACTTATTTTACATAAAAATAGGTAAAGATATATAATAAATTCAGTCAAATACAACCATATCTTGGATTCAAAATCAGCATATATTTAGTTCAAGTCAGCTACATATTTCAGCCATATATGGTCATTATCAGGCTGGAACACAAGAAAGAAAATAAGTACACAGTTACGTTTAGGATTGATATCGCAATGATTTACGTATGTAAAGGTAAAGAAATCCCTGTACAGGCCTGTTACAGGCCCAGAGGGTTCTAGGAGTTTCAGGCTCCCAGATTTCAAGACAGTCGGCACATGAAGGTGGTAAGGTTGTCAGCCCTGCACACTGGCCGCCATTACCCCCCAGGAAATATTCCTGTTACTCTTTTCTATTAGAGGCTAAGTCGACTCCAGGGCCATAGTGCGGGCGGAAGGATTATGTCAATGAAAAATTTCAATTACGCTGTCGGGAATCGAACCCGCGACCTTCCGGCTAGTAACGCAGTGCCTCAATTGAACTTTAAATATGTATTAGTATAAAATATATACATATCAATTTGGATGGGGCTAGGAACGAAGACGATAAAAGTTGCAATGTTTAAGTTTTTAAAGTTGTAACAATTCCGGTAAGAAATACATTTTTTTTTTAAATTTTAGGTGTTAATATTTTTAAAATAGAAAGATCGTAGACATTCTTTCGAGGACGACTATGAGATATCCGTTGTAGTTGTCCCTTATTGTGGATATTCTTTGAAGAGGATTATCATTCTCCCACAGAGAATGGTAGTTAAGGCGCGTCGTTCTTATTTAATTTTGGAACCTGTGTTTGTAAATATCTGCACACCTTGTTGGTATCTGCACTCTTTGTTGGATGATGATATCTCTTCGGTTATTAGTTCCCTTATATTTATTTATGTTTAAAATACATTATTGTGAGGCACACTTGTGTAACGCGCTGTAGATATGTGTGGTGCGTCCGTCTGTAGTGGTGTCTGAAGGGCTACTGTGTACTTAGTTTCTTTCTTGTGTGCCAGCCTGATGGTGAGCATCTATGGTTCAAATATGTAACTGAATTTAACTAAATATATGCTGACTTTTAATTAAATATGCGGTTGTGTTTGACGGAACTTCTTATTTATCTTCGATTATTGAAAACGCAAAGGGTATGAATTAAAAAAAATAAAAATGGATAAATGTAGAGTTTTAATGAGCACCACTCCATGAAGGCTTATGGGGGTAGAGTTACAATTCCACGTATTCTTAACCTCGTAACTAGACGGAGGTGAGTGATCAGCTCCAGGTTTCAGCCACTTTACTCCTGGTGAAAGTGCCTCGGTACCCATAGGATAAAGGGCTGCGTGGGCCCCAAAGCCGGTCCGGACCCTTTCGAGAAGGGAAAAATTTCTTACCCCTTTCCGGGAATCGAACTGCGATCCATACGTCGCCCATCCTGTTGCCTAGTTACTATACCGAATGAGCTAGAAGAATAAATAATTTCATTTAATCGTAAAATTTATACAGCATTAGGGAAGCAACTGGAAATGACACGTAAAAATATTGTAAAACATCATACAAATCGTTGCGTGTGTTAAACGATTGGAAAACATCGCGTGAATTATACCATACTAACCTAGGAAGAAGAGAAGTTTAGGAGTGCTAATGAAGCTCTTTTCCTATAATCCGTATGTGCTTTCTAGTGCTTAATTAAGTACAAAGACAACCGTAACTTTACTTTTACTGTTGAGATTTCATGAGACCGTAACAAGCTACATGGTCGAGAAATTGGAGACACTAATTCCCTCCGAAACGTTACCAGACTATACGGCACCATAAACCTGAATTTATCTAATCATAACCTCTCTGTATAAATAAATATTGTGACAGTTACTATATAAGGGCTAAATCCGACAAGAAGCTAAAAATCACTACACTTTGCAAGAAGCTAACAATTAATACACATGTAAAGAAGCTATCAACCACTACACCTCACAAGAAGATAAGAATTACTATACTTATACAGAAGCTAACAAACACTACACCTCACTAGAAGCTAACAATCACTACACCTCTCAAGAAGCTAACAAACACTACATCTGACAAGCAGCTAACCATTACTAAACCTGTCAAGAAGCTATCAACCACTACACCTCACAAGCAGCTAACAATTACTACACCTATCAAGAAGCCAACAATCACTACACCACACAAGAAGCTAACAATCACTACACCTCACAAGAAGGTAACAATAATTACACCTATCAATAAATTTGCAACCATTTGTAGAGTTCTAACATTTATTACCCGATAGAGACAAAAGATTTTTCTCCCCTCCACACCGTCCAGAATGGCTGTGGACCCACTCAGCCTCCTGTGCTAAGGCACCGGGGTTCTTTTTCAGGGGTAAAGTAGCAGGGGGCTAAAGTTGACCACTTACCTCAATCCAGTTCTGACGTTAAAAAGAGTGGAGCTATTACCTCTACTCCCCCTGCATGCCTTCATGGCGCAGACAGAGACAACTTTACCTATACCTTTAAATTTATTACAGTGTTAGAAATTCATCAGCCATACGACCCTGTCTCCAGCCAGATGAATGTAATGCTTCTTATATTTCCAGTTTTTTCAAAGATCAGTTTTAATATTTATTCATTTAGATCTAGTCCTCTTAAGCAGCATTTTTTCTTCATTTCTCGTATCGTACTTACTGCCCATTCCATCCTCCTAGATTTGATTACCATAACAATATATTACGAGAAGTAGGCATACACATTATTCTGTAAACTCCTTATTATGCATTTATTTTCAGTGTTCTGTTACTTATTCTCTTTTAGGTACAAGTAATCACCTCAGGTGCCTTTTCTAAGACATCCTCCATTTGTGTTCACCCTAGTAAGCAGGAAAACTTTATTATGCAAGTTTGTACTAGGAGTAAAAATGAGAGTTTTGTGGACCTGCATTTTAATGATTTCAGTCTGAGATAGAGGCAGGAACAGAATAGTAACAATCATTTACGGAATTCATTTTTATTTCAACTTCTTAGTGGATGCAATTTGGGTTTTCTAGATCGTTCCACATTACTTGAAATTTGCCAAAATTTCTAATGATATATTAGGTGTCGCAAGCAGTTTCGATTAATAACAATGAACGTGTGTAGGAATGCAGATTTTATTCACTGGCATGGCAAATATTTTGCATTTTACTTGAATAAGGGGCAAGGTTTTGCGTCTGTGTAACCCTTTGATTGGTAAAATAAATTTAAAGATTAATTTCGTACCTCACACAGAGTACAGTGTGATTCCACTAGCAAGACCAGTTGGTTAATGTTGTGTAGGAGGGAAAATGGCTGCTATTTTGAAAATCGTAGAAAACATAAAAACATTGTGTGGTCAAGATTTAGATTTTCTCGATGTTGCTAGAGTTGGACATGTGCTAAACAGTGGGCATTTAAGGGTTGGTACATGCGAAGCCCACCACTGCTGAGGCGTGAAGAGGATGGGTGCTGAACCTCATTTGCTGTCCATAGGCTTAGTCATGGATATTTTGTTTTTTGGACCATGCATTTTCAATATGGAAGACCAAAAAAACCAAAAAAAATCACAAATTAATTCTGGATTAATTTATTACTGATCAATCACTCCAACATGTTTCGGCCCCTCAGTCGAGGCCATCATCAGGGAGTTCGAAATCCTTGAAAGTTTCCAAGCCATTGTATTGATCTAAAACATGTGATAAAATCCAGTATAAAGTTACATTGAAATTATTAATTGAGTATAATAAAAATCCTGAAGTGGTTAAGTTAAAATGTTAAAATTGTAAGTAGTAACACAGGTATATAATTAAAATCTCAAGAATGATAATAAGATAAAGATTAACCTTATTCAACCGTGACATCAGGTATGTTCAGAATAGTTGTTTCTAACGCATAATGACTGAATTAGGATATGGGCTATGGCAGATAGTAATTAATTGGGGTTGTACAAGTAATTATAATAAAAGCCTGAGTAAATCCAAACTAATTTGGTTAATATTAAAAAACCAAAAAATTCTTTTAATGGCCTGTTAGAATGTTGTAATGTATACATGTTCGCGTCGTGATGTGATAACTGTGGAACGCTTAGACGGAATAACGGGTTATGCTCAGGTACCTGTTGTTCTTGGACCAGTTGGTTCAGGTCATGCAACCGTAAAATATGGAAATTCTCCCATTGATTCATGATACCACCATTAGTACATGATTTTAGGAGGTGGAGGGTTTGTTCAGGGGGTCCATACTTGTGTTGGTGATTCAGAATGTGTTGCACATACGCCGAGTTGGGGCTGTTCGTTCTGATGCATCTAATGTGTTCTCTATAACAAACGGAGATGGAACTACCAGATTGGCCCACATATGATCTATTACAAGTGTTGCATTGAATGTGATATATTCCACTGTCTTGGAGTCTGTTACTGGGATGGTGGCATTGTAGTCTATGGAGAATAGTGTCAGTTGGTCTGAAGGCTATGTTGATATTAGTACGCTTAAACAAATTTGTAACCTTATGTATTAGTGGGCTGGAGTAGGTGAATGTAAACCAAATCTTGTGTTGTGATTGGGTTATAAAAAATTACCTTTAAAATGAAAGCATCTTACCCATGTATTTTGTTTCACAAATTCTTGAAGAACAGTCTGCACCGTTCCACATATGGGATACTGTGGGACTGCTTGTAACAAAAATCACAGTAAAGACATATATTATATTTATTGACGTCTTAAGTCGTACAGTGTGTTCTCGCTAGTTGTCGGAATACCTGGCCTTGCTGTCCGTGTCCCGCTCGGGTCGACGATTGGAACATGAATGCGCAGCGCGTCTACACGACGTGGTCTCGAACAGATGGCAGCACCGTGTAGTAGGC
>Ga0209629_10004088_pt1 | contig 10712 bp, 8 predicted proteins | sample TergutCu122P5_FD_187286 | JGI IMG/M metagenome (GOLD analysis project Ga0209629, IMG submission 187286) | Cubitermes ugandensis P5 segment gut microbial communities from Kakamega Forest, Kenya - Cu122 P5 (SPAdes) (version 2) | ecosystem: Host-associated > Arthropoda: Insects > Digestive system >... | reverse complement strand
TGTCTTACGGAATTGGCAAAGTTACCGTAACTGTCATGACATTAATTCCTAATGAAACCATTAAACAGGGATTTCAAGTTGATTTGCAGAACCTATTTCTTTTCACTACACTACCCTTTACTAACATAACAATGCTCTGCATTACTGCAATGTGTGCAGTCCAGCTGGTTGAGTGTTGCAGCATTTCAACAGCAATAATACTGTTTACCCCAAGATAAAACTGAGACCCTCCTCAAAGTTCAAATCTTGCCACCAGCCCACACTACTGGGAGAAAACACTCTATTCCCACATAGTAAGGTGCTAGTCATGACTGAAAGTTGGTACTGTTCATCACTTCAACTTAAAAAAACCTTATACATTTTGAAGGCTGGATGGACCTCCAACTTCAAGCATTAGAATGTATTGTCTCAATCCCTGTGCCTGCGATGATAATTTTGGTCAATGACCATGACCACACACCATTGTCAGATAAAGATTAATTAAATAAATGTTGTTCAACAATTATGCTTGTCAATGAGACACCTTATTTTGCACTTGTAAATCAACAATGACAGAGTAAATTACCACAGCCTGTAATATCATAAGAAAATGCACACAATGAATACACAATGCAAACTTACATATTTATCATGACCTTCTGTTTTAAGAAGGGTTTATTTCACACACAGTAATACTCCTGTAGTATACAAACTAAGATTCTGCAGTAGCATATTTACTTCCAACACTTCGTAACATTTTGATTTCATAAAATACACTCGTCTTCAGCCCTGTGCTCTTGGGGTACTGTTATATTACTGAGACCATGCATCTGACAGGTAACACAGTTACAGCTTAGTGCCTTGTAATGCATTGCAGAAAACATGCTGCAACTGGAACATACTGTCAACAAGACCTTTATAAACAGATTTTGGAGACAAGTATTCAATTACATCAGGTATGTGGGTGTGAGATACACAATCAGAGGCCCCTCAGGATCACTATAGATTAAGCAGTATAACCAGCAATAAGCACCAACAGCTCTGTTCACTTGCTGACTCTTACCTTAAAGAGATACAGAGTTAGCAGAGAAGTTTGGTTACAATTGAAAAAGGTTACATTGTCCCTGTGCTGACATAAGCATTATGCCACGAAGGCATATAAATTTGAGGTACAGCTCCACACATTCTTAACCTTGGCACCAAATAAAAGTGAGAAGTCAACTGCCACCAGTACCCAAAACATAGAAGGCTGGGTGGGCCCCAGAGTTGGTCTGATGTTTTTAAGCACAGATAAAATTTCTTGTCCTACCACAAATTTAACCCTGATTCCTCAGTCATCCACCCTGTATCCTAGTCACTATAATGACTGAAATATCCCAGCTCCTACTTTGGTTACAATAAATTTCATTGCAGTCCCCTATATATGTTCCCATAAGGTAACATCATTATATGTCCCATTTATTATCTGTATATGTGAATTGATATAAAGGAAATATTGAATGTCCAATAACATTTTCCCCACATTTTAATGCCAAAATATGTTACAGCCTAAAGAACAAAAATGAGGCTAATTATATCAAAACATTCCAGCAAATGTGTTAAATAACAAAACATTATGAGATTTGAAGCTCTTATGTCACTGAAAATATAGAGTGGAGCCTTCTGGAATGTGAAACATGTAGTCTGTTACAAGGTTACCAACATTCTGAAGCAACAGACTGCCACCATCTTCTCCTACCCTGAAGATATAGACAGCACTTTCCTCTAAAATGTTAACCTTGTACCAGACTACATGGCATCACATCCCAGCAAACAACAGTTTTGATAAAACTTCATGTATCTACTACCAATAACGTTACTTGTTACTCATATTATATGTTTGTACATATAGGGTCATTACTTTATCTGACAACTATCGGTTGCCACTGCTTGTGAGCTTGCTTCATACTTTAACGATACTGTAAATGGCTCATGTTATATAGCAGGGCTGGCCAACTTCAACAAACAGGAGGGCAACATAATTCATACAAACATGCCTGAGGGCTGCATATATGTAAAGGAAGGTAGTAGGCCTTACTGATCTTGGTAAAATGCAAAGAATGAGTGGTTTACTGTGTGCTGTCTCAAAAGTGATGAATTACAGGTTGTAAACATTTTCTCTGCTAATAAAGTCATCAAATTATGTTCTGTACACATATTATAATTTGTTAAACTGTATTACTGAAACTATTCACACTAATGAAACTATTCAAGTGACTGAGGCCCACAAATACTTTACTTTAGGGCCACATGTTGGCCAGCCCTGCTACACAGCATTAAATAAATATTAGTGAAGACTTTCAGGTTAGTCTTGACTTCAATTTTACATACAGCATGTAAAACAACTTGTACTGTGCGGTCTGTCCTTTACTTCTACAGTGAGACAAGACATGCAGTGTACATGTAAAGGTCTTAACATTAACAAAGTAATCATCACTATCATACCACCACCATTATACACATCATGAAAGCCTGCAACTAGACTGTATTCTAAAGCAGTTCAATCGAACTGCCATCTTTACAGCGTATTCCTCATAGACACAGTCTAAATACTGGTCACCCATATAATCTCCATAGCATGTTGAGGTTAAGAATATGTGAAGCTACACCATCATGGCATGTTCAAAGGCAAATTTACATAAATTTCTGGAAAATGGAAAGGGATTAAAGTCAAAACAGAATGTATTATAGGGTAACTGTAAACCAAACACAAAATAAAATGAATGGCGAATACTGCCTGAATATGTTTCATAGTTGTGTGTTGCCCACTGTTACTGAGTGGGACAATTATGACAAACTGCATTTCATGCAAGATTTTGCATTTCCCACTCATGTGAGGCTTGACAACCATTCTCCTGGTCAGTGGATGTAGCGTGAGGGACCAACAGAATGTGTCGTGTGTGATTTCTGTGTGTGGGCCTAAGCAACAATGGAAGTATACTGATCCAAAACCATACTTCATGAACTGGAGCAACAAATCCAAGAAACATCTACTGATGTTCTTACTGACTTCTTAAAAAAAAGCATTATGAGAGTCTGTACCTTCCATGGTGCAGAAGTGTGCAACATGCTGGAGCCTATGGTGACATCTGACACTAAATGGAAGTATATGGGCCGTAACATGGTGCAAGAATAGTAGCAATATAGCATTCCACTTAAGAAATGGAGCCACTTAGTATTATGTATTTACTTTCCAACTGCAATGTACTTTGCGGTAGTTCATTTTCAAACCATGCACCAGTTTCAAGTGAATCAAAGTACACCATACTAGTGCATTTGACTATATTCAACACAGTGGAAAAGTTGAAAGTATACGATGGTAATGATCAAAGTAACTGCAACATTACATAATAACTGATTTTCATTTCCCCTTACTATAACCTGATCGACAATTTGAAGAATATATACTGGATTTCACTGGCAATGATTACAAGGAATGTTACTCAGAATAACATGTAATGGTGACTGTCATGAACACAGTAGAGAACCTTTCAGTTCCATAAAACTGCAGGTACATTCTGACTAACAATCAATTTTTTAAGAAAAAACCTGCATCATATACTTAGTTAAGACAGAGACGGGTAGTTAAAACCAATCACAGACCTACTCCATGAAGCATACAGAAAATGAACACATTAATCACTGCAAAGTCGAAACCTAAATTCAAGCTGCCACATGACAGAACTGGCTGGGGTTGAGAAGACCCAATTGGAGTGCAGTACAATGAAGACTTAGTTCCTATGGCTAGTGACGTAGTTCCTATGGCTAGTGACGAAATCTGAGAGAAGCTGTGAAAAGAACTGCACAAGGAACAAAGTTGACACCTATAAAGCTGGTGGCAGATCTAATGGGAAAAAAGAAGATATTTTAATAATATAAAAGATACACTCAATGGTATGGACAAACAGAAAGAATGATAAAAAGCCCCTGAAATAACTACAGTACTCTTAGACATAATATGGGAGAAAGGTGTTTCAGTTGTGGATGTGATATAGCATAAAATAAGATGATGATCAAGAATCGTGACAGGAACTTGGAAGGCCTAGTACAGCAGATAACTGTGAGAACCCTCAATCAGGAGAACTGGTGACCAAGCCAAGAATGGAATAGATTCAGTGTTGCCACTACACCAGTATGTTTATTGGATATAATGGAACAAAGACTGGAATAAGGTACAGGAATTGGAAATGTACCAGACGTTTTATAATTCAGTCTCAATACTTATGTGGCATGAAGGCAGTACTAGCTAGGCAAGTGTCTTGGAGTCAATATAAAAATGTGACACCTGAGTTTACATTTCACAGGACTGATAATCAAGATTTTGCCTATTTGAAATCAAATCAATGAAAGCACATTGTGGCCTGAATCTAGAACTAGAACCCACGCATTAATGGGTTCTGAATGTACTGATATATATGTTGTAATATAAAAACTACAGTACATGGTTACATCTGGAATGACAAATTGGTAAAGGAAAGAAAATTCAACAACTGCACATACTCATTGCTCTTGGCGCCTTTGTCCCGTTTCATATTGCAGCAGTATTCTCTGCAGTGCATCATAACAACCACACACTGCCAGAGGTGGAAGATTGAACACACAGTTATAGTACAGTCATGAATACATATATTACCATACAGTACAGCTTTACATATGAGAAACAAAGTAAAACTTTCATTTTAAAAAGAGCTTCAATACAGTGAAAAATATCAAAGGATAAAATGCAAATGTAATCTATCCATTTTGCAGAACCAGTTCAATATGTGTCACTTAAGGAAAAAATTTCAAAGTAAACCTCATGCTACGTAACCACAAACATCAGTGACGGCCAATTTGAGCAATACCCAACTTGCAGTTATGATGAAAGACTCCCCTCCCACAAACCATCCCAAATTATCCTGAACATCAATACGTCGCACAGTGATTTACTTACGATTTCAACAACTTTATAAGAACTCCAAGGACTTATGGGGATCATGATGGAGCCACAACAATACCACCCTATTTGTGCAACATACTTGTGAACATGACAAAATGCTCTGTAATGAGCCAAACAAAAATTCTGTACTGCATAACAGAGATGGCAAGAAATTCTCTTGAATGACCAAGCCGAAAAATATTACTCTTGTGTGGGTGAGTTTCCGAACACTACACTAAACAGCTAAGATTTAAACAACTTTGGGTAAAACGTCACAACAATCACTGTTAAAAAGTGGCAATGCCACAAAGTACTTCTGCATCTGTTTAGTCAGTTTGAATAACTGGATACCTACAGCAATTCTACATGTACTCTGTCAGGAAAAAGGAGAAAACACATTCAATCATACACAATGTTAGGATTAGCTGAATACTGTCCTAAGAGGTCTATAAGTGTCATCAGTTCATGAATACTTGCAGGTGAATCTATTGGCTTTACAATTAGATCCTGCTCTATGAAAGACAAGGCAGAATTCTCCAGTCTACTTCGTAAGGTCAAAACACAGCACTAATGGGAGCTCAGTCATAGATTCATATCAAGCTGAAACTTCTACTACCCTCCAGAATAGTAAGGGCATTTGTGTATACATATATACATAAACTACAAAGTTAATGCAAGGGGTGTCAAACATAGTCCAAGGGCCAATTGTAGCCCACACCCTGAACTACATATCTTTTAAATTTCCAGCCTGGCCTACACACTGACTGAAGGGAATGGATTAGCCACAAACTGTGACTTGAGACAGGCATGCCTCCAGTTAAAATTCTTATAATACAAACATATTTACCTTATTCTAAAATATAATCTTCCATTTCTTCACATTAAAATTACAGTTAAGTAAAAATACCTCACATTTATATATCACACTTATTCAACGGAATACCACACTCGGTGTGTGACCTTCGCGTTTGTCGTTCTTTATATCACATGTCACCACACCAAGTCCTGAGCACATCTGCCACTTTCAATAACATAAAGTCATAAAATGCAAACACCACATATAGAAAGTGTGAACACAGTGGCAGAGGTGCCAACTTCTGTATACATTAACTTTTGTTTTAAGAACACAGTTCAGTATTTAGGTTCAGTACTGTAGGCCTTTTATTACTAGGCTTTATATTAAATACTAAGGCATACACACTGTAATGAACTTAACATTTATTTTCACTTTGCTCTAGCATGTGCTGCATGTGTATATATCATTGTCTGTCTGTTTGGATTGTACCTCTGCAATTCACAGTGTCCATTTTACTACACATCCTAACACAAAATTATTTTTCCAATTATTATGTTATTTTTTATAATACCATTATCTAAGACCAATCACATCAAACACATATATTACATTTCATCACACACAGCCCATAAAATGTGTTGGAGAACTGTATTTAATTTCTACATTCTAGTACAGCAAGGGATGAATGTTTTGTGCAACACATTTTCATGGACCAACAATCTTTCTCACCTGTTACATAATACTTATTTAGAATTTTTGTGTTCCATACTAACAACATTAACTGAATTTGTAAATCAGAATCCTGGCTGTAAAAATGTCAGCAACTGAAAGGACCGAAAAAATGTTACTTGGGCAAAATAACACATCTCTCGTATTAATTGCAGGGAATATGTAGAAACAAATAGGGTGTGGGGATGATTATAAGTACAGGGCGTTTCATAATGTTCTCCGTGATTACAAACATTTATAACAAGAAAACCAAAGGACCTACCTTAATGTAATTGTTCACAGCCACAGGAAAACTTTTCCAGTTTTCCTGTGGCTGTAAACAATTACATTAAGGTAGGTCCTTTGGTTTTCTTGTTATAAATGTTTGTTATCAAGGAGAACATTATGAAACACCCTGTAGTGAGTGTGGAAGAACATGGTAATGTTGAAACCCTCAACAAAAGTTACTATCCCAGACCTCTCCTACAGGGCCACAGGGAAAGCATTAACTAGGAGAGAGACATTTGCCAGATACTTAAACCACATCATCACAGATACGAAGAAGCAAAAACGGTATTATCTGAAGCATAAAATATTCAGCTACGGTACATGCACTACTTCCAGAAATGTTGACAAATCCTGCATGGAGCAAGTGTTATCTCACATGTTCTTAGACATGTATTAAAGGCTATGTCAAAAGGCACATTCCTGCTTTCACCTTAATTGCCAGCTAACTGAATTGCTCTTCTAAGATTCAACAAACATTCTCATCCCACACATCCTCCCAAAAGATCATATACCACTTCCCTTAATTTCTGTGTTGTCATTCTACTATTATTTCTAACATGCGTACATGTCATTCCAGGAATAGGAATCACATGAGGTATAGCACAACAATATTATTCACGCACCAAATGTTGCAAAAGCGAGTGACATGCTTGTCTCTAAAAACATAAGTTTAGGCCTTCCTTTTCACCGCACCATAGATGCTCCTGAATGCCTGTATAAAGATCTGTAAGACACAGATGTTGGCACCCCACTACTTCACAGAATTATGGGCCTGACTCACAGCTGCTACCTGAGAAACTAAAATGGTAATAAGTTTTTGAATGAAGATATGTGAATAGCCACTTAATTTCCCCTGTTGCTCCACAATCCTCATTATTAAAACCATAAAAAAGTTTGACACCCCTGCTACCCAGTCTTGGAACATGACCTGTACTGTCAAGTCGGAAGATGAGTGTAGGTACTCTGCTTAACAATATAGATATGATAGGTTTCAATAATACTACATGGGCTAGTCTATCTCTCAGTGGAGTGACATGTTATATAACTATGACTATCATAATGTTTAGATACAGTAGGAAAATTTCAAAGATGAAGACGTGCTGTCTGGAAGTCCACATTGCACACCAAATGTTATGGTTACTACAAGTCATTATCAGCAGCAATACAAGGAAAGTAAAATGCCTACCTTCAGCCATCACCATTTTCCTTCTAGCAAAAATTTAATGTAATCTGGAATACACTTCATCTTCAATATTCCGTAACTGCAATTAACATACCGTCATAGTCCATAAATATTTGGTATACAGTCATCCCACAACTTACATGGTTCCACACATCATTTGCCCCCAGACACAATACATCATGCAAAGTGAGCAAATTCATATGTGTGACAGTGAAGATGTATTTGAGTTGTTGATCTATCATGATCAAGACCTCACACTCATTCTCTTGAAATGTGGAAGCAAAGTGCCACAGAAGAAGCTGGAAAGCTGATGAACCTCAGCCTCAGCCTAAGAAAACAACCATGACACTTTCAAAGTTGATAGTGGGGTCTGGATTCACTGAAGCTGGCATCAAGGTGCTTTAAGTAGTGAGTAGCCCTGCAACAACTAGATGAGGAATTATGAGGATGCTTGCTTGCTATCAGGAGATTACGAAGGATGAAAAGAGGTTGTGGCCTTGGCAGACGTCAGTGTTTTACTTCATGCCATCTTCAGGTATGCATGTATCACCACCTGCACCGCTGGCCATTGGAGATGATCTAGACAACCTGATGACAGTTCAAGAGGAAGTGCCTCCTCCTTAAATTGTCATGTGTTTGTCACTTAATAGTTTTTGTACATTTTTCAAAATATGAATATTTCTTTTTTCTTGGCTAAAAAATATTGTCTGGAACCATCTTCCTCATTTTAACACTGAGTTTATGGCAAAATCAAGCTCAACTTAATTCATCTCAACTAATGTTGCTGGTCTCAGAACCACCTACAATGTAACTCCTGGAGATTACTGTATTATTAACTGCAGTTACACATTTAGTATATGATTTATAACCAAAACATTAAAGATCAACACTATTTAATTTCTCTAATGCTTTCCACTCATATTTGTTTTATATGCATAATTCATACAGCTCAGATTAAAGACAGCTGCTTGTACATTCTGCTTGCCTACAGCAAAGAGTAGATTCTGTAAGCAGTTCTCTTGATACAGAAACGACAAAAGACCCTGCCATTTACATAAGAACAACCTCACAGTTCATGGAATACAGGTAAGATTTGAGAGGAACACAGATTCTCCAACAGTCAGGTGGCATGAGTTAATATCATGTATACAGTTCAGATATCAACCAATTAAAACTCAGTGCTTGGACATTTTACAGAATGGATGACTGCTACTTACTACTACTACTGATCATTATTCTAACCCAACACCTTCAGCTTCTGCTACATCTCCCTTTACTATTGGAACACCTAGAAACTGTATCTTATATGTATTAACAAAGAACCATTAGCAGAACCTCTGCAAGAGTCACATACCTTCTTATCATGTAATAGCCATGGTTATCAGGGTATTCAGTATGTCCCGCCAATCTCATCTTCCTCGATTTGATCACTCGAATAATACTTTGTGATGAGTACAAATCATGAGCTCCTCACTATACAATTTTCTATATCCTCCTGTTACTTTTTCCTTCTTAGGTTCACATATATCTCCCTCAGCAACCTGTTGTCAAGCACCTTTAGCCCATGCTTCTTCCTTAATATGAGAGACCAAAGTTTACACCCATAACACACAACAAGGAGCATCATGTTTCTGTATTGTATTTTCATCTTTATATCCTTAGGAAGACAACAGGAACACAAAAGGATTCTTGACTGAAGGGTAGCTGACATTCCCTGATTTTAATCTGCTCTTAATTTCAACAAGTATGTAATTTTCATTTGTTGGTGCCCTTCCCAGACATTTGAACTTTGTCAAACTTTCAAAGGATTTATTAGCTATTTTTATGTTGTGAGTTTGTCCTGCAGTTTGTTGACAACACATGAATATATACTTTGTTTTCTCAGCATTTCCTTCTAAACCAAACTCCTCACCAGTGACTGAAAAACTTCTGTGTTTTTCTTCACAGTATATGTTTTTCCCAATAAACTGAAATCATTAGCATTGGCCAAATGCTGATCTGTCCCACCCAATTTCACTCCACCTTGGTTTGCTTGGACCACCTGCAAGTCATATTCTAAAAGCAGAGAACAGGACTGCCAACATTTATGTACACAGTTTTATCATCCAAACCAATGCGTTTCATTAAAACGATCATTTTTAGTTGTGTAAAAAATGCATTTCTTGTATTTGAAAATACACTGAAGTTTCTAGATGGTAAAAGCTGTGCACATAGCAATGACATCCCACAGCATAAAAAAAATAAAAAGATTATACCACCATTGACCAGAACAAAAAGTAAACCAATTATTACTAACCCCAAATAAAAATGACGTTACCACATACAAAAAGCCTTCAGTTCTGTTCACGTTTGCCAGCGGAACCGCTGTATATAAAGAAATTTAGTGTATGTTTGAGAACATTACAACCAGAAACCTCCTAACACAATCCACCAATGAACTGCAGGACACGAATAGCTCTAAAATGCTCTCAAATGAGTCACATTCACTATGCTCCATAACTGTGAGAGGAAAATGAAGTTGATGTCTGCCACATAATTTGTGGCACCCAAGGCAAGCCCCTGTAAACTCTAAATTCTGTAATCTGATGTTTATCTGACCGTGCATCATAGTATAGACTTTTCAAAATACCAACTTAGTGCACAGTTCTTTTAATCTTCAACAATATGTATGTTACACTACACTCCTCAACATGTTTCGAGCAGCACACTGCTCATCATCATCAGGAGGACCAATTGTATCACCACAGCCTCTGGTATCGTCACCCTCTGTATGCAGCCGTACAGTATGCGGGTGGAGAGCG
>Ga0209629_10004087_pt1 | contig 10714 bp, 16 predicted proteins | sample TergutCu122P5_FD_187286 | JGI IMG/M metagenome (GOLD analysis project Ga0209629, IMG submission 187286) | Cubitermes ugandensis P5 segment gut microbial communities from Kakamega Forest, Kenya - Cu122 P5 (SPAdes) (version 2) | ecosystem: Host-associated > Arthropoda: Insects > Digestive system... | reverse complement strand
TCGCACCCGGTGGATATCCATATGCCCGCCGGCATCACGGTGGCCACGCCCGCGCCGACGGAAATCGTCCTGAAAGGGGCGGACCGCCAGCGCATCGGCCAGATCGCGGCTGAAATTCGCGCCGTGCGGCCCCCCGAGCCTTACAAGGGCAAGGGCATCCGCTACGCCGACGAAAAGGTCGTCATCAAGGAAACCAAGAAGAAATAAGGACGCTCATCATGCTGAACAAAAGAGAACAGCGTCTGCGCCGCGCGCGCCAAACCCGCCTGCGCATTGCCGGGCAGGGCACGGCGCGGCTGACGGTGCACCGCACCAACGCGCATATCTATGCCGCCGTCATTTCCGGCGACGGCGCCCGCGTGCTGGCCAGCGCTTCCACGGCGGAAGCCCAGGCGCGCCAGGCGCTGGGCGGGCACGGCAAAGGCGGCAATGCCGCCGCCGCGCAGGGCGTGGGCCAGCGCATTGCCGAGCGCGCCAAGGCCGCCGGTATCGACAAAGTGGCGTTCGACCGCGCCGGGTTCGCCTATCACGGCCGCGTGAAGGCGTTGGCCGAGGCCGCGCGCCAAGCCGGTCTCCAGTTCTGACCGACATCACGGAAAGCTAACCCATATGGCTAAGTTTCAGGCGAAAACGCAAGGCAGCGACGGTCCCGACGACGGTCTGCGCGAAAAAATGATCGCGGTCAACCGCGTCACCAAGGTGGTCAAGGGCGGCCGCATTCTCGGCTTTGCCGCGCTCACCGTGGTCGGCGATGGCGACGGGCGCGTCGGCATGGGCAAGGGCAAGTCCAAGGAAGTGCCCTCCGCCGTGCAAAAAGCGATGGAAGAAGCGCGCCGCAACATGACCCGCGTGTCGCTCAAGGAAGGCTCGATCCACCACAACGTCACCGGCCGCCACGGCGCGGCCACGGTCATGATGGCCCCGGCGCCCAAAGGTACCGGCATCATCGCCGGCGGCCCGATGCGCGCGGTGTTCGAGGTGGTGGGCATCACCGACATCGTGGCCAAGAGCCACGGTTCGAGCAACCCCTACAACATGGTGCGCGCCACGTTCGACGCGCTGGCCAACTGCACCACCCCGGCTGAGGTGGCCGCCAAGCGCGGCAAGGCCGTGGAAGAACTGTTCGCCTAAAGGAGTACCCGCAAAATGACGGACGGCAAGAAAACCCTGAAAGTGCAACTGGTGCGCAGCGTCATCGGCTGCAAGGCGTCGCACCGCGCCACGGTGCGCGGTCTGGGTCTGGGCAAATTGAACAGCGTGCGCGAGTTGGAAGACACGCCGGCGGTGCGCGGCATGATCAACAAAGTTGACTACCTGGTCAAAATCGTTTGAGGAAACCGGCGACATGGAACTCAACACCATCAAACCCGCCGAGGGCGCCAAGCGCGCCCGCCGCCGCGTCGGACGCGGCATCGGCTCCGGGCTGGGCAAAACCGCCGGGCGCGGCCATAAAGGCCAAAAGTCGCGCGCGGGCGGCTATCACAAAGTCGGCTTTGAAGGCGGCCAAATGCCGCTGCAACGCCGCTTGCCCAAGCGCGGCTTCAAGTCGGCCGCGCTGCGCGAGCGCGCCGAAATCACGCTGGCCGACCTGGAACGCCTGGCGCTGGCCGAGGTGGATATGCTTGTGCTCAAGCAAGCCGGGCTGGTCAAGCAACTGGTCAAGACCGCCAAGGTCATCAAAAGCGGCGCGCTCACCCGTGCCGTGAAACTGACCGGCATCGGCGCGACGGCGGGCGCCAAGGCGGCCATCGAAGCCGCGGGCGGCGCGCTGGCCTGATCCGCTACGTCCGCTGAACCAGGAGTAATTCCCTAATGGCCACCACCGCAAACCAGATTGGAAAAACCGGCAAGTACGGCGACCTGCGTCGCCGGCTGGTGTTTCTGCTGCTCGCGCTGGTGGTTTACCGGGTCGGCGCGCACATACCCGTGCCCGGCATCGACCCGGCGGAACTGGGGAAGATGTTCTCGCAGCAACAGGGCGGTCTGCTGGGCTTGGTCAACATGTTCTCGGGCGGGGCGCTGTCGCGCTTCACGGTATTCGCGCTCGGGATCATGCCCTACATCTCCGCGTCGATCATCATGCAGTTGATGACCTATGTGGTGCCCACCTTTGAACAGCTCAAGAAAGAAGGCGAGGCGGGCCGCCGCAAGATCACCCAATACACCCGCTACGGCACGGTGGCGCTGGCGTTGTTCCAGTCGTTCGGCATCGCGGTGTGGCTGGAATCGTCGCCGAACCTGGTTATTCATCCCGGCTTGGGTTTTCGCCTGACGGCGGTGGTCAGCCTGACGGCTGGCACGATGTTCCTGATGTGGCTGGGTGAGCAAATTACCGAGCGGGGTTTGGGCAACGGCATATCAATCATCATCTTTGCCGGTATCGCTTCGGGTCTGCCGCGCGCTTTCGCCGGGATGCTGGAGCTGATCAATACCGGAGCGATGAGCATCATCGCGGCCATCTTCATTTTTGCCATTGTGTGCGTGGTGACCTATTTCGTGGTCTGGATCGAACGCGGGCAGCGCAAGATTCTGGTCAACTACGCGCGCCGGCAGGTGGGCAACAAGGTCTACGGCGGGCAGTCGTCGCATCTGCCGCTCAAGCTCAACATGTCGGGCGTGATTCCGCCGATCTTCGCTTCGTCGATCATCCTGCTGCCCGCTACCGCTGCGGGCTGGTTCAGCGCCGGCGACTCGATGCGCTGGCTCAAGGATATCGCCAACTCGCTCACGCCCGGCCAGCCCATTTATGTGCTGCTGTATGCGATGGCGATTATCTTCTTCTGTTTTTTCTATACCGGGCTGGTGTTCAACAGCCGCGAAACGGCCGACAACCTGAAGAAAAGCGGCGCGTTTGTGCCGGGTATTCGTCCCGGCGAGCAAACCGCCCGTTATATCGACAAAATACTGATGCGGTTGACGCTGGTCGGCGCCGGTTATGTCACCCTGGTGTGCTTGCTGCCGGAATTTCTGATTCTCAAATACAACGTGCCGTTTTACTTCGGCGGCACGTCGCTGATGATTCTGGTGGTGGTGACGATGGACTTCATGGCTCAGGTGCAGAATTACATGATGAGCCAGCAGTACGAGTCATTGCTGAAAAAGGCTAATTTCAAGATGACGCTGTAAAGCGCCATCCCTTGCCGAGTCAATTGGAATCAGGTGAACAGGCTGAGTATCAGGAGAATATCATGAGAGTTTCCGCATCGGTAAAAAAGATTTGCCGCAACTGCAAGATTATCCGCCGCAAGGGCGTGGTGCGCGTTATTTGCACCGATCCGCGGCATAAGCAGCGCCAGGGCTGATAGCCCCGGCGCAACCGTTTTTTGGTAGAGGACGAACCCAATGGCCCGTATTGCCGGTATCAACATTCCGCCGCATCAACATGCCGAAATTGGCCTGACCGCCATCTACGGCATTGGCCGCTCGCGCGCGCGCAAAATCTGCGATGACTGCGGCATTGCCTATTCCAAGAAGGTCAAGGACCTGACCGACGCCGAGCAGGAAAAAATCCGCGACCAGGTCAACCAGTACACCATCGAAGGCGATCTGCGCCGCGAAAACACGATGAACATCAAGCGTTTGATGGACATCGGCTGCTACCGCGGCATGCGCCATCGCCGGGGCTTGCCGGTGCGCGGCCAGCGCACCCGCACCAACGCGCGCACCCGCAAGGGGCCGCGCCGTGCCGCCCAGGCGCTCAAGAAATAAACCGCAAGGAAATCCGATATGGCCAAGGCATCCGCCAGCAGCAACGCCGCCCAGCGCGTGCGCAAGAAGGTTCGCAAGAACATTTCCGACGGCGTCGCGCATGTGCATGCGTCGTTCAACAACACCATCATCACCATCAGCGACCGGCAGGGCAACGCGCTGTCGTGGGCGTCCTCGGGCGGCCAGGGCTTCAAAGGCTCGCGCAAGTCCACCCCGTTCGCGGCCCAGGTAGCCTCCGAATCGGCTGGCCGCGCCGCGATGGAACAGGGCATCAAGAACCTGGATGTGGAAATCAAAGGCCCCGGTCCGGGGCGCGAATCGTCGGTGCGCGCGCTGGCCGCGCTGGGCATCCGCATCAATTCGATCGCCGATGTCACGCCGGTGCCGCACAACGGCTGCCGGCAGCAAAAGCGCCGCCGCATTTAATTTTTCAACCCAAGCCCACTGCCGGCGGTTTCAATCCGCCGCCGGCTCCCGCGAATCAAGCTCGATGCGCGGCAGACATGATCTAAAGGAAGCTATCAAGTGGCACGTTACCTAGGCCCCAAGGCCAAACTCTCCCGCCGCGAAGGCACCGACCTGTTCCTGAAGAGCGCCCGGCGCTCCATCAGCGACAAGGCCAAGTTCGACTCCAAACCCGGCCAGCATGGCCGCACCTCGGGCCAGCGCACGTCCGATTACGGCTTGCAACTGCGCGAGAAGCAGAAGGTCAAGCGCATGTACGGCGTGCTGGAAAAGCAGTTCCGGCGCTACTTCGCCGAAGCCGAGCGGCGCAAGGGCAACACCGGTGCGAACCTGCTGTTCCTGCTGGAGTCGCGCCTGGACAACGTGGTCTACCGCCTGGGTTTCGGCTCGACCCGTGCCGAGGCGCGCCAGCTCGTGAGCCACAAGGCGATTTTGGTCAACGGCAAGCCAGTCAATATTCCGTCGCTCCAGGTCAAGCCGGGCGACATGGTGGCCGTGCGCGAAGAGTCCAAGAAGCAGGTGCGGGTGCAGGAAGCGCTGCAACTGGCCGCGCAAATCGGCTTTCCGGCCTGGGTTGAGGTCAATGCCGACAAGGCCGAGGGCACTTTCAAGAAGACGCCCGACCGCGACGAGTTCGGCGCCGACATCAACGAATCGCTCATAGTCGAGCTGTATTCGCGCTAACCCAAAGGGGCGGCACCGGCGTGTGATTGCCCCGGCCGTGCCGTTTCTGTTTATTTTTTTCCCGTCGCAGGGCGTTGCGACGGGGCCCCAGCCTTACCGGTGTAACGAACCGGGGGTATTGAGAGGAAATCAAGACGATGCAAACCCAACTGCTTAAACCCAAGGCCATCCATATTGAGCCGCTGGGCCCCAACAAGGCCAAGGTCACGCTGGAGCCTTTTGAGCGCGGCTATGGCCACACGCTGGGCAACGCGCTGCGGCGCGTGCTGCTGTCGTCGATGGTGGGTTACGCGCCTACCGAAGCCACCATTGAAGGCGTGGTGCACGAATACGCCAGCATCGACGGCGTGCAGGAAGACGTGGTCAACATCCTGCTCAACCTCAAGGGCGTGGTGTTCAAGCTGCACGGGCGCGACGAGGTCACGCTGGCGCTGCGCAAGGAAGGCGAAGGCCCGGTCAAGGCCAGCGACATCCAGATTCCGCACGACGTGGAAATCATCAACCCCGACCACGTCATCGCCAACCTGTCGCAAGGCGGCAAGCTGGAAATGCAATTCAAGGTCGAGCAGGGGCGCGGCTACGTGCCGGGCACCGTGCGCCGTTTCAGCGACGAACCGAACAAAGCGGTCGGCCGCATTGTGCTCGACGCCTCTTTTTCGCCGGTGCGGCGCGTCAGCTATGCCGTGGAAAACGCCCGCGTCGAGCAGCGCACCGACCTGGACAAGCTGGTGATGGAAATCGAAACCAACGGCGCCATTACCGCCCAGGATGCGTTGCGCGCCTCCGCCGCCATCCTGGTTGACCAACTGGAAGTGTTTGTGCAACTAGAAGGCTTGCAGGTCGATTCAGGCTACTTGCGCACGGCGGGCGGCGCAAGCCAGTTCGACCCGATTCTGACGCGGCCGATCGACGAGTTGGAGCTGACCGTGCGTTCGGCCAACTGCCTCAAGGCCGAGAACATTTTCTACGTTGGCGATCTGATCCAGCGCACCGAAAACGAGCTGCTTAAAACCCCCAACCTGGGCCGCAAGTCGCTCAACGAAATCAAGGAAGTCTTGGCTGCGCGCGGCCTCACGCTCGGCATGAAGCTCGAAGGCTGGCCGCCGCAGGGGCTGCCGCTGCACTGATTGCCTTGGCATGCGCGGGCACGGCATGATCCGCGCATGTTCTCCCCGGAGCCGTACCTGATACGGCGGCTCCTTGAAAACCTTAAAACCAGAAAGGAAACCCCATCATGCGTCACGGACTCGGACTGCGCAAACTCAACCGCACCAGCGCCCATCGGCTGGCCATGCTGCGCAACATGACCAACTCGCTGATCGCGCACGAAGTCATCAAAACCACCCTGCCCAAGGCCAAGGAACTGCGCCGCGTGATCGAACCCCTGATCACCCGCGCCCGGCAGGACAGCGTGGCCAACCGGCGCCTGGCTTTCGCGCGCCTGCGCGACGACGCCAGCGTCGCCAAACTGTTCACCGACCTGGGGCCGCGCTTCAAGGCGCGTCCGGGCGGCTACACCCGCATCCTGAAAATGGGCTTCCGCGTCGGCGACAACGCGCCCATGGCGCTGGTGGAACTGGTCGACCGGCCTGCCGACGAGGCCAAGCAAGGGGAATGAACCTTAGATCAGCGGCGTAGGTTGGCGGTGAGCCGCAGGCGAACCCCAACTACAAGGGCTGATCTATACGCCGGCTACCGCCCGTAAAGCGGCCCCAACTCGGCAACCGCCTTTTGAATCGCGGCGCGCACGGGGGGGCTGTCGATCATCTCGCTGCAGTAAAGCACGGGCAGCGCCTTGTCCCTTCGCGGACCGGACTCGGCGCGAATCACCGCCATATTTCCCCTGGCGATCTCGCGCTTGACCGCGTCATGGATGGCGGCCAGGGCTTCAACCGGCGCTTTGCCGCGCTGTATCACCGCCGACGCCCAGGCGTCGCCCTGATCCTTCAGATACGGCTGCGCCTGATGCGTCAAGCAGCTTGCGATGGCATAGCCTTCAACATCGCGCAGCACCTTGGGCCGGGGGGCGCCCACCGGTTCCACTTGGGTCGCGCACCCGGCGACAGCCAGGCCCAGCAACAGCAAAACGGCGGCGCGCATTACGGCAGCTCCCAGAATTCAGCCAGCGACGTTTTGACGTTGGGATAGTCCGGATTGACATAAGTCGAATAATTGTCGTGGCCGGGTTCGCGGTAAGTCGTCCCGTTCCACAACGCGATATGCCCGGTGGCATCGTCCCAGTTCACGGTGAACGCAATCACGCCCTGGCGGCCCCGGAAGGCATCGCCGTATGGTCTGGTGTTGTCGATGGCCGGCTTGCCCAGCGTCTTGAGCAAATATTTTCGAAGCTCGGCCACCGCGTAGATGATACGGGAACCATCCGCCGTGCCCAGCGTCCGCGCCCCGGCCGCGCGCGCCAATGCCGCGTCAATGGGCGCGCCCGCCTTGTTGAAGGCAACGCTCATGCGGCTTGCGCAAGTGTTTCCATTCGGCCCGAAACCGGGCGCGTTGATGTTCCTCGCGGCGGCGCCGCCGAGCGCGGTATAGAGGTCTTTCAGGCTGGGGTACTTCACATGGTCCGGAAATTCAGCCCACAGTCTGTGAAAGTCAGGTTTAGTCATGAGGGGCCTCAGAGAGGTAGGGGTTGCGCCATTTGATGCGGAGCGTTGCAAATACAGATCTGCACGTTTGAGGCTCGATGGTTATGGCCGTGAGGGGTTGGGGTTGTTCCGGACGGCGCTTCGCTAGTCTAGGCCACCTTGCTGCCCTACCTTGCTATGTTATATCTATAATCTTAAAAAAACCATGTGGCACACCACCGATCGTTATATATCCATTGTTTATTGAAGCATCTAGCTTTATTTTGAAAATCCGCTTCCAGCTTGGCGGGTCCTCATCGAACTCGAAGCTAATTTCCGTGTTCTCTAAGGCCTTCCACTTGCCGTAATGCTTCAGGCTTCTATTCTTCTTGTAATCGATCCAGTATACTTTTCCCATCCGAGTTGCTAAATCACCCTCAAAACCGATTGCTCCACAAAAATCGCCAATTTCGAATCCCCATAACCTGATCAATTTTTTGAAATAATAATCTTTTGGTAGATCGCTGCTTTCATATGGTTCAGGATCTTTAATCAACCTACCTTTTTTCGCTACTTTTGCATACTGGTTATTCTCGTCAGCAAACGGCATATTCAAAAGCGCTATCTTCAGGTCAGATTCTTCCTTTGCGCTCGAGGACGGAAGTGTTCTGTCTGTAACTTTTGCTCCAGGATAATCGCAGATTATTGGCCCCCACCACCCATGAGTAATTCTTAGTATCTGGTATGATATTACGATGCGCGTAAATCCAACGACACTGGCGTTGGTTAAAGCGTTGGACAATGCAATTAGAAATTCTGAGCCTAAACGCTTTGCGCCTGCATTACAAGAAATAAATATTACGTATGCGTTATCGTCTAGTTCGTTGTTTAGGCTTTTAAGGATAGAGCTAAACTTGCCATTGATATTATCTACATTCAGACCTTCCTTCTGTACTTTCTTGAAATTTTCATCTGATTCGTCTCCCGTAGCCGCAAAGTTACCGACAGAGATGCTCTCGATATCCACCAAACCGGGACTTCCATGTGCATTGATCGCCAGTCGGCTGCATTTTTTTCCTGTTTTTTGGCTTACTTCCTGCATGTAAGTCACTAACTCTGTTATGCGTTGAAATCTTTTGGCAAAATCCCAATCGAGATCAATTTTTTGTGCATAATTTTGACCGAATTTATTCTTGGCTTCCTCCTTGTCGAAGCCACTATTCGTCTCACACACCACAGTCGAAGATCCGCTTGCCGCAGCCCATAATTTATACCCCATTTTCAATCTCCAAAATATGACAAGGAACATAGACCAGAATCTATTTGATTCAGAATAAAAGCAAGGTAGCCTGGACTAGCGAAGCGCAGTCCGGAGATTGTGTTACTCGATACAGAGCATCGCAAATACAGATCAGCACGTTCTGGGTTCAATGGTTATGGCCGTGAAGGGGTTGAGGTCGTCCCGGACTGCGCTTCGCTAGTTCCAAATGTTGAGGTTCGCCTGCGGCTCACCCGCAACCTATGGCTCTTTCGTAGGTTGGCGCTGAGTGAAACGAAGCCCAACAATCGGATGCAAAACCGGCGTGGTCTACCACGAGCGAATTTCAGCGCCAGTGATTCATCCCAACGTTGGGCTTCGCTTTGCTCAGCGCCAACCTACAAAATCAACTGGCCCAACCTATGGCTCTACAAAATCAACTTGCCCAACCTACCGCCCTCAAATCGGCAGCGCCTGAATGTACTCGGCAACGTAGTCTGCAATTTTCTGCTTCACCATATCGCGCGTCGCATCCAGCACCGCTTGGCTGGTCGCCGCCGTACAGTGGGAATAGTGCAACTTCGCATCGGTCGTGTTCAACTTGAACAGCAGCACCTGCGTCAGTTGCGTCGTCGCCACCAGAGAAAAGGCCGCCATATCCACCTCAAAGCCGCCGCCCTGCGCCGGGCGCGCCAGCGCAAAGCTGAACTTCGCTGCCCGACCCGTCTTGCTTTGTCGCTCGAACAGCGTCAGCCACGGACTATCTTTGGTTTTGAGCGCGTTCAGCGTCGTCGTAATCAACGCCAGCGCCGTCGGCGCGCCGCCCAGCAGTACTGCGGCCACCTCAAGAATCCCCTCATGCACCGTCACGGCCTCGCCGCTGTAGATGTACTTGGAAGTTTCCAGGTCCTGCACCGCGAAGCCCAAATGCAGCAGCGTGTTTTGATAGCTCCTGTACCACGCCTTCACATCGTCCCTGCCCTGCACCTCTTTGTCGGCCCCCAACTGCGCCAGCAGCAAAACATGGGTCAAATCCTCCCGCTGCTGCACCGTCACGTCCGGCGTAAACGCCACCGCGTCCGAAGCTACCACCACCGCCTGCTTCTGCCCCGCCTCAAACACCGGCGCAAGCTCCTCGGCGCTCAACATGCCGCCCGCACGCGGCGGCGGCGGCAGCGCCAAATTGGTTATGAACCCGCGTGCCTGCTCAACATTGATCTTCATGATCGGCTCCTTTTCAAACAGCTTTCCAACTCAGTAGGTTGGGGTGCGCGTAGCAAACCCCAACACTTAGTATACAATGCTGATTTTCAGGGGAAGAAAATAAGGCTCGTTGGTATTCCTAAATGTTGGGCATTGCCTTCGGCTCCGCCCAACCTACGGCCCTGCCAAGACAGGGCATTTCGCATTACCGCGTCTCCGTCGTCCGCGTATCCCACCCGAACTTGATTTCGCCGCCCATGCTGCCGTCGGCTTTCTGCGGCTTGTACGCAAATTCAATATCGCCGTAGGAGATGGTCACGTTTTCATGCACGTCGCCGCCTTGCGCAGCGCTCATGTTCACATCGGAGATGTACACCTCCTTGAGCGTGACCGTCATGAAGGTCTGCTGGCCTTCGCCGGACTTGGCCATGGTGAGCGTGGCCTTGTCGAAGTGCTTGCCGTTGGCGCAGTACTTGGCCAGGGTGGGGGAGGCGCTGTCGTACAGCTTGGAGAGGCTGACCATGCCCGGCGTGCCCTTGCCGACGGCCGAGCCGCTGCCGACGGTGCAGGAGGCGTTGTGCACGCCCCAGCTCCAGTTGAAGATTTCGATCTCTTCCTTGTGGTCCTTCTGGACGGCTTCGCCTTTGACGCCGTCAAGTTTCAGATAGCAATCGATGCTCATGTCTTTCTCCTTTGCGTGGCCTGTCTGTGATGCGGCCGAGTTGATGAAAAAAATTTCGCGGCAGACTCTGGGGCAGTGAATCCGGACTTGCCAGGCTGCTGCTTACAAAACGAAAGCGGCGGGCGGATTTCAAAA
>Ga0209629_10004085_pt1 | contig 10715 bp, 7 predicted proteins | sample TergutCu122P5_FD_187286 | JGI IMG/M metagenome (GOLD analysis project Ga0209629, IMG submission 187286) | Cubitermes ugandensis P5 segment gut microbial communities from Kakamega Forest, Kenya - Cu122 P5 (SPAdes) (version 2) | ecosystem: Host-associated > Arthropoda: Insects > Digestive system >... | reverse complement strand
TCTTTTAAATTTCTGTTTCTCACAACTCTAACTTTTAAGAATTAAGGCAGAAACATGTACTGAATTTTTACAGCATATCTTAATGGAAAGTGGTAAGTTACCATTTGTTAGATGAATTCAGGGCATAAAAATTAAGTATTTATTTAAAATAGAGAACAACTATGCGGCCTACCCACTGTCCTGTTCAGTGGGCACCATGGACATCTGTTGCTGGTTGTAAAGAGGCCAAGTTGTGAAGCTGTCACTCACCTCTGTCTAGCGCTGAGGTTACAATTAGTGCATCTGTATCTTCAATTGCGACATCCCCGTTGTGTAAAAAGTAAACAAATGAAGGTAGGAAAAGTCAAAACACAACTATAAAATGGTGGAGTCTTCATTATGCAGACGACATGTTTCGGCCCTTGTACTGGGCCATCTTCAGGTCTAACCTGCGTTGGAGGAGACTATACAGTGTGTTTTTACAACCAAAGGTGGCTCATTACAACTTCGAGATCTCGTCGTTTTGCGGCACAGTCTTGTTAGCTAAGCCTGGTGTAGATCGGTCTCGTGGCGTGTGGTATGGAGAGAGTTTCGAGCTTTGCTGCGTAGATAATATTTCGTAGAGAAGCGCTGGATAGAAGGTTGCCAGGTAGGCGTGGGTACACCTAAACACAACTTTGCTCTTCCCAAGGGTGTCAGTGGGTACAGGAGATGTTTTCCTGGCATTAAAGCCTCCAGGGTGTAAAGATGACCACTCAGTTCCAGCCAGTGCCAAGGCTATGAATGAGTGGAGCAACACCTGTGCTCCCCCATATGCCTTCTTGCCATGCATAGGGATTTCACTTTTACCTTTATTAAAGTAATAGAACTGTAATCCGTTTTAATTGTAAACCAACAAAACAGATTACAGTTCCACTTATAAGACTGTTGATGGAGGTAATACCACACAACGTAAGAGTATATGGAATTCATTGGGTGTTTAATGGTGGTGGCAGCATGTGTATTAATATTGTTTTAATATGAACAGTATACTCAACAGATCAGTCAGTACAGTCTAGATATCAAGATATGTCGCTGTTACTGGCCGGGACTTTTCTAACACCATCCAGAACCAGCTGTGTTCCACAGAGTTCAGGATATGTACTTGCAGCTCTCTTTCTCAGGTAGAAGTGACAGGAGCCTGAAGCTCAGGCTGTGGAGCTTAATGTATTCTGTAGCAGTGTAAGAACAACTTTACTTTTATGATAAGTACCATAAATATCTTTTTTTAACACTAACAATTACGTTTGATCCCGTATAGCAATACATAATGAAGAGCATTTCCCATGGCTTAATGTCACATGGTATAGTGTAGTTGGGAGGTGCCAACACTGCAGGAGAACCTGCTGCTTCTGTCTTTGACCCTGAATATAAAAGAAGCCTGTTCCTCCATTATACAACGAATTGATGCCAGTTAAACTACACAGTCGCATCACAGAAGAACTATTATCTCCTTTAACGATATAAAGCAATTTCAGGCTATCAAGTTTCATTCCACATTGTGTCACAGATTGGGCAGTTATATGCTGGACATTTAATGCAGATGTCCAGATTCAGTATCAGGATTGCCAGGGTAGAGATAGCTGATAAAGGGCAGAATTTTTCATATGATGTACCTTATCATTCTACTGATGAGCCATACTCCTGTCACCATTTGTGGAGTTATGTGACAAACAATGACGATGTGCACATCATTACAACATCAGTCTTCCATAGCACTTATGATTTACTCCACACATCACAAAAAGATATTTATGGAAGAATGGAAATATCTAGTATTTAATAAGATATATGATGAATAATTTTTATTTTTTTTTTTACACAAATACAATTAAAAGAAAATCAGAAATTTATGAACCAACAGTAATATAAACTCTCTTCAAAATACATATTTTTTTCTGACATAAATATATACAAGGCACTATTCAAAAACAGGACTTATTATTACTACACATGCTTATAAAAATAGGTAACATACATTTAACATCAGGATCACGGTATAAATTGACAATAATACCGTTACAAAAGTGTGAATAATACAAACTATCTCTATTATTCCTGCATGAAGTGAGCAAATATACTGAGTAGAATTCCTAAAAATATCCTTATTCAATAACCTACCAAATATCCATCATATATTAAAACAAATACAATGAAGGAAGATGAAAAATCAACAAGCAGTCATATGGGTTTTGAAGGCCTGCTTTATAATACAAATAGTTATCAACTGCTATACAATCAGGTATTTAACCTCAATATTAGTATATCCTGAATAAATATATACATTATTTGTAATCACAAAATAGGCAAACATATGTTCTTCTAAATTTAGCCACACAAAGGAAGCCATGTTATGAGAACAGCAGAAAGTTTATGTATTTTCAAATCTTAAAGAGTGTAAGAGGATTCACCAGGCTTAGAATATGGACAATGGCAGATTCTCATCACCATGATGATAAAGTCTTGATTCTACAAATGGTGGGGAATTTCTTGACTGAGAAACTGCACTTATCTCAAGGACTCTCCTCGATGTAGCTGGGTAGTTATTTAAATACCTCATCAAAATGTATGATATCTCCAACAGATCTTGTTGGTGTCTAATAAACTGAACTTTTGTATGATAAACAGTTTCAGTGAAAAGTGATTACATTTGATTTTGTCATATAAGATGGGTTTTGCAGAAAGATGAATCACAATTAAACTTGGCAGACTACTATTAAAGGAGACACGCAACAAACTCTTCAGTCTCCAATTTTTTAATGTAAGAAATCAAGAGTGTTTAATGTCCAAAGGCATTACAGGGTTAATCAGAATCCATTCTTGCAGATAGACACGACCTCTCCATTCCCTCAATAATCCATTTATTTTGTTCACTTTGTATAAAAAAGTACAAACATACTGGAAGAAGATGCAAACCTCAAACTTAAGCCATTATTTCAGGTAAAAATTCTTACTTCACAGCACATAATTTCAGACTTGGATGGATGTTAAATCAATGTTACACAGTAAACCAAAGTTCATAACATTAACCACAGTATTTCAAGCACAAACCATCCTTTGCTCAAAGACATATAAAAATGTTACTGCATCAACACATCATTACAATTACCAGATACTCCCACTGCAACAGTAACACTAGACTTGCATTAGGACGTACCCAGTTCAGACCTTGTCAAGATTACCGACTGTCCTTGCTCTGCCTGTTTTTGTGGTTTGCCTCAATCATTCTAGATGAATGTTGGGGTGTTGCCTGTATATACACCATCACTGCCTCTACACAAATGTTTACCTGCTTATCACTCATTAACATCTCACATCATTCAACACCGTAACCTCCACAACAGAAAGAGTGTAACTACATAACTCATTAACAGTTCCTCTGCGGGTGATATTGCTTTTCTGTCATCACAGTTACTATTCCAACATTAAGTCAAACTAATACTAAAAATTAATAGTTTTGGTAACATAATTAGCTTTCCTTTACAGTTTTAGTTATTTACTTCTGCAGAAGTTATAAAATACTGAACAACTTTGTGAAGCACGCGTCAACTGCAGATATACCATTCAATACAATTTCTTGAACTCTGTATTAATAACAGAATGTAAGCTATTAAATTCACTATCTTCACCTATATTCTTCAGAATTATGGGAATTCAGCCAGACTGCCAGTGAAGTCTGCTGTACTTTTGAAAACATGGTTTTTACACATTTCTAAATATGGCAAATCATAAGTTCATTATGCGACGTGTAACAAATCTCTTGTACCAATGTAAGCTGGCATATCAGTGATATTTATAAACACATGAATTTAGTATTACAGATCATTCTCAGTAGATATTTGGTAACGGTTGACATTTCCCCACTGTTAACACACAATCCTGTATCATTAACTGCAAAAGAAGACAGGATAACTATCCAGTTACTGCCCAAATCAAAATGACTAGCTTGGGGATTACACATCAAGAGATCCAATTTACCAACTTTCAGCACATGACCCTATTCCTTATCAAATCAGTCCCACAAATAAATGCAACCAATATAACTGTGATCTGAAGATCCAGGTCTTCTTGGATGTTACGCTCTGTCAAATGGTAAACATTGACAGATATGGTGAAGGTTGTAGTGCCATTAAGTCATTAAACTATTTACCAGTTGGCATGGCAGAACATCCCTGAAGACTTGATGAATCTTCAACACCACTACTGTGAGAAATTGCAGCACTGTGATCTGTTTTGTGATCTATAATTACAATAAGAACGAATCTAACTACCACTACCACAGAGATCCTTACTTTATAATTGTTTAAGAAATACAGCAATCCTTTGCCAAACATGTTATTTGGACTAAGGTATCTGCAGCTGAGAAGAAGTGGGTTACACATACAATATTGTACTTAATGAAATCCTACCCCTGTAACAGCCAGGACCATGTAACATGCAAATAACTTGATGCATTGCTAATTACTAATGCACCTGTGATTTCTGGTTTTTCTTTATCAGTAGTTTCAAGACACCGTTAACATCCACATATGCTGAGGGCTGAGCTGAGATATCCATTCATATCTAGACTTTTTTTTTACCATATTTCTGTAACATAATGTTCATACACCCCCCATATATACCAGTGTCTTCCATGTAGTCTGTTCACTTTGGTTTTCTAACTCATATTTCCTATGAACTTTGTGTCTCCAACGGTGACAGGTTGACAAGAGATCGCTGTAACAATATGTATAGGCCTATTTTTTCTACTGTCATTACAATTAAGCAAAATAAAATAACACACGGTGTTAAAACATGGTGCAAACTGTTATTCAGTCTGAAAAATTCTTGTTAGTAGTATACAAATACAACATTCTCAAATTAATAAAGGTCTCCCGTGACAGGCCAAGGTGGCCCAAGGGGATCTTGGTAGGTTAAGGCCCCGGATTTCTTGACATTTCGGCACTACAAGGGTGGTAGGTCGTCAGCCAAATGCACCGGCTGCCTTTACCCCAGGAGAAATCCCTGGTACTCACTTTCAGAGGCTGAGTCAACCTCAGGGCACATGGTTCTGTCGGGGGTACCACAGAAAAAATCACCAGTATATTCTCAAATTACAATTGCATATACTTCAGGGTCATTCACTACACCACCTAAATTATCAATAGTATCATTTTGCAGCAAATGTACTGGAAATTCAACAAATCAAATTTTACTGTTCCACTTCTGTTAAAAGACAGAAAGATCAGTACAGTGCCAATACAAACAACAGATAATTTCAGGTACTTATACATATATGCAATTTAGCTTATTGACACAGCCTCAATTCATTATTTATTGTAGAATTTTCTGGGTATCAAACTGCACAAACTGATAAAAATGAACTGAGGATTTTGTAACAGCACTGGCTGCCATCTTCATGATTAAACTGATAGAAAATTCATATCAGAGACTATAATAACAGCCTGCAATGCAGCATGGTTGGTCAGAACATCATCAAACATAAATGTAACTGTCTAATTTTATTTAACAGCTCTGTCAGAAACTCTGACCACAAGGTGGTAGGACTGTTAGTGATAACTGAATTGGTATGGACAAGGAATGAAGTGATCATGGTCCAATTTGAGGTACTAGTCCAGCATTTGCCTAGAGGGACTGAACAAAAGCATGAAAACCCTCCAGACAGCTGGTTTGTGGACAAAGATTATCATCCAGGACCTTACCAATACAGATCAAAAGTCCTACCCATGCAGCTGTAAGATGTGGTGAACATAACCAATGTTGCCAATGGCAGGTTAATTCTCAAGCAATATCCAAGACTAATGCCAAGTAACTCTCTTCTATCTTTTTCAGTCTTCCTTCCTCTTCTGTTTATTGAATTCTTGAATGCATTTCATGGCTTTAGCTCGCACTTTTATCCCTGTCTATGGCAGAGCTGGGTCTCTACAGCCTCTATGATATTATTAATTCCTATCTTCATATCCTGGTAAAATTCACCACTTTGATTGCTGTGTGACGCTCTGAAGACTTTACAGTAAATATGAGCTGCTGAGAAAGTCTAAAATCTCATTATTAATGTATGTTCTGTTGTTTCTTTCAAGACATGATTACTGTTACACACACACAGAGACATATCCTATTTTACCATTAGTTTCTCAGTTTGTGAAATACACTTCATCAGCTATATGGCACTGAATGAGAGGATTTCGAATGATGGGTTGGAAAGGATGTGGAAGGAAGCAGTCTTTAACCTACTCTCCCATCGTTTGCCTGAAGGGAGTTATTAAAACTACAAAAATTTCAGTGAAAATAACCAAAAGAGGAATGCCAGTAATGTCTTCACATCAGCAGTAACTATTAGGCTGTCGCATTTTGGTTCACTTTGGTTAATGTTCTTATGTCTAGAAGGATTTATGTATGTGCATTTCCCATGTTGTAGAACCAGAAATATGGGCACTGCTTCTTACATAGGAATTGGAGAAAAGTTTTGTGTGGCTGTCATTCTAAATTTTACCCCCAAACCCCTAACATAACATGACCATATATGGAATTAGATGAATGGAATTTAAGTTGGAAGAAGTGCAAAACAAGGTACATTTCCCCAACCATGCCACAATTTAGATTGACACTTCATCTCATGCTGCTTCTTCTTGGTTAAGTTATAGCCTTGGAGTCCCACACTGTAGTACACACTGTAAAATGTATTTGTCCAAACATTTTATAAACAAATGAAGATAACACACAAAATCCAAAAGTTGTTCAAAATAAACATATGAGTACTATACAGATAAATGGTCCCTATGATTTATTTTAAAACAAATAAGATATCCTGAATTGTGTTCAAGCAAACTATAGTGTAACTCCTATTACACACGAGGGTTACAGACTTATGCCATTCAAAAAACCATAAAAATTACCACAGAATTCATGACACAGGCCATAGTCACCCTTAAGTAAAGCTGGGATGTTCCTGTGTGTACACACACATAGATGCATTTAAGATGTAAAAGAAAAAAACATACAACCCAGTTTATTTTTTAACATAATTTCTTGGAAAAATTCAGACTGTACATGTGACAAGGGGATGCTAGGAAGCATTGCTGTTATGCCCATGTTATTTTAGATGGTGCAGTGTATTATGTTTCACTTTTGTGTACCTGTACCTACCATTATTTCTGGCTGGTAAAGAAAGTAAGTTTTTATTATGACTGTTTACAAAAAATTCATCAGAAACTCACCTCCACTTATAACATGGGAGAGAATGGCAAAATAGGATTTGTGTTACAGATTTTCAAAACATGGATATATTTTCAAGAACACATCCCATCTGTAATGTGGTGGTGTGCAGTAGGTCATTCTGTCTCAATATATTACTCATTATACATGCCATCAATCAGAAAATCCATTCGTTTATAATGTCTCCTTTCCCAAAATTCTGAACCCTTCTTGTATAGAAATAAGGCCAATACAATAACCAACGGAATAGTCATAATTACAAGAACAATTGGTATAACATAATCAGTCCTGCTTAAGTCTGTACTGTGAGACACAGACTGGGAAGACAGATTTGCAGGTAAGTCGTTAAAAGCATCTACTGTGAACAGTGGTTTTTTGTTCCTTGCAGGTGGAGTTACGGCACCATCTGTTCTATTGAGTGAACTGGATTTGTGTTTATCTTGCTTTACTGAATCAGAAGTGTTTTGTAAAGTATTATCCTGAGAAGTGAGATTTACAGCAGATGCAGGTGAATTTGCAGGCAACATATTCACTGGTTCAGTCACATTACTCATACTGCTACCTGAAAAGGATGTGTTTCTTCCATCCTTCACTATGTCACAACATTTCCGGCAGTTCTTATCACTGTTATTTCTGTTGCCTACATTGATAGTACTGTTGACACAGCAGACACATTTCTTGTCAAAAATATCATCATTATTTTCTGCAGTATCATCAGTGCTTCCAATGCTTGAACCTGACATACTTGAACTATTTTCCTCAGTACCTGAATCTACACCTTTTCGTGCAACAATTTTTGGTTTGTATGAAACTCCTTTTCGTGGCACTATACTTGAACTTCTGTTGTCATTATCAACAGCCGAAAAACTGTCATTAATTGAACTGGACGGATTCAGTAACTCACTATCCGGAATTGACGTTGCATCGAGAGGTGAAATGTCTTGGTGGAGTGTCACACCTCCACCACCTTCCATGTGTAAAATACTTTCATGTGATCTACTGTTCTCTGCGATACTTGTACCACTGACAACACTGTTTGGCTTAACTTGGTCTGTTGTATTTTTTTCTGACGAAAATAAATCCGCCAACTCTTGATTTTGTTGTTTCTGAACATCCTTATTGCCAGTCGGGAGACTGTAACTCTCAGGTCCACCGTCTTTACAGTGGATCCATACGTTTTCCTTGTTACACAACATAAGCAACAACACGCCTATATACTTCAGTAAAATATCCATGGTGTTCACTTACTGTACGCTGTTAATATTAAAGGGTTGGATAATAACAGGTTCCAACAGTCCTGAGAATAACAAGCTCGAAACTTATCTATCACTAAATAATATCTCACTTCTCGTAGAAACACAGAGATTCTTTACCACCTCGTAATCTGTGGTCGCATCATATCAACGTAGACCACTCGGATCAAAAGTATATGGTCGCCGTCGCACGAAACTATAGTTAGAACACAGTCATGCTGAACGCTGCGTTCCGGCACTAGGTGCTCAGCAATTTTTCATCGACCCACGGTCCTGCTCGCGAGTGTTTGAGGTTATGGTTTTATAGGATTGAGTGTTCTTTTTGACTTTCATTTGTCTTTGTGGGCCTATAATGAGATATATGTAGGTACAAGAAGTAGCTTAAGTGTTGTAGGATGCGTAATATACTACATGGAATATTTGTATGATCATCATTCAGGCGTAAACAGAAGATCAATTGAAAATACGTATTAAATTATTTTCAAGGAAGTACTGTCTGTTGTGCAGAAAGGAAAGAGAACGCTACAATTTGCCTAGTGTGTTAATATTGTCAGACCTTAAAAAATGAGGAGTCGCAGTAACTCAGGTGTCCGGTTGGATTATTACCAGAGGATAGTTCACAAGATCATAATGAATCACCAGGTATGTAAACATTTCTGTATTTATAGTTAACCGTGTATGTTGAAATCTTGTTAGCGATATTCTTTGTGCCCTACGTGTAGCCTCACGACTTCTGAAGGAGAGTCGTTCCAGGACCCAATAATGTGAAGTTTATGGAGGGTCTGAAGGTAATGGTCAGAATCATGCTCATACCATGTCTGTTATTAGGATAATGTCCCTTTCTTTCCTTCATCAGACAGAACTATGCACACAAAGTTAAGTTTTATATTTTCTTCATCTGTATTCTAAGAATTAGACGTTCACGTTTATAAACATCTTTTGAATGGTCTTTCTATATTTCTGTACAGCCATAGTTTGTATTGTGGAGCAGGTTCTAGCTGTCTTTTATAATTCATTATGTTTAGTTGGCTTAACCATTTTCCCCTATAGAGGTATATTCTTTGAGTAACAACACATATTTTATTCAATTTGACCTTCACTTTCAGTTTTATGTAATTTAATACCTCTATTAAAATGTCTTAAAAGTTGAATTTCTGCAGCTTTTATTTTTCCAGAATTTTACTGTCACATGCAAAATTGAGAACTACCATTACGTTATGAAATTTCAAATTTTAATGTTTTGTCACTTGCCTGATGTATTCCTTCAGATGGATGTTATGTATTGAGCATGTTATTACCTGGCTCGTAAGAAATGTCATAGCACAATTAAATGAAATTTGAGGTATGTTCTGTAATTGAATTTAAAATAATTATTTTCAGCAGATTTGATACACTCTTACAGCTGTCATTTTTGTTTCCGTTATAGATATTTTCCTATTACAAAAAAAAAATTGTACAGATTTTATAGATCCTAAAGCAGTTTCTAAATGTGTGTGAAAAATTAAGTATGTGTGGTATATTTGCTCATTGTCTTAATGCATTGTTTTGTTCATTTCATATAATTTCACTGTAATAACAGTTATGGTACTCTTTTAATATTTTCAAGCTCCCTGCATTAACTTTGGTGCTTCTGTGTTGATTCACTGAGCATGTTTTCATTTAAGTTATTTTTTTTCTTTCCACAGGATCCAGTAACAGGCCTGTTTCCTGCCAGCCCTGAAAACAATCATGCCTGGATTCGCGATAATGTTTACTGTATACTGGCTGTATGGGGACTGTCAATGGCATACAAGAAGATTGCTGACATGGATGAAGACAGAGCTAAAACATATGAACTAGAACAGGCATGTAAACATATGTTATTTATTCTTACATGTATATGTCCACCTTTTCATACGCTCATTTAGTTACAGTCATCAAAACACAGGTGGGTGTATCATGGATCGGGTAGTTACTCACCAGCCAGTGTTCAGTTCCGGGCCACTCCATGTGTTATTTGTCGTGAACAAAAGAGCATTAGGATGGGTTTTTTTTTCCTAGCACTGGGTTTTCTGTGTCACTGTCATTCCATGAATGCTCCAAACTGGTTCATCTATCACCAGTGCTATACAGGGTGTCACAGGAGGAACGGACCAAACTTCGGGAGGGTGTTCCTTATGTTAAACTATACCGATATAACCCAAAACACCTATGTCCCAAGTTGAACGGTTATTGAGATAATGGCCAAAT
>Ga0209629_10004084_pt1 | contig 10716 bp, 4 predicted proteins | sample TergutCu122P5_FD_187286 | JGI IMG/M metagenome (GOLD analysis project Ga0209629, IMG submission 187286) | Cubitermes ugandensis P5 segment gut microbial communities from Kakamega Forest, Kenya - Cu122 P5 (SPAdes) (version 2) | ecosystem: Host-associated > Arthropoda: Insects > Digestive system >... | reverse complement strand
GCGACACCGAGGTACGCCTCCGTCTTGCCACCGCCGGTCGGGAACCACAGCAAGTCGCCGTTGGCATCCAGCGGTCGTGTCCGATCTGGGTGCAGCGGATCGGCGAGGGCGGGGATGGACAGCAGGAGGAACGCCAACTGGAACGGGTGCCATGTGCGGTTCTTCGGGATGTCGATGTCACTCAGCGCGACGTCGACGCCTCTGCTTCGTTCTCTGGCATAGATGCCGTGGACTCGCTGGGCGGCCATCGCCTGGTTGGCGAACCGGAAGGCGTCGAGCGCATCGGGTTGGGTGTCGGAACCGAGGACGGCGATGCCCTCTCTCAGCCGGATCAGCACGTCATCGCAGCGGCTCATCGCGGTCCCGGCTGACTCGTCGTAGCCCACAACCGATGCGCCGATGGCCGTTCGGTTCTCGGCAATCCATGCCGCATAGTCATCGGCAAGAGAGGTGAGTCCGTCGATCAGGGCCTGCCGGTCGATCACCTCGGGGTCACCGAGGCGCTGCATGTCGAAGAAGCCCTGCGCGACTAGTGCGCGGAGAGCCGGGCGGTCTCGTGGATCTCGTCCGGGCGGCTCGGTCACGGGAAGCTCGTACTCGGGAATGGCTGTCGTTCGCACCTCAGTGGCACGGCCGCTGTCATCGGGCGACTCCATCGCATGGACCGATATCCCGTGGCCGGTGGCGAACTCGACCCGATGACGGTAGATCATCTCCAGTGACTCGCGCTCCGGGTCGAATCCGTCGTCACGGAAGACTGGTCGGCGACGGAACACCGCAGCACCGTGGACATCCCGAACGACGATCTCAGGCTGGAAGACCCAGGCAGCATCCTGATTCTGGGCCAGTTTCTCCTGGGTATTGACCAGGAACAGAGTGACTAGGCGATCACCGTCGGCGTTCAACGGGGCACTGACCGAACCCTGCAGCACAACGGAGGGGCGGGTGTCGTCTGGGGCTTTCGGCGGGATCACGCGATTCTTGAGCGAGATGGTCCTGGTGCCCCCGGCTGGCGACCGCTTCCAGACGCGGAGCCGCTCGACCGACGTGACCGGCTGGTTGGTCTTCTTGTCGATCCGGGTTTTCTCCGCATACTGGTCCAGGTCGGGCCGGCGAGCGTACTGGCCCCAACTGACTGTGACCTGAACCTCGTCAAGGTGACCGTCGACGCAGAAGGTCAGGCCCATCGAGGACGGTACGAGTGACTGGTTGTCGGCAGCGCTGACCTCGGGCTCCTCTTCGTCGTCAGCCATGCCGGATGGGTCGTTGTCGATGCCAATATGGTCAGGGTTCGCATACACTGCAAGGTCATCGGGCACCCCGTCACCCTCCGTGTCATCTTCAGCCAGCGGCAGGACAGACGCGTGCTCACCCGTCGGCTCTACCGGTGCCAGCTTGCCCACCAGGTAGCGGTCCCTCACACTCATGCCGACGATCTCCTCCTCGGGACCGCCCGCTGGTCCAAGGAGGTCATCAACAGCGGCATACCTCAGCAAGTCCCGCATGTACGCCTGTATGCCGGGCGTCGCCTCGGACAGCGTGGGCAACTCGTCGAACCCGTGTCCGAGCGCAGACTGAACCACGCGCTCGAAGATGTCCCACTCAATTCGAGTGGCCTCTCCGGGAGGCGCAGCAAGTCCGACGTCGCTCAACGCGACGGTTGCTTGGGCGTGCTCCAGACGATCGAAAAGTATGCAGACGGTCGAGCGGCTGCATCGAACGCGGTAGACACGGCCGACGCTAGCGACGCTTGCCCCGTCGGATGCGACGAGTAGCACCCCATCGCCGGGTCCAATGGAGCTGCATGCCCGGTCAGGATCTTCGATGTGTACTTCGAGCGGCCGCGCGGTACCACCCGTGCGGGTTCGGAGTAGCCACGAACTCACATGAGGGACAATCGCCATGTTGACTCCTTTGCGACATTCACGTGGGGATGAACCAGTGCATAAGCCACTTAGCACCTGATTTCTGTTCTGCTAATCACTGAGATCGACGACTCGTCCAGTCCATATGCTGCGAAGACGGCCTGGTTGAGTGACCTGTAGCCTTCCATCCATTCCGCCTCGCTGGTCGCGGCCAGAACACGTTCAACCGAAGACTCAACGTCGGTGAGCTTACCGACGTAGCCGCTCGGCAATGGTAGCTGTTCCACCAGCGGTCCGGAGAAGCTAATCCCGCCGTCGATTCCCAGTGCCCCGTACTTTTCTTGGACGAAGAACCGCATGAGCTGCGAATTGAGGATGCCGAGAAGGGACACCAGAACGCTAGTGGATTGTCGAGGTATCGCAATCACGCTTGACTTCCCGGCAACGTATTCTCCGCTGCGATCGAGAAATGCCTCGAATCTCCGCATGCCGGACAGAATCAGCTTCGGAGATGACGCCTGAAGGTACCTCCGTGGGTACGTCTCCTTCAGTGCAGACCGTGAGATCACTGGACGCGAATACCTGCTCTTCAGATACCGAACATCGGACAGCCCCCAAAGCGAGACAAATGGATCAATGGTGCCAGTGTTGATGAACCGGAAAGTATCCTGAGTTGGGTCGCCCTCCTCTAGCAAAGGCTTCAGCTCGTACGCTTCAGCGACTGTGAACGGATCGCTTGCGGCCACGTACTCGCCGAATGTCCGTCCTGACGAAGCGATGCGCATCAGCAGATCAATGTGATCTGAAAGAAGGAAACCCCAGTCCTGGTGCGAGCAGATCATTTCTCTCCGGATGGTTGCGGTGCTGTGAGCGCCACGCACGAGCGCGGGAGCACCGTCTGGTCGCCCGAAGGTTGTACATATCGCTGCAACGCCCACACGAGGGAACGCCCGACTGTGTGAATAGTCGAGTACTTGCGTGAGTGATTCTGATGTCTGCTTTCGCAACGCCGTGCCATATGGTGCCGCTAGCCATTTGTTCGGGCTCATTAGCGATGTTAGGCCACCACTCCTCGTGAGACTAATCCCGCGTTCTATGAAAGGTACATACAGGTCCCAATTCCCCCGCGCTGACGAGAAGCACGATACCAAGTAGGCGCGCATGTCTGGGTCAGCAACGGACATCGTCTCGGAGTCGACAAATGGAGGATTACCCAGCACGGCATCGAAACCCGGTTCATCTCGACAAAACACCTCGGGAAACTCCAGAGCCCAATGCAATGGCTTCCGAGGAGTCTCAGTCTGTGCACCGCTAGCTGCGAGACCTCGATGCGCTCGTTCCTCCATCCATCGCCAGGCTGAATCATTTCCCCGAAGATGCTCAGAGACGTATGCTGACAAGTGTGCGTACTCAACACCGGTGGCGCGAGCACTTCCGGGATTGGTTAGCTCGATCCCGACGAGGCAGTCCGCAATGAGTCGGAACTGGCGCAACTCAATCCTCGCCTCCTGATTCAGGCAGGCCATTTGCATGACATCGGTGACATCGCGAATCGTGGTCTTCACCAACTGGGCTCGGAGACTGATTGCATGGGTGACAGCTGCTTCGACCTGGTTGGTGAAGATCGAGGGCTGAAAGTCGCGCAAGACCGGTCTCATCGTCAGCTGAGTCAGCTGATCCGTTCGATGCACTCCCAACAGGCTGTCACCCGGTCGGAGGTTGTGATCAAGGAAGCCGAAAGGACGCCCTCGTGCGAGAGTGACCAGCCAGATGGAGAGCTTCGCCAGTTCGACGGCCAACGGGTTGACATCGATACCGTACAGGCATCGCTCCGCAATGAGTTGCCGGGCGAGCGCAAGTCGCTCATCAGTAGTCGATGGCAGCGGCTCAGCGCCTTGAAGTCTTTCGACCACCACACCGTCGGCAGTCACTTCTTTGCCCATAGCCTCTTCGCGGAACCATGACTCTGTCAGCTTCTCGGCAAGGTAGCGGCAGGCCTGTACAAGGAACGCGCCTGACCCCATGGCGGGGTCGCACACCTTCAGATCGAGGAGTTCGTCGGGGGTTCTGAGCACCCAATGGTCTCTTGGATCGCCAGTCGACGGCCCTTGGTACACCGCTGGCTCCAGCGTCGCCTGAACGATCTGCTCGGTGAGTACCTTCGGCGTGTAGTGCGTGCCGGTTTCGCGCCGTTCAGAGCCGCCAGTCACCATGAAAGCGCCCTGATGGTAGACGATGGGCGCGTTCCATGCGTCGAGCCGCAGAAGGTTTGCGAACGGCTCCACCCGATCTCGCATGCCAGGGTCGAACCCGATTGATGCGAGAAGCTCGGACGGGACGGGACGAGTCAGGTCGGAGACCACGGACGCCTTGTTTCGGCCGGTCACGGATGCCACCAGGTCGGCAAGTCGTCCTTCGCCGTCGAGGCGGGCCGACTCCAGTTCTGCCAGGGAGATGCTTGGGTAACGGTTGTTGGCTGTGCCCCTGAGGCCAAGTGTGACTCCACCGACCCGAGTCACGGTGTGTTCGAGTAGGCCTTCGTAGATGTACCCGATCTGTTCCACATCGAGTGCCCGGTAGGAGAGCGTGAGGGCACCACGGGTCTGCTCCAGAACCTGGAGCGAGTTGAGCAGCAGCAGGACTGTGCGGTTGTCGATGGGAAGCGGGGTCGATGCCGTGTCGACCCACGACGTGCCACTGCTCCTGCCTTCCAGGAACGGGAACCTGTCGGGGTCGAACAGTGATCCGCCCATTGCGGGTAGGCGTAGGTCTTCGTGGTCGATGCCGCCGTAGATGCCTCGAAACAGAGCGAGCAGTCGTGACCACGCGTCGTATCGTCGTTCCAGGACTTCGGGGCCATGCAGGTCGGCGTCGCCATCAAGTTGGCCTCGCAGTGTGGAAATCGCGTAGAACTCGTCGTATCCGGGATCGCTGAGTAAGAGCAGACCTCGTTCCTCCGCGCAGAGGAGAAAGACCAGCCGCATCATGACGGTAAGTCCGGCTTCGTAGAGGTCCGGCGGGGTGACATCGCGCAGCAGTTCGCGGCCTCGGTCCTCGTCGGCCCGGTCGAGGGCTTGGATCAGTACCTCCACGGCTCGGCGGACCTGTTCCCCGAGTGTGTCGGTCACCTCGTCTTGGTGCTTGATGGACTCCTCAAGAAGCGCGTCCAGCGTGGCGTCATCAGGTCCGAAGCAGCGACGCACGTTGAGCAGGGTTTGGAAAGCGCGGAGAGTGATTGGCTCCTGGAGCCAGTAGCGGGCGTACCACGACGCCTGGCCCGAGGTCGAGTCAGCGGGAGCGTTTACCACCATCCACTGCTCCCCGTTGGTGAGCAATCCGACACGCACGCCGTTGGCGCGGCACAGCGCCGTCATGCGCTCACGCAGCGTCGTCGCCCAGGACGACTCGCGGCCGATGGAATCGAGTCCGATTCGCGGTGGGACGACAGCAACGAGCATCTTGAGTTTGCCCGAGGCGGGCGACTTGATCACCCATGTCGGCGTGAAGACCGATATGCCGTCCTCAGACTTGACCGTCGGAACGTCGGCGATGTCACAGGCGGGTACGAGAGATTCGGGGTCGTACTCCAGCAAGTCGGTCAGGATGAGGCGAATCCACTCGGCGTGGAGGCTCTCAAGCAGCGGATCGTCCTGGTCGATGGCATCCTGCCATTCGTCGTAGGCGGCTCGCAGACGCTGGCGTTTGGGCGTTCCGACTGGCTCAAGACCCTGAGGCAGCGCGTTGTCGAGGACGGTTGCGGCAAGGAAGGGGCCGGACACCTCGACGAGGGACAGCCACTCCAGGTTCTGCGAGGTGTTGGGCATCACGACCTCCCGACCAGTGACTCGGGAACGAGGAACACCACGGCAACTGGGAATGTGCGATCCTGCGGGTCGGCGTACTGCCGCCTGATCGTCTCAGCTTCCTGCTTGCGGTCCTCGGGGATGCGCAACAGTCGAGCTTCGAGCGCATTGACGTCACGCTTGAGTTGGGCCAATTCCTCCAGTGACATGCCGGGCAACGGGACAGCCCCCTCTTGGTGTTGGGGGTCGAGCTGGCGGCGGATGCCGGCCTCCAGCTCATCGAGGATCGACTCGACATCGGCCAGTTCGGAGTCCCTGCGCTGCACGATCGTGGCGCTGAGGTTCTGAAGCCGATCTCGCGAGCGAGCCTCGACGGCGGCCATGATGGACGCTTCGTGGCGCTCGAAGCGTTCCTTGAGAGCCGCGAACAGTGCCTCGGACGGTACGGTGGCGGTTTCCGCTTCGACCAGGTCATTGATCTGCCCGACCGTGGTGAACCGTGAGAACCGGTCGTGTTCGAGCGTGCCCCCGGCTACAGTCAGCTCTTCGTGAAGCCGTCTGTGGTCCCCGCCGGTGATGACCAGACGCGAACGAACCGTGACCGCTGGCCCGCTCAACATCGTGTCTGGGACGGCACGGACTACGACGCGGTGCAGTTGTTTGATGTCGTCCAGTTTCCATATTTCCTCGCGCAGCAGGCGAAGGCACATCTGGACGAGTGGATGGTTCATGTGTGCCAGCACGACTCCGTCACGGTCCTTCGCCACGGCGTGGTCGAAGGTGATTGGGCGGCGCGCATGCGTGTGCGGGTCGTCGAGGCCAATGGTCGTCTTGCTCCAGGAGCCAGTGAGGATGGGCACCTCGAACACCGAACCGTCGGGAGCGCCGGGCAATGTTGTTGACGTGAGCGGCGGCTTGCCTGCGAGTTCCAGTCCGACGGTCACGGCGCGAAGAAGGTTGTCAGGTGACAGGTGGTAGTCCTGTTCTGCTGCGAGGAGCCGCTGGTGGAGGGTGGCGATCCGTTCGCGAAGACGTCGCTCGGCTGCCACTTGTTTGCGCGCTCTTGCTGCTCTCGCCTCGGCGACCGAAGTGTCCAGCCGGAGACGGCGTCCCAGCATTGCGTCTTCGATCTGCCGGGCTATGACCGATCCGACGCTACCGAGGTCTTCGCGGATGCTGTCCACCTTCAGGGCGGCTCTCAGCAAGAACTCCTGGTCACCGGCCATATCGCCCGGCTGGAGCTGGGTAGTGGCGGACGATGTCCTGCCGACTGGATGCCAGATGAAGACTTCCTTCTGCTTCTGGCCGTGTCGGTCGATGCGCCCGTTGCGTTGTTCCATGACGTTGGGGTTCCATGGAATCTCGACGTGGATCAGGTAGTTGCAGTGGTTCTGAAGGTCGATGCCTTCCGATGCGGCATCGGTGGCGAGCAGGATTCTGACCGGAGATACGGACGGGTCGGCTTGGAACGCCGCCTTGACCGCCTCGCGCTCGTCGGGAGGCATCGCCCCATGCAGGTACATCAGACGCTCGCCGCCGTAGTGGTTGGTTGCCAGGATCTGTTGGAGCCAGGTGTGCGTGGCACGATACTCGGTGAATAGGATGACGCGCTTGTCGTTCCATTCGCCGTCGGTCTTCAGGTGGTCCTCGATCCACGCCAGGATGGCTTTGGCCTTGGTGTCAGCACGGTTGCGGTTCTTCTCGGCCCACTCGGTCAGTTGGCTGAGCAGGCCTCGTTGTTCGTCAGTCAGCGGCGTGGCAAACGCGTTGGCGGCGATGACCGCATCGTTCTCGGCCTCTTCCAGTGCTTCGTCGTCTGCCTGTTCCTCTTCTGTTCTGAGGATGGCCGACCGCAGAATGCGGTCCGCCATGGAATCATGGGCTTTCACCGAACGCGACCCGGTCAGGGTTTCTCGATGCTTTTCCAGGGTCGCTGCGAACGCCATCGGGGACGAGAAGAGCCGCTTCTTCAGTAGCTTGTGCACGAAGTCGGCACCGAGTTGACGACTGCCTGGATCGGCCTCCGACCTGGACTTGATGTACTCCTGGAGCAACCGGTGCACAGCTTGCTCTTCGGACGCGTAGACGACGGGAAGAACCTCAAGCTCCCTCTTCGGGAAGACGCGGTTACCCTCGGCATCCGTGATGTCATCCTTCAACCGTCGAACCATCACCCGCTGAAGCTGCTCCGGCTTGGGCAGAATCGTGCGAGCGAAACGCTGGTCGTCGAGCAACTCCAGCAGCGATGTGAACGACTCCTGGTAACCGTTGTGCGGCGTTGCCGTCAAGAAGAGATGATGCTGGAAGTGCGGGACCAGCAGACGAATCAGGCGCGTCCGCTGGCTTTCGAGAGCGTACATCGCGGCTGCGGCTGGTGCCACGTTGTGGGCCTCGTCCACGACAAGAATGTCGAACTTGCGTGGGTACGACTGGCCTGGTGGAAGTACATCCTTGAGGAGCCGCAGTCCCTCTCCGGATTTCGCCCAATCCATGGACGTGATGAGTCGCGGGAACGAGGTCCACGGGTTGACGTGGATGCCTCTCGAGCGCCGTTGTTGCCGCAAGTACTCCGTGTCAACAATGCGGAACTCCAGCCCGAATTTCTCCTGCATCTCCGTCTGCCACTTGACCTGCAGGCTGGCAGGGCACACGACCAGGACCGTTCGGGCTCGATGCCGGACGAGCATCTCCTGGATGACTAATCCGGCTTCGATGGTCTTGCCGAGGCCCACATCATCGGCGATGAGGAGGTTGACCCTGGCCATGTCGATGGCTCGGACCAGTGGGTCCAATTGGTAGTCCTCGAGGGCGATGCCACTGCGGAACGGGGCTTGAAGGTCGGCACGGCTGACGTTGGTGACCACGCCCCAACGGACTGCGTCAAGGAACGCTTCCAGGCGGTCGTCCGGGTCGAACCCAGAGATAGTGGGCAGCCCGGCGCGTTCCATGACGCGCGCTCCCGGCTCGAGCTGCCACACGACCTGGAGTTCCTCGCCCAAGGCGTCGTCTTCCAGTGAGGCGAGAGTGACGAGCCGCTGAGGTGGCCGTCCGTTGCTGGTGAAGCTGCTGTCCAGCGTCCGACTCACGACCCAACGTCGGCGGCGCACCTCGACGAGTTGGCCCTCTTCGGGAAGAGCACTGGTCATCAGGACAGGGTCGGCGGACACCATCAGGCCGCGCTCCTGGACAGCGTGCGTGACTCGCTGACGTGCCGTCGAAGGCTCGCCCCGATGACCTCCCCGAGGACGACGGGGACCGCATTCCCGATCATCCGTCCGATGGCCTTGCATTGCACCGGCTCGCCTGGGGGAACGAACTTGTAGGTGGGCGGGAAGCTCTGAAGGATCGCGCCTTCACGAAGCGAGATTGCCCGGTCCTGCACCGGATGGCCGAACCGACCGTTCCCGAACCCGTAGAACTGGGTCGTCATCGTGGGGGCCGGGTCCTCCCATGTCATGCGCCCATAGACGCCCGGGTAGGTCTTGCCGGTCTCCTTGCGATGGCATTCAGCGACCAGTTCCGGCGGCCAGTCGCGCCAGGTGCCGCCAGGCACGGATGCGCGCATCCTCTTCAGGTTGAGCGGAGACAGAGTGGAGCAGCGATGCAGGGGGTCGTCTGGATCGCTGTCGCCCGCCGCCAGCTTCGGTAGGCCATGGATGGCATCCCAGACGGTTCGCGTCGCGCGACCGAACTGCTCGGGCGTCATCAGTTCGATCGGTCCCAGCCGGGAGGCCAGCAGAACGAGGCGGTTGCGATGCTGCGGCACTCCGTACTGCGAACAGTCCACCGGCCCGTAGCTGACCTGGTACCCGTTGCCCTCCAAGGTGGCGACGAACTCGTCGAACACGGCGTGCTCCATCAGGCCGGGCACGTTCTCCATCGTTACGAGGTCGGGCTGGAGATCGACGGCAATGCGGCCGAAGTGCCTAAGCAGCCACCATCGGTCGTCCTCGGACGACGCTTTCTGGTTGTAGGTCGAGAAGGTCTGGCATGGGGCGCAACCCGCCAAGAGGCGGATGGCCTTGGGGGTGAAACACGTAGCCAAGCTCGACGCGTCCACATCCCCCACAGACTGGAGGAGGAACGCGGCATCATTGTTCGCGGTGTATGGGTACTCACAGGCCGGGTCGATGTCCACGCCCAGGCGCACATCAATGCCGGCGTCGATCAAGCCACGCGTCAGGCCGCCCACGCCGCAGAACAAGTCAACCGCCTGTATGCGTTGACGGCGTCTCGGCGCTGACGCGACCGAAGCGCCGTCGCGCGTGCCGGACGAGGCCGTGGCGCTCGAACGCGCAACGCTTGCGCTCGTCATCAGTGGCCTCCTTCCGTCGTCAGGCGAGTATCGCAGCCTACAACGGGCCTCCGACACTTCTTCGAGCCTCGGCATGCGGCTGCTTGGGGCCTCCTGGCGACGCGGCGACTGCTGCACCTATTATCCCGTACCGGACCGGGGCTAGGCACCTCACCCGCCGTCTATGGGGGCTGCCGCTGCCCACTCGGGGATCAGTTGCCCGAGGGTGGCTTGTCGGTCTTTGCGCAGGTTGCTGATTGTTCTGGTGGCAGACTCGCGGCGGCTCACAAGGCGATCCAGTAGCGCCCCATGGTCTCGCCTCGGTCGGTGTCGTACGCGCCTAGCCGACGATCACCTGGGGCGATCCGATCGTGGCACGACGGGGTGTCACGACGACAGGCGAGTGAACACCACCGTCTGGTTCTTCAACGAGATCGGCCCGACCTGCCAGCCGTAGGCGGCCAGCTCCTTCTTGAACGTCAGGAACGAGTGGTCGATGGGGAAGCCGAGCACCTGGGACACCTGATCGAACGACAACGTCACCGCCTCGCCGTCCATGGCGGCGATGTGAACCCACAGCGGCTGGTACTTGCTCATCGGGTCGGTCTTGGTCCAAGAGCAGCGAGATGGTCTGCAAGGGATGGGTCTGCGAGGGCGTAGTAGGCCCAGGTGCCGCGTTTGTCTCGTGTGAGGATGCCGGCGTCGGTGAGCACTTTCAGATGGTGGGAGACGGTGGGCTGACTCACACCCACCG
>Ga0209629_10004083_pt1 | contig 10716 bp, 5 predicted proteins | sample TergutCu122P5_FD_187286 | JGI IMG/M metagenome (GOLD analysis project Ga0209629, IMG submission 187286) | Cubitermes ugandensis P5 segment gut microbial communities from Kakamega Forest, Kenya - Cu122 P5 (SPAdes) (version 2) | ecosystem: Host-associated > Arthropoda: Insects > Digestive system >... | reverse complement strand
TGCATGCATCAAACATCTCTAGTTGTCAAAAAAAAACTTTTTCAGTTTTCCTGTGGCTGTGAAAAATTCCATTAAGGTAAGTCCTTTGGTTTTCTTGTTATAAATGTTTGTAATCATGGAGAACATTATAAAACATCCTTATTTCTTTGACAAATTAGAAACCACTCACCACGCACCTGAATCATCAATGATACCACTGTGTGAACCTCAATTTTTTTTGTACTCCTGATGATGGGTGCAAAGGGCGCCTGAAACATGTAGAGTAATTTTGCAGTACAATAAAAAGACTGCTTAAAACTACATCTCATTAGTTGCTCTCATAAAATTAAATAACCTCAAATATAATACATTTCCATTCACTTTAAACTTCATATGTCTGTGATTGCAGCACGCAGAAGAGAATGCCCTAATGTTCAAAGGTGGCGATGGTGAAGGTGATGGCAACTCAGTTAATTCAGATTCGCAGCACAAAGATGACATCAAACCAAAAACTGACTCCAATTCCAAGGACACTCCCAATAAAACAGTCTCTGATAAATCCAAAAACATGCCTGAAATAACACCGTAAGTCTCACCGCTTACTTGCGACCAGACTAGCTTCCCTTCCAGATATTCAGTAGCTGAAATAACTTTGATATATATAATTTTTTTTATAAAATAATATGAAATAATTTACCTCACAATTATTTGCCAATAAAATAACTTCCCTAAAAGGTATTTAAATTGATAAGTTGAAGATAAGGATATCACTTATTTGGAACAAGAGTAGGGGATGAAACATGAAGGATAGCATCAGATATCTTGCTTCATTTATTTCATTAGGAGTTTTGAGAATGTTCTCCATGTTTACAAAGCAATGTATGACTTATCCAGTTTCATTCTCTGTGGACCCTTACTCCTGTAAGTAAATGTTCCTTCCCTTCTGATAATAGCTGTTTTATTACAGGGATGAAGACACTGTTCGACGAATGCACACAGCGGTGAAATTAAATGAGGTTATAGTAAACAAATCCCATGAAGCTCAGCTTGTGATTCTGAATCTTCCTGGTCCTCCAAGGGATACCAAAATTGAGCGCGAGTCTAACTGTATCCTTTCTTTGCTTATGTATAAGTTCTTGTATCATGCATGTGTTTTATATATAATTTTTATATAAATTGTGCAATTTGTAGGTTGGATTATCCGTGAACGTACATGTTTATCTCCGCAACTACTTTATGCACTTCAGTGTTAGAGTCTCCACTTCCTTCATTCCGTTCAATTCCAGATATTTTCCCCAAATACTTTATTTTAAGGGGCGCGGGGTGGCATAGTGGTTAAGGCACTACGCTACAAACCGGCAGGTCGCGGGTTCGATTCCCGATGTTGTCATTGGAATTTTTCAGTGACATAATCCTCCCGGTCGCACTATGGCCCTGGGGTCGACTCAGCCTCTAACAGAAATGAGTACCAGGTGTATTTCCTGGGGGGTAAAGGCGGCCGGAGCGTAAGGCTGACAACCTTACCACCATCCTGTGCCATTGTCATGAAATCTGGGAACCTTAACTTCCTGGAACCCTCTGGGCCACTCCTGGCCTGTAACGGGACTGCTTTACCTTTACCTTTTACTTTCTTTTAGTTTACTTGCAATATAAGTTCTTTCTTGAAGTTGTCTCAATAAAGAATTAGTTTCCTTTACTGCATTTACTCTCAGACATGGAATTCCTAGAGGTATTGACAGAAGGCCTGGAACGGGTGCTGATGGTACGAGGAGGTGGCCGAGAAGTAATAACCATCTACTCTTGAAGACACTTCGCAGTTTCATTCCCCCACCTTCATCACTGTGTGTTACACCTACATATTGTGCGGCATCATGTTTACTTACGCTCGCATGACAAAAACTTGTGCACTGAATGGAGTCCTCAGGTTTGCAGCATTTTACAACTTTTAGGTTCTCAGAGTAACGTAACTGAAGGTTGTTTTTTTGGGATATGACACTGCTTTTGTGGGTGATCAGACCACCCAATGATGCAGTTGTGTTAACCTATTTTAAATTGTATTATAGCAATCTATATGCAGTACAAAATTGTGTTATGCAAGTTACTGTAAATATACATCATATTTCTGTGTCTTGATACAGTTACTAACCTTTGCAATTATAACTGTTGCACAAATAGGCCTATAGTGAAACTCGCTTAAGATGTCCCCGCGTAAAAGATGTTCCTGTCTAAGAAGTCTAATTTACTAGTGAAATTTTCCCATGTGATTAACATTTAAGTCACCCTATTAATACATTCGTGGATTAAAAGAATTTCCCGCCTACGAAGTTTGAAAATTTCCACCATGCAACGTATTTTTCGTCACTCAGTACGTTTTCACATCAAAATCATCAAATTTTCCACACTTTCAAGTTATGACCAATATACCGTGACCAAATAATGCTCGCTTCGTTGTCGCCTGGGTCATTTCCGACATGGATTAGAAGTTTTTTTCGTCACTCGGTATGTTCTTACATCAAAATCATCAAATTTCCCACACTTTCAAGTTATGATCAACATACCGTGACCAAATAATCCTCGCTTCGTTGTCGCCCGGGTCGTTTCCACCATGGATTAGAAGTATCGATAATTAAGGCGGTGTTAATCTGTAGAAACTTGTAACGGGCAATTATGTCACATTCCGACTGATTTGCCACGTGCGTTTCATGTCGTGATGCAAAGGTATGGCCTGTCAAGTTGCATTGCCTATTGGAATGGATTTGATGGACTTTGTTCTTTAACTTTAATTTCAACAATATGAAGTTATCTGTATGCAGAATTTGTACCCTTTTTTGTGTTCACTTAAAATTGTGCATGTGTACAGTCTGCCTACTGTAGAATCATAAATTACTGAACATGTAATCAGCAGTGTACAATACACAGAATAGACAGAAGGTAAGTTCCTGTCTGTTTATAAAAAGCTGGATGCTACTTAAAATTTTCCTTGTAGAAATAATCATTGAGTATTTTGCATTTTTACGCAAACTTAAAATTTGAGACTCTGTACAGTCTGCAAGTAAAAAGCTGAGACAGAAAACGGTAATATTGTACAGTAAGATCGGTCTTTGTGGAATAGGTCTGGCGGGGACGGCTGTTCATATACAACATTTGCTCGTGAAAGTATCTCGTGTGCTACAATTTGTCAAAATGTAAGAAATGAAATGTGTTTTAATTGAAAAAAGAAATCAGTTAATGCTGAATTTGTATGAATTCTAGTAAATGGAATTTCAGTTCAAACAGAGAACCACAAAAATATATTTTTTTCTTTCTCACACTTCCCCACCGAAGATGTTTAACCGTTTAATAGGCCACATTTGTTTAGTCTGCCTAGAACCTTCTTAAGAGAGTTTCACTGTGTGTGGGAACAATGTAACCTGGGCAAAGTTGTGGAGAAAAATAAGTTTTGTAAACTTCCATATTGGAAATGTTAATACTAGTTGTGCTGCAGATAGGTAAAACTGTATGAGACTTCTTCATCTTCACAAGGTTATTAATGATGAAAGAAATGGGTCTTTTTAAAAATAGGGATTGAAAAAAAAGAAATGAATGTTATGAAAAAGTGACGGAATATTTTGTCATCAGAAGTGAGTGTGGTGATGGCCGCACATAATAATCATCAGACGATCTCTTGAAAACTTCATAGGTTCATAACCATCTCATTATCTCCTTCCATCTCTTGTCTCATAGAAAGTAACAGTAAACCAGCTCACTTTTTCTACACTGTGTACATTCATCATAAAGGTTGTTCATGTTTATAAATAGTATTGTCTTGTGTCCAGTGTGATAGAACATAGACTAAATACATCTGTTTCTCATCTGCTTTGTTACAAACCAGGCAAATAGAATTTAAAAACACAGTCTTTAACAGTAACGTTTTAAAAGTACTATATTTCGGTCCTCAGTGGAACTATTCTGTTTGCTGTATTCATAAGTAAATAACATATACACAGTTGGATGATGGAGTTGGACAAAGTTATAAACAGATTATAGTATTTTAAAAAAAGTGCACATTCAAATATTAAGAATAAGGAAACTCTCATTCACAGTGATAGCATGGATATGAGACAAACTGTAAGTAGCATTGATGTGGTCATGGCACAGTAGTAATCATATGGGCATAAGAAAGTCAGTTTATCCCATGTACTTGTATTTAATTAGCTAGATGGCACTGATGTGCTGTCAGAGTTATGATGGTGGACTCAATGAGAATATCTTACAAAGCAAGATTTGTAAGTTGGTGAAAGGCCACACGTGTGTGTAAGTACCTCAGAATCAAACTGATAAAAGACACAAAACACTGCTTTTGAAAAAAAAAAAAATTTAATGTTCACATTAAAATAGTTACTTATGAGAACTAGGAAATAATGTTTCATTGTTGCTCTTTGTAGCCCCTATTAACTTCACATGTTCTGTTACATCTCTGGTATAAAATATATAATGAAACAGTAGTGCCTAGAATCTCTAGTAATAATTATGTGTGACATAATATTAAAAGATCTCTACAGTTGTAATAGTAGTTGCTTTTATCACGTGCGCACATATTACATAATAATATAATGGTCACACATATTGGAGTCACCCATATAAAACAAATTATGCGTTCTTAACAATTTTATACTGTTTAGAGTTCTATCTGCGAGGGAATCCCACTTCTTGTTTTATCATTAGCAAGAAATTACTTTGAAAGATACATGGAAACACAGTATAAGTCACTCTCTGTTACATTAACAGCCCCATCTGAATGAAAAATTTCTTTATTTCCTCAATCATCAATTTGTTTCACATCGGCAGCTTATCTCATTTTGCTGTTGTCCACTTCAGTGTGTTGTGGTCCTTCTCACTGTTTGACCTTAAAGTCATCAAAGAAAAAATTATGTGAATAAAAACGACAAGAGTCACAATCATGGTGTTTGACAGTACTTGTTATTCTTGCTACATGTTGTGACTGATATAAAAATCATCTTCCTGCACCATTTTCAAAACATACGGAAGAGAATAATACTTGTAAACAAAAGATTATCAATAAAATTTTAAATATTTTAGCTCTCTATTTTACATGATAGTATTTCTTATATTCATTTAGCTGAAGCTTTATGTGATGATATTAAATTAGATGACTGGCTGTGGGGCCCACACAGCTTCCTGTTCAGTGAGTACCAGACCTGATTCCCTGGGCGTAAAGTGTCTGGGACTTGGCTTTGACCACCCACCTCCATCTAGTGCCAAGGCTAAAGAAAGAGTAGAGCTATACTTGTATACCCACCTCTCTGCCTTCATGGCCTGTTCCAGAGCAAACTTTAACTTTTATTTCGTCAGATATTAAAATAATGTGCTAAAATACATAATATAATAGATGCAGTACTGAAGTGGTGCTTATGTTGCTTTTCGGTAGATGAAAAGTGCTATTTTAGAACAGAAAATTGCATTAATGTTTTTTTAAAAAATAGTTCTATCACTTTGCTTCTGAGATCGTAATGCACACTGGCAAATCATGATAACTTGTTGAACAGAATACTGCATTGTTATGCGTTGGTAAAGAAATTGGTCTTATATCTGTTTGTTAGTTGTGAATGAGACGTAATGAAAATGTCAGTTAGTAAATAGGTTTTGTGACTACAGTGTTAACGTACAGTATAATACATAATGTAACCTTTAATTACTGAATTCTGTAAGTCCCATTTACATGTCATAGTGACAGAACCAAATCATGAGTAACTGTGATTTGTGGGAACCATTACATCATCAAGAAATCTGAGAGATTTGCTGTTCAATATACATTAATGTCCATACTGCAGAATCTTGCAATGTTAAAGCTGGTTGCATTGTGGTATGGGTTGTGCCAAATGAAGAAAGAGGATTTACACGTAAAAGAGGGAATTAAGGTAATATTCAAGTCCTAAAGGTAAATGCAGTAGCATCATGTTGAAGGTTTCTAATAGTGAAGTTTCACAGTGCTCTTTAACATCACAATATCGAGTGGTAGACGTGTGATGTCTTGGCCTAGTCATTATCATTTGTCATTGTAATATCAAGTATTTTAACTGAATATTTTTAACATGGCAGTTGTAATGAAGATGTTTACAAAATGCCAGCAGGATACAGTCAAGTTTTAATTAATTGACTTGTTGCAGGATGCTTGGTTATCTGTACTTGATCCTTGTGTCTTTGATATGAACAGAATCAAGTTCTGACTGTAGTAAAACAGTTTTTATTCTATAAAACAAACAGAAGCTTTAGCATCAAGGAAACATATTTAATATGTTATATCAGGAAATATGTTTCGTAACATTATGGACAAAATTATCAAGCTGTTAATATCTGAAAGGTAACAATATTGAATGGCAAACATATTGATTGTTAAACAAGATAATTGGGTTACATACATAGTATGAAGATGTTAGTAAATGAATTATACATAAAATGTAGATAAGTGATATAGTGTGCGAATGTGTGCGTGTGTGCGTGCGCATTTGCGTGTGCTGCATATAATATTCGTGCATTAAGTGTTGTATAAGAGCAGCCTTGTGACAGTTGTGTTTAATTTGTTATTTTAATTTGAAATTTCTTCTTTTAGATATTCAACAAGAAGAAAATAAGCATTTTTGAGGTGCTTAATATTGTTAGTAGTCAGTTTTCATGTAAATACTTTAGAGATGGTCTTATAGTTTTAGTGACAAAAAAAAATCATACAGAGTTTTGTATGTTTTCTTTTTTAAATGTTTTAATGTGAAAGGGTTAATCCTGAAAATGCATGTCAATTGAAGCAGCTAGTTCCTATGAAGATAAATGCAGAACCAAAATTCATTTGAACAGTAGCTAAAAACATTCTTTTTGAAAGAATGATAGGCATTCACAAGGGATACCAGAGGTGTTCAGGACAGTTCGGTTGTCAGCTCATATGGCTGACCGTAACCTTCTTTTGCAAACAAGAGCCTTTCCTTGAAACAAAAAAAAAAAATTGATGAATTTTTTTACACTTTGTGTACAATTTCATGTTTTTCTCAATAAACAATACCAAATGTGAAGAAATATTAATTTTATTGCATGAGGACATACATACATAGCATTCAGAAATGATATATACTCATCTGGCATTTGTTGAGACATCTCTGCAGTATTGTAATCAAAAATTCCTTGTTTCCTTGTTTTGTTGTCAGAGGTGGAGTAGTTATGTTTGTGCACCGCTAGCCACTTTTTGTCTCCGTTAAATTTACGGGTTGGTTTCACCTTCATTTTGCATGTCTTTTGATTATTCATGGTCATAAGCATACTTCAATCAAATACATCAGCTTCTCAACATGTTCTTTGGTTATGACATCCGCTTTGCTTAATCGTTTGTTCATTCCATTGGCATGTGCAGAATGCGATGATTCCTTGCCGTTCTAAGGAGCTTCTTCCATTCCTCTCCATTATGTACTTTTTCCTGCCACCCTTCTCCACCAACTAATCTCCCATTCTCTCTCACCTCATCTTGCCATCTATTTCTTGGTCTAACTCTCAATCTTGTTGTTTCCAGATTCATATATAATACCCTTTTGGGAATTCTATTTTCTTCCATTATCTGTACATGCCGAAACCAACGTAATCTTTAACCTTATTGTCTCTATTATAGTAGATTTTTTAACACTTGCATAAATTTCTTTATTGGTTAATATCCTCCAATTTTCATTTTCATTGTCATATACTGGGCCTAAAATTCTTCAATACACCTTTGCGTAATAACTAGTGCATAAACATGTTGAACTTTCTGTTTGCACACATGCTTCACTAAATCCGGGAAACATTGCTCATCTCTAAAACACAGTGCAGCAGTAGATAATGAACAGTACCCTCCCTCTTCCCCCTCCAATCCAGCACTGAAGTTAAAGAAAGAGTAGATCTACATCTCTGCTCACTGTGGGTCTTCATGCCCTGTTCTAGGTTGAACTTTACCGTTTTACGTATTCTTAGTATATAACTGAGTTGCTTATAAACTTAAAAATTTTTCATATCCAAAATATATTTACTGTGTTACATATAAAGCCTGTGTGAATGCCTATATGCAATGAAGGTTTAGAAGTGAAAGAGACATTTAATTTACTGTCTCATCATTTGGTTCTAAGACCTTTGGTATAAAGTTACTGAGATTCAAAGGAATACAGCCATTTGTCTTTCCAGCTGCCAGTTCTCATACTTCCACCTCCACCTTACAACAGATTTGACTTGCTGAAATATTGTTATATAAATTATATATTTGAGTTATTAGTTTGTAGTATAGCTCTATGAAAATGGTTCTCAAAATGATTGAGGGTAATCTCTCAACGTATTTTGTTTAGCAAGGGTGCCCAGTGTGGACAGGTAAAGCAGGGCTCAGCATTAACGTAAGATGTTTAATTCATAAGTTAAGTGAAATTTGGTATAGTGGTGACTATTAACAATATTTGGGCTCATTCACAAAATTCCAAAATGTGACTGTTAACTTCATCATGTTTGTCTGCCCATCTGTGTGTCCGCATGGAACACTTCGGCTCCAACTGGACATATTTTCAGGATATTCGATATTTGATGATTTTTTTTTAAAATCTGTTGACAAAATTGAGGTTTTATTAAAAATCTGACAAAAATGACAGGTACTTTGCGTGAAGATGTATGTACGTTGAGAGATGTTCGGACAAAGGCTACAGAGCAAATCAAAGCACACGTCCTGTGTCCAACAACCTTTTTTTTCTGAAAATCATGACCTTTATGAATGTGGGAAAATATGGTAGAGCCAGTGCAGAAAATATGTGTTTTGCATGCTGGGTAATGAAGGCAAGAATACAGACATGCACTCATAATATTTATTACCTAGTGCTTTTCCATCGAAATAGTGACTGCAAGAACATACATCATTGTTACCATATATGTAGATGGCCTGTCTTGATCAAATCTATTACAATAAAGCATGAATTAAACATGAATCTGTAACCCTGCAGCCAAAACAAAAACAGATGCAGGGTAACTACCGCTTTCCTTCTCGTATTGTATTAATTGTGTGATCCGAAGTCAAGTTGCGTTGCATTATATGAAAGTTTTTTAAATTTTACTTCAAATTCTGCTTTCTTATCAGTCCTGTACAATAAATGATAACTGTTTCATGAAAGGTCTGGTGGGGGACATATGTTACCCAGGCTGATGTCGAAACACATATTTTTATACAAGTTTCAAAGAATAAATTTTAACACTCGTGTTGCTTTAACATAATTTTGGGCACTTTTGAAGCATTTCTTCAAAACACGAAAACTGGTAAAATTTAACATCCCTGTACCAAAAAAAAACAGTTTTCTATGAGGTTAGGTAAGGTGGTAAATTCATACGCCACTTGTATTTGCTCACGAAAGTCGCAGCATTTGACAAAGAGTGAATATACAGAACATTCAGGGAAATGTAAATCACTGAAGTAAGAAATTTGAGAACCATTGTCATGTATTATTATTATTATTATTATTATCATCATCATCATCATCATCGAGGGTACTTAAAAGTGTCACAAATTTATCTCCTTGAAAGTTGTGAATGTTCAAACATGCCTTCATATGTTCATTATTCGTATGTTCTTATATTTTTTTGTGCAATTACAAAATTGAATAGAGGCATGCAAGTATCATTGTACTTACTTTCATTTGTTATATCTAAACACTGTAAATAGTGTGGTGTATTTGTAGTCACAGCCATTGTCAGAATACTGACATACATACCTTGATAGTGTTATGAATTTTTCTCTCTTGATCAGAATGTTGCTGTATATTGTACGGTTATGGTACGATATATGACTGTATACAGTAGTTACCAATATTACCCACTTATAAGTGACATAAATTACATATTTTACTTCTTATTTAACATGTTAAAACTGAAGAGAGGTTTAAAAAAAGAGTACTTGTTTATGGTAATTGTTGTATAGTGACAAGTGTTCACAATATGAAGATGTGGATATTTTTTTTTCCCCCTAGAAATTTTTGTAAGTTTTTTCATGAATTCTTCACAAAGAGGTAACTGTTGAGAGTTATAGATATTTCTTGTATGAAATATGATACACACACTTGCTCATATTTGTAATAAAAGCATGTGGCATGTTCAGCAGATGTATAAGACATAGGGGCAGTGAATCAATGCGTGTGTGTACTAAATAAATTGCAAGGCACATTGATGAAACCTTGAAGAGCATAGAATAAGCACACATTAGCCCCATGATTATCAAAACATGTAGAAATTCTGTTATACATAATCATTTACATATCACTGTAATATTATTGTTGTGCTAAAAGCCAGTGACTAACAACATTTGTTGTGGTTGTATATTCATTAATTAGTCTATGGTTATCATGGAACCTAGTATTCCCAGAGTAACGTATTTCCTGGCCCATAAGACGCACCTTTTCCCCGAAAAATATGACCTAAATTTGACCTGCGTCTTTTGCACCGAGGGTAAGTATTATTTCCAAACTTATAAATACCCGTACATCTATTATATACAACATCTTTATCGTGAGATAGTGAAAACAACCATGAAGATGATTTTAGTGGCAGTGAAGACAATTTTCTGGGTTTCTATGATGAATAAATTATATTATGGTTGCTAATTTTGGTATGTAACAATTCTGTTTTCTTCCAATAAATTACTAAAATTAAAATACATTCATCATTATTTTTTTCTAAAATTTCTAACGAAAAAATCACGGT
>Ga0209629_10004082_pt1 | contig 10717 bp, 4 predicted proteins | sample TergutCu122P5_FD_187286 | JGI IMG/M metagenome (GOLD analysis project Ga0209629, IMG submission 187286) | Cubitermes ugandensis P5 segment gut microbial communities from Kakamega Forest, Kenya - Cu122 P5 (SPAdes) (version 2) | ecosystem: Host-associated > Arthropoda: Insects > Digestive system >... | reverse complement strand
CCCCCCCAGTGTTCATGGGCTAAAATTCAGGAATCCAGATTTCAATGTAAAACCAAAGCACTGAACATCCTTCAAGACAATTTTATATAACTACTTATAAGATTACTTAATACAGCCAATGTGTATGTGTCTACACAATGCATTTTGATGCCACAGCATTTTCATGCAAGTGAAGTTTTCTATGTTGCCAAACACAATCTCTGTCAATTACAAATACAAAATCCTTAAGCTGTAATTCCAGGTCAGCCTCATTAGAAGCAGAGTTTGAGCCAGATGTTTGGTTGACACAATGTGTTTTGTTAAGTAGGATACAAAATAATAGGTTTTTTTGGAAGTATTTGGCCTATAGTAGTGAACAGTTTTTGGAAAGATGAAAATTGTGAAAAATCCATACAGAATCTCCTTGATGAGAGAAAATTAGAGCTGTCTTCATGTTGAAACTTCTCAAAAATGTTCATATATTAAAAATTTAGTGCCAAATAAACATCAGTTTTCTCAGTGAAGCTATTTTAGCACTGAATAAACAAGTGCAAGAAACAGCATACATGGATTGCAAATACAATTGTGTGCTCAGTTCATTTTACTCTGGATTTATTAAAAAAAACGCAAACAAAAACTTACTCTGTAAGATCAGTTTCAAATTTTGTACGGCTAATTCAAATGTTTTAAGATTAATGACAAATATGTGGCAGGTCACAGTGAATGAGCTGTCTAAGGTATAAGGTCTGTGGCCACTCGCTTGATGGGATTATAGGTTCGAATCCTTCTGGGGGCATGGATGTTTGTCTCTCATGAGTATTGTGTGTTATTGGGTAGAGGTCTCTTGTGTCAGGCTGATCACTTGTCCAGAGGAGTCCTACTGAGTGTGATTGCGAAGCCCTGTAAGGGGAGGCCATGAATCAAAAATGGGCTGAAGTGCCACACACACACACACAAAATTCAACATGACCCCCAATTGGGCCAAAGCATCAAAGCCAAGTTTTACTGCTTCTAATATTGCCCACTACTGATTGCAGTGTATTATCATTAATGATGAACAAAAATATAGGCACTATTTATAGTGTGGACCGCAAACATTTTCTCTTCATTTGGCCCTCATGTCCAAACGGTTTCTCACTACTGGTTCCACAATGCCCAGCACCTAAGGTGAAGAACTGAAGCTCTAGCCCCAGCTTTCCTCTAAAATATGGAACTGTTCCGAAATTTTGGCAATTTCCTTTTTGTATTTGAAGCAGAAGGAATGAAGTGTAAGAACACAAACCATCCATACTTACGTAAAGGTCTGATCTAAAAATCATGTAAGCCAAACTTAATGGATGCTGAAACGGCCATAAGTATGCACATACTTCATAGACAATACTAAGCTTCATATAATCAGCAAAACATAAGATAAACAGGGTGCAAGGAAGGTGACCATGGTATGTCGTACACGTGTGTACTTTGCCAGGTAAGCAGTCTGCTTACTTGCTAAAGAAAATTTCCACACAGATCTTAATCTATTTTTGGAAGTTTTTATATTAAGTCAGATCTGTATAAGCCAAGCCTTGTGTAATTTGTATAAATTCTTGCTAAGTCATGCTAATTCAAAGCCATTGTAACAATATACATCTTTGGACATTCAACATTTCTCTGTAATAACTTTCACATCTGCTGAAAATGTACAATTTGTAAATAAATAGTGTGAACTTACTTCATGAAACATGCATCAATGTTGAAAACATGATAATATGCAGGTTTTACATACATAGTATGTGCTTCCTTTCATTAACATCTGAACACTGCAAATTATCCACACTGCACTGTGTCCTGAATTTCTGCCTTCTGTTCCAAACAGAACTGTTGAGCATTGACAGATGAGATTATAATCAACCATACTTAGCAATCACTCTGTCATTCAAACACATTAACTGTTATACAAAAATATAAAAAAATAAAACAGCAAAACAGACAAACCAAAACTTGTTTCAATAATATATGTATATATATATATACACAAATGGAACTTTCTGCAACACACAGAATGGTACTATATAAATATTTAGTATCAAACAACAAAGCTATGCTACCTTTGGATATACCTTCGCAGCTGCGATATGGCAGTATGGTCCTCAATACAACAGAAAGGAGACCTGATTACCTAATTTGAAAAGACCCTAATTTACATACCATGTACATATATATATATAATAATCATGCTAATAATATTAATTACAGTATGACACATAGTCCATCACTGACATATTCATTTCATTTGTCATTTTGATGTTTGCTCATATGCATGAATACAATAAGTAGTCAGTTCGGAGATCTATGAAACCAGAACTCGTGTAATGTGTGCAACAACATGCATGCTGAGGCGTAAAGTATCAAAGTGTCCAATCAGGCTTATAATTTAACAGTTCTGGCTTCTAATGTTCCTTTTATGGCGATCACTGTTACATGATCTGCAATACACATGTTTGTTTTAAAATCTATGTCCAAATAATATTATATGATCTGTGAAAAGCATAATATTTGTGTATCAACTAAAAGATTATTCAATTCAGCCAGAACACAACAAATAATTTATCATCATTCTATAAATCTGGCAACATGTTTTGGCTCATTAAGCCATCATCAGTCCAGTTCACAAAAAATGACTGTTTGGTAGCCAGTATTATATTATAAAACTTAGTCAACATGTCGTAATACTACTTCTCCTTTCAGGTGAGACATCCCCATTGTGTTGTATAGGATCATAATGTGGGTAAAGTACAGTCAGACACAACTTGTACAAGTTGTGTCCGACTGTACTTTACCCATATTACGATCCTATACAACACAATGGGGATGTCTCATCTGAAAGTTATAAATGCCAGTCAAGGCTCCATCCAAAAATATGAAAATGTGAAAAGGAATTTACACAATTGCAATGCAAATATTTATTTCAACCAACAATGCCTCTGAATTCAAGTTGTGTCTGACTGTACTACTTCTCCTGGTTGACCTTTATCATTTTAATCATAATACAGCCAATTTAAAATACTTTTATTATGACATAGTGACTGAGTTTTATAATATAATACTGGCTACCAAACAGTCGTTTATACCTTTTATTGTCATACGATTTGTAAACATTTGGGATCCCACAATGTGCACATCTACTGAGTGTACCTCCAGTATGGTTTGTGAATTGGCCTGAGGATGGCTCAATGAGCCGAAACATGTTGCCAGATTTACAGATTGATAATGAATTATTTGTTGTGTTCCAACTGAATTGAATAATCTTTTAGTTGATATGTATATTGGATAACACAACAGGATGGCTCCAATAAAAAATAATATTTGCAACTTACATTACAGCGGCTTCCATTTAGTTACAGTATGTTTAATTCTTGCTGTAACATACCATTCACATAACATTATTTCTGTACACTTTTGAAAGACATCTCCTTCATAATACGGAGAAAGAAGACTCCAATTATTTGGTTTTCATCATTTAGGCCTCCACCACTGAGTGGTTTTGCCACCCCTTCACTGAGGACTTTCAACATTAAGTGAAAACACTCACTAGTCTACAAATTCTTAACTGCAGACACTCTAGATTCCATGACAATACATTGCAATATATTAACAGCTGCCACTTATAACTGTCTAAATGTAGCACTTTCAAAGAGTCAAAGATAAGCATATAAAAGTGAATAACCCAGACAGGGCCAGGTGTAGTTTTGGTCTGATTTACAGCTGTTGCCAAACCTTCATGCAAGTAAAATGACATGTTAAGTGGACTATTTCCATGGTCTTTTTTCTCACAAAAACATGGGGTTTTGGAGGATGGGTATGTGTCAATCATCATTAAAAAAAAAAGGCAACCTGTTGAGCCCATTATACTTGGCTAATCTCTGTCCGTGGATGAATAGCTCAATCTAATAGACCCTACTGGTTACAGGTTTTCATTTTTCTTCACACGGTGATGTGCGCAATGCAAAATACTAAAAAGTAATATTTAAAAAAACCAACATATGCGTGTTTAGTAACACACTCTTGTCACAAAACCTCAGACTTGAGATATGCACTCTTCTGGGACATTAAACAGCATATGGTGGTAATTCCTCCATATGCTGTGTAATATCTTAGGAAAGCGCATATCTCATCTACTTCACAGAAGAAGCCTGAAATCATGCAACCTTGGACTTAACTTCAGTCTCAGGCAGGTAATGCCCAGACTTTTACCACACAGGCCAAGGTTCAATTCTGGGCCAGTCCATGTGGGATTTGTAGTGGACAACATGGCACTGTGACAAGTTTGTCTCTGAGTACACAGTGCTCTCATATTACTCCCTGCTGCACACTCATATTTCACATACCTACCACCACTTCGCCTACTTTCAATCATGATTGAGATATGGCATTATATTTTGGGGGGGTTCAAAAGAAAGTATAAAGATACTGCATATTCAAAAAAAGGTGATCAGATTAATTACAGGCTTAAAAAAATGTGAATCCTGCAAACAGAAATTTAAAGAGAATAGAATTCTCACTGTGACCTCACTATACGTTTTAGAAGTTTTGTGCTTCATAAAGAAGTACAAGGGAAGTTTGATGCAAAACTATATGATACACGAGCACAACTCAAGAAGCAAATACGACCTTCATACTGAATTCTGCAATACATCTTTGTATCAAAAGAGCGTGACTAATATGGGTATTAGGTTGTTCAAATTCCTGCCCAAAGAAATAAAAAAAATTAGATAATTTTAATTGCTTTAAAAAAAAGTAAAATCAATTTTATTGAGTGAATCATTGTATACTCTTGAAGAATTTTTAAACATTAAATTTGTATAATTAAACTGTATTTAGGTATATGTATTTATGATAATACACATATTTGAGGTGACAGATTCCACTCACAAAAGGGTTTTACTTTGTATTGTCTAGCTGTAATATAGAGTTGGGTGGATAACAACAGATAGCAGGTTGTGCTGTAATATATGAATTGTAATCTATTGTAATTGTACCTTTGTTTGACTTGTCCAAGTGTACATATGTATACGAATGGATACAAATACAAATCAAATCAAATCACACCTGGCACTGTCATTAAATAGAGCATGTCTCTATCTTAATTTCATCAATTTCATCAATTTCATCAATTTCATCAATCAAAGTATAGCTGTACTGCAATTGTGGAGCACTGATAAATTCAGAAAATTCTCCCCACACACAAATTATGTCTGCGTAACTGTTGGTGACCAGATAATTACATCTGAAGAATGTGTTGTTCCCACAACTATCAGCATGACACATATGAAACAGCAAACAGTCTATGCCACAAGCCATCTGCATTGAATAAATAGTCTCCTAACTGAATGTTTAATCCACACTGTAATTGGCTGAGCATCTGTACCACTAGCCCAAAGGGTTTTATTACTACTTTAAAGTTATTTTATTACCTCTCACATAACTAATATAAGAAAGACGAAATGCACAAACTAGAAACGAAAAACATTTCTGCTATGAATACAGATAAATATATATAAAATTACCATTTTTATCATGTTGTCAGAGTCATCTATAAGAAATGTGATATGCTAGTGGATCATCTGAGGTGGTGCAGAGAAACAGACTTCTTTTCATATTATGGTACTAAACATCTGCAGCCAGGTAATAAAAACTGTCTCTCCCGAGCCACCAGAATATAAGCGAAGGTTTCTATACATCAACACTCACAGTTTTGTAGTTATGACAAGCTATGTCAAAGGCGGGAAAGAATCAGACCACCGGCCTGATCTGGCACAATACACACTAACATACTGTGATTGACACAAAATGTCCCAACTCCAAAATGTCTATGTACATTTAAATATAATTTGCCATATGGTTACAGTAATATAGGGAAAAAACAACACATTCAGACCAAATTGTATTTTGAGTTTGAACCTTTCTCAATTACCTTTAACTTCTTTTATACATAAATAGGAGACATGAATTGAAAGTTCAAAGTTGTGCTTTAATGAAGCTGTATGGCCTATAAAGCTCATCTCAGATGGTAAAATCCCAATCAAAATAGAGCTCACTCCTCAACTATCCTACAAATATGAACATGCCACACTTTGATGGAGAAGAAAAAATAAACGTGAATGGTAGATAGTGAAATAACACATGGTTTCAGTTTTGGTCAAAGGCCAATTTAAATGCAGCAAGATAAAATACATCAACACCAATGCCAACTACTTACATCCCTGAGTGAAGTAATTAGGTCTTCCTTCTCATTTCCTTCAAATGTAGTAAGAATGCACATGAAAACACACATAATTACATTCTGTATTGGCTGGCATTTCATATGCAATACCTGATAACATTATTCTGCACATAAAGTATTTACAGATTACATTAAATGACTTTACCAGCCAGAATAAAACTTTTACTCTTGCTGATAACAGTCAATCTAACTTAATTAAAAACAGTCCTGACAATACCAATTTATTGAATCGGTCCGAGGAATTTTAAAAATTACAACTTTCAATTCTTTTTGAGATTTCAAGCCTCTAAGTTACTAACGTCTTACTAGCTCAACAGACTATGCTACAATAAAATTCTGGCACTTTCCTTAAGAGTGGTTTGAAAATGATTATATGGTATAAAAAAAAAAAAAAAAAAAAAAGAGAGAGAGAGAGAGAAAAAAAGACGTAAAAGGTGAAGAAGAAGTATAGCTCCACGCAACCTTTACCTCGGCACTAGATGAAGTTTTATTTTGTTTCAGGCCCCAGCCACTAACCACGGAACTGAAGACTATGGGGGCACCAGAACTGGTTTGGATGCTTTAGAGAAGACAGCAGTTTCTTGTCCCTGCTTGGAATGGAACCACAATTCCTTCACTGTTCAGTCTTTGGTCTATAAGAGATTGTTTGTTACCAAAAATGAACTGACGGGACTGGATCATTGATTGCAGTATGCTGCACAAGATATAACGATGCAGTAATCTGTAACGTGCAGTCATCTACAAAATGTTATATGATATTAAAAATGGCATATCGTCACCTTGTACGTATAGGAAACAACCTCCAAACATGACGGACACCTAAGATAGTAATTAATACAGACATATATACAGCTACAGGTTGGTAGTTGCAGTCAGACATGGAAAGATTCTTCAGCACAATCTGAGGAAACAAGAAGCTGTAAAGTGGAACAGCTGGCACAGATGAAGCCTGTTGGTGGCCTTTTGTGGTACATGTTAATGAACCTCTGGTTAGCCAACACAGAGAATTTCTTGAGTGCCATAATAAAACAAGAAAAGTAGTACTGTGGCCAGAATATTGTTCTCAGTGATTTTATTAAGTACCCACTCAACATGCCTCGTATGTAAAATGGTAGGTACTAAAAGCATGTAGAACTACAATTTCAGCAGTTATGTATTCTGGGAGAAAAAACTTCCTTGGAATACAGCTCACAGAATTGATAATTCTTAACAGATTTGATTTCAAATTTGCAAGAAACTAAAGTAGAAGCTTGTAAGTTCTAATCTAGCTCTTGCTCATCAATAAATTTAAAACAGTTTGGATAATCTGTTGGAAAGGCACAAAAACATTCACATTTTAATATGTTCATGAACTTTTAAACTTACTTGTCATTTAACGCTGCAGATGAAGTTTAATTGCAGCCACATTCAGATAAAAAATATTGTTTAAACATAATCCAAGTCAGATGGTGGTCTTCTTTTGGGTTTCTGCACAGAGTAGTGGCTAATGTTCCAACATTTCACATAAATGCACTGCTTGCATCTTTAGAATGATTGAATGCTTTGGATGCTGAAATGATGGGGAGGAAAAAAATTTTGTCAATTTTATATGATGGTGTGAAATACTTCAGTTGGAGAGGCAACAGGTTTGCTCCAAGCCAATGGACATTAAGATCTCAAGAACAGCCTTTTTTGGGGGCATCACCAGTTCACCAGGGCTTTTCTTGAAATCTTCATTCCCAATGGCTTTAGACAATCCTATCCCCTCTCCCACCTACCATAGATGTGAGTGTCAAAACTACCTTCAACTGCCAACGTAACTGACAAAACAGTTTTATCTGTATCACTTCAGCATCCACCTAAATCAGTTCAGTCTCCCTGAAGAAGGAGGCAGAAAGTTTAACTACTACACATAGCAGGAACCCAAATGGAGACCATCATCTGTTCAACAGCCACTGCAAAAACCTGAAAACTTGTAATCAAAGTTGTTATTACCATAATCATTGGACTTGCAATGTTGTAGGCCTGATAGCCCCCTTTACAGACACATGCCAACACTTGTCGGGTTTCCCCAACGCATAATATAGGAATTTTAGAAATGTGACAGGTATGCTTACTATAACAAAGTGGCTACTGAACAATTGTCTCTGCAAACTTGCTGGTAGTATTGACAGTAATCTAATTCAACTAAAGACATTCAACATTCAAAAAACAATGGAAACATTTTTAAATATAATTCTATTATTACAGCTCTGGACCCAACAGATGATCAGATAGTCAAAAAGACGCAAAATCATGCCAGCAGTTTCTTGAATTCCAGTACACACAAGAATGTAACCAGCACCAACTCAGATCTCACGCAGACAAGATGTCATGCAAGCATGAGTGACTCAAGGTTCCTATGGAGGATAGTGTCTTTAACAGCATTGAACACCACCTTGATATTTTCCGTGTCAACAGCTGTTGTAAAATGATGAAATAATGGCTTCCTTGGATCTCTCTTTACACTGGTGAACATATATAAGATGAATGCTTGAACATCAGCTAAGTTGCGTGGGTCGCCAGAAAACTGAGGGAAATACGTACGCACATCTGATTCACCTGAGCAAACCTTCTTTGTAAGTAGGTCTGTTTTATTCAGAAATAAAATGATAGACACACCACGAAACACTAGGTTATTAATGATTGTGTCAAATATGTTACGTGATTCTTCCAAGCGGTTAGTGCGCCTGTAACAGGGATTTAAAAAGATCACATTAGAATTGACAGACTTCCAATAAAAGTGAAGTACAAAAATGGAACTCTTATGCTATAAATCTTTCACATCAGTGATTTTAGAACTTGTTTTTATTCAGTACACGTAAAAATACAAATAATACAGCAACAGTAAGTAGTAGCACTGCCCAGTCTGCATGATGCCTTCTATGCATCTACAATTACACAAGACAGGCAACATACATATAACATAACACTGAGATGCATTCATGCAACCAGTGTTGCAGTGGCAAAGCAGTAAGTATTACACATTCTGAGTGTGTGTCTGTAGACTTAGGTATACAGTATGCAATGCACATGCACCATATTGTCATCTGTGGCCTGCCCTACAATATTTCACCACATTATCTCATAAACAGCACAATTTTTGAAAAAAGTTACTGAACATAAAATGTGTGTTTTGATTTTCCCTACAAAATTGTCTGAAACATTCTTCATTCTACAAAGAATTTAGTGAGATATGATAATAAATATATATTGGTGTGGACAGACAGATGGGCACATAGACATGATGAAGCCAGCAGTCACTTTTCACAATTTCATGTATGTGCCTAAAAAGAATCCATTAATAGATAATCATCTATTAACACAGAACAAACTATTGTAACACTAGTTAGATGCATTTAGGGTACAAGTGCTAAATTCTGTCATCTTGGAAAAAAATTTTGTGCAGATTTTGTATGAGAAAGCTTGAACTAATAGCAGTTCTAAATACAAAATACAAAACATGGAAGTGAAACCCATGCCATTGCAGGCTTACCCTCAAACAGTTTCCTTTCAGCCTTTCTCATCAGCTACAAGATAAGTTATAACAGTTCAGAGAAAAAAGACGAATTCAACAGTCAACTGTATTTTAAGTAGGCAATATAATATTTAGCACCAGCTTACTGCACGATGTTTTTATTTGTTAATTATTGCTCAAAAATGTTTCGGCCTCAGTTCCTGGCCATCTTCAAGGAGCTAGTAATTTTTTCAATGTGTCTTGCTTATGTGTCAACTTATTTGGCAGAAATTTTACATATATCATTAAAATTAATAAAATATTAAAATCCTTAAAATCAGTTTTTGGTTAAATACAATATAAAATTATATTAAATAGCCACTGATGTAATTTGTTGTGTCCATACATCTGTATTTAACCGTTCTTTAGGTGAAATATTTCCGGAATCAAGTTCCAGATACATCATGTTCTGGCTATGAATGGATATGCTATTTCAGCCAAAGAAAGGTTAAACAAAGATGTTTGAACAAAACAAATTACATCAGTTTCCACTTATTATACTTTATATGCTATTTCATCTGAAGACAGGTTAAACATAGATGTTTTGATACAAAAAATTACATTGGTGTCAATTTAATATAATTTATATACTGTATTTAACCAAAAACTGATTTTAAGGATGTTAATATTTAAATATTAATTATAATTTTAATCATACATGTAAAACTACTGCCAAATAATTTGACACATAAGATGCACACAATGAAAAAATTACGAACTCCCTGAAGACAGCTAAGGACTGAGGCAGAAACATGTTGGAGCAATAATTCACAAATAAAAAACTTTGTAAACATGTTGGTGTTAAATATATTACATACGTAATATTGTCACACAGAAAATGTATAAATTTAAGTAGGCAGCTTCTTGGGTCATGCCTACATCAATTTTGAAATACAGTGAAACCTTCTTGTATTTTTTTTAGAAACTGAACAAACAAGGCC
>Ga0209629_10004081_pt1 | contig 10717 bp, 15 predicted proteins | sample TergutCu122P5_FD_187286 | JGI IMG/M metagenome (GOLD analysis project Ga0209629, IMG submission 187286) | Cubitermes ugandensis P5 segment gut microbial communities from Kakamega Forest, Kenya - Cu122 P5 (SPAdes) (version 2) | ecosystem: Host-associated > Arthropoda: Insects > Digestive system... | reverse complement strand
AGATAATTATGATAGTTATCCCAGATATGTTATAACGTTAGATAAAACTGACTTTTCGAGAAATGGAATTATCCATAAAAATATAATTGATTTTTTAATGGAAGAAGAATGAGTAGGGGCAGGTGCCCTCACCTGCCCCATATGAAGTAACGAAGAGCCCTAGTCTGGGACTCTTTCTGCTTCTGCTATTGCAGCTGCTTTTTCGATTTCAATTTGTTTTCTTTTTCTAATTGCTTTAAACTCTTTTTTGGAGTAGGCAGTTCTTCCGGCATAGTTCCACCTGCCTGTTTAATGGCATTTCTCACTATTTTGCCAACTTTAAAATGCGCTTTATTTGCATTGTTCTCGCCTTGTACATTTTCATTTTTTAATTTACTTTCAGTTTGTACAATTCTAAATAAATTGTTGGCTAATTCTTCACTTCCCATATTATCTAAAATATCTTCTCTGTATCTTAATCCTTTTCTCTTGGCAATATCATTTGCAGTTTCACCATTATACAATCCCCTATAACCTTCATTATGGAACTTGTCAAAATTTTTTACTCCTGCATTTTTCGCTGTTTGATTAAGAGAATAGTTACCTTTCTTAGTTTGATTTCTTACATAAAAACGTTTTTCATCTTCAGTTAATAAAAAATATTCTTGTTCACTAATCTCTTGTTGTCGCGTTTTGATAGCAAAGTATGTTTGTGCTTGTGCAATTACAGGTTTTCTGGAATCTCCATTCATAGCAATTAAATAACAAGCATAACGAGTCAATTTATAGTCTGCAATTTTCCTTTTTGTCTTCGAACCTATATTGACCATTTTGTCGGCGTCGACAAAATGGTCGTTAACATTGAAACCACTCTTTTTGCAAGCAATTTTTGCTTTGTCTATTACTTCTTCAAATTTTCGCCATTCAGTATAAGTTAGAACAATTTGTAATTCTCTTGCATACCAAAATTCCTTTCCATCTTCATCAATATGTTTAATATCCTCAAATTTTTTATTACTATATTCTATTATTTCTAAATCATCCATTAACAACATCCTCATTTTTTCTTAATTATATTACAATATTTTCCAAAATACAATGGTTTTTGCAAATACTTGTTCTTTTTTATTAGCAGATGATAAAGTTGTGGAAAGAGAATTTGCAGCATTTGACGGTATAGATGATAGTTATCCCAGATATGTTATAACGTTAGATAAAACTGACTTTTCGAGAAATGGAATTATCTATAAAAATATAATTGATTTTTTAATGGAAGAAGAATGAGTAGGGGCAGGTGCCCTCACCTGCCCACATATGAAGTAACGAAGAGCCTAGTCCGCTTCATCTGCTATCAGTTTTTATTCCCTGCTAATTTTTTATTATTTTCTTCTAAATATTCATAATTCAGTCTATTACTTGAAGTTACTGCTGATTTTCCTATTTCTTTTTCTAATGCTTCACGAGCTATTTTTGCAATGTTTCCACCTTTACGAGCTATTTGTATATTTTCTTTTAGACCACTCGGTTTCTTCTCTTCTGCTATTCTTTTTGTTGCTTCTTCTGATAAATCTGTAAGTACCAACTCTGTATTATCCATATTATCTCGTAAATTTTCTTTTCTTAAACCTTTAAATTGTTTGTATTTTTTAGCAGTCATCCCAGACCAAGTTTGATAAATTTCGTTTGTAAGAATTGCATATTCTAATCCTTCTTTAATGCCTCCTTCTTTCCATACATCAGTTAATTGCTTTCTGTCTTGTAATGCTTTAACTCTTTTAGCAATCCAATTTTCATCATAACCTTTAGCTCGGTATAAATCAATTGCTCTTTGAAGTGCTAAAGATGGATCAAAAGTTTCATCAATTCTTTCACTGCCAAGTTTTGCCAACCAATCTTTAAATGGAGCTGCTTTTTTAGATGGAATCGATTCTATTATTCTAAACATTCCCTCTATGTCGCATACATCAGTCTTGTAATATTTGCCATCTGAAGATTTTAACTTCAGTTGTCTAGTAATACTAGACAACTCGAATTTTTCTTCTTTTTTCACTTTATTCTTTAACCAATTCCAATACTTTCTTGGCTCTTTACTTTCGGATAATACACCTGCAACATCAACAACACTTATATAATATTTTTCTTCTTCGGAACTCCATACAGTTCTAATATTATCATTGTTAAATAGTTTATTTATTACTTGCAATTTATTTTCATCCACAGTTTTCTCCTTTCTTATCTAACTCTATTTTACACCTTTATATATAAATAGGCAATTTTCACAAATTCACTTTTACTTCTTCTAATTATAATATTTTTGCCATTCCGTATAAGTTAGAACAATGCAAATATTTTACTGGTTTGTCAGAATTTGGAATGTCGGAAAAACCGACAGTGCTTTTTTCATCTAATTCACCCTCACTAAAAACATTATTTATATGCTCTGTTATTGTGCTTCTACCTTTATTATATAATTCAGCGATTTGGCTTTGTGTAAGCCATACTGTACCATTTTCTAGGATTACTTCTATTTTTGTTATTCCATCCTTACTTTGATAAATTATAATTTCAGATTTATCCAAATTTATGCACCTCTCATTTGTATTTTATCTTATAATAATCTATTATAATTGTCAATGAATTTAATGAATATTTGTTCGTTTTTTGTTAAAAATTTAAATTTCTTTTCTATACATTAGATAATTATGATAGTTATCCCAGATATGTTATAACGTTAGATAAAACTGACTTTTCGAGAAATGGAATTATCCATAAAAATATAATTGATTTTTTAATGGAAGAAGAATGAGTAGGGGCAGGTACCCTCACCTGCCCATACGAGATGATGTTTGAAAGCCTTTAATTTTAGGCTTGTCTCCAAATAGCTCAGCTATATCTGGGCTTATTGTGTGTTCTCCTGAAACTCTTCCACTTAAACGCTGTAGTAAAGAGTCTCTATTTGAATCAGGCATTCCTCCACTTGAAACATTTGCACCATTAGTTTTTGGTGTTTCTAATGTTAACCATTTACCTCGTCTAATTTTGGCACTAAATTTTGCCACCCAAAATTTTTGCTCGTATTATCTAATAAAATCAAATCCTTTATCAAGCGTGTGACCATGTACATCAGCTCTAGTTATTATGAATTGATTTAACGCATCTCTTAATCCTAAATGGATAGTTGGATTATCCTTCAGTCTTTTTTTAGTAAACTTTGCCATCTCCAGCATTTTTGACACCCAATCTTCAAACGGCATTTCAGAATTTGCTCTCGCTTGCCATTTTTTATACTGGGCTTCTAATGCATCTATGATGTCTACTACTGTAGGTCTTTTTGCATTGCTATCACCTTTTTTATTATCTGTATCTATCCCTAGAAATTCTTCAAAAAGTCGTCTGTCTTTTTTTACTAAGCGGTATATATATACTCTATTACGAGTCCAGTCATCCAACCACTCTTTATTAAATGGCTCTTTAGACCCCCTCTGCACTTCCTCATTATACTTACTTCTTAATGCATCTAAAACGTCTTCTTCTGTTATATCTGCTGTATCTCTCTTATTTATACCTAGAAGTTCTATATACTGCCTCATCATTTTTGGATGTATGTGTGGTTCTCCAAACAACATATCAAGGTTATAACTCTCTGTTTCCGTAATATAATTTACACCATCGTCGAGTTTTTCTAGAATGTCGATAGGTGCAATATCCTCATCCTCAGATATGCCCAGCACTGCCTTGATATTGGTTAAGGGATATTCGCGGAAAAATCGATAAATTTGGCGTTGATTCCTATCATAATTGTCCATCCATCTACTAAACCTCGTTTTAGATTTTATATCTATTGGCAATTTATTATACCTGCTTCTGAATCCATTTATAATATCTATAGGTGGAGTGGGGTTATCGCCCTTTGGCATGCCTAGCAAGAACTCACCCCATGTTTCATGTGTTGTATTTCCAAAACTAAAATCAGTTTCGAAATTTTCATGTTCCCCATCGATAATCTGATCGGATATATTATGTTTACGTAGTAGACCTCCATAATAATCTTTGAACAGAGGTACTAAACTTAGTTCAATTCCGATTTCTCCTTCTTATTTCATTTATAATGCCTTTGTCTGTGATATTTTTAGCCTCTTCCTCAGATAGACCCAATATGTCTTCAAAATCAGTTCTGTTATTTCGAACATAGTCTAATTCTCGCACTTCATTATTTGCCCAGTGATACAATGATGGAAATTTGGATTTTATTTCCTCTGGCAATTCAGTATATATGGCTCTCAATCTATCTATGATTTCTCTGTATGTGATATTTTCAGCCTCTTTCTCAGATATACCCGCTATTTCTAAAAAATCATCTCTGTTTTCTTGAACCCAGTTGAAATCTTCTACTTCATCATCTATCTCTAAATTCCTATCCATATCCATCCCTCACCTTTCATCATTTATTATTACTGCTATTGCTGCTTCAAATAGCTTCTGTCTACTTTATAATATTACCATATTCTCCATTTTATGTCAAATAAAAACAAACACGGCTTCGTCTGTCCTTTATTCTACACAACTATTGATACTACAAATATTGCTTCCAATATAAGTATTGCAGGGAATCCTAAAATAAACGCCGGTTTTTTTGTTTTGTGTCTGAATGTATACATTCCTGCAATTCCGCCAATTCCACCGCCTAGAAACACAAGTGTAAATAAAGTCATTTCTTTAATTCTCCTGCTTCCTTGTTCTGCTTTTCTTTTATCTATATACATTGCTGAAAATGCTATTAAATTAATTATTACTAGGTATGTTATAAATATCTCCAAATTTATTTGCTCCTTTATGCTATTTTACAACAAAAAAAATTCTCCAGCAATAGCTGGAAGAATTTTTTTATTTACTTTATATAAATGCTCGGATCCAATGGAACATTATCTTTTAATATTTCGAAATGCAGATGCGGAGAATCTACAATTTCAAATGCTGCGGAATTTCCTACTGTACCTATGCTTTGTCCTCCAGATACTTTATCTCCTTCTTTAACAAATTCTGATGACAATAAATTTGCATATACTGTCTGATATCCATTAACATGGTCAATAATTATTGTAAGCCCATATCTCGGGTCGCTTTTTATACTGCTTACTGTGCCGTCTGCCGCCGCTTTTACAACCATTGTTCTGTCTGCCCCAATATCTACTCCCGGATGTGTTACCCATTCCTGCAAAGTATCAGAAAACACCAGATTATTTTCAGCAAATTCTTTAGTTATATCTCCATCCACAGGTTTTACAAATGTTGGGTCAGGCACAGGTGCCGGAACTGCCGGAGCATTTGTCTGCACTGCTGCTTTACTCTCTTCCTTCTTTGTGGTATTTGTATCTGCATCTTTATTTACTGATGCTGCGGCCCCGCTTGTATTTACAGTATTTGCAGCACTTTTGCCTGCTTCATTATTTATTGTATTTCCTATTGATACACTTGCTGGAGCTGAAGCAATATTAAAATCCAGTGTGTTTAATATATCATTAGTATTATTTGGAACAATTCCAGCCATGTTCTCAAATCCTACAAACTGGTCAGCCGAACTTTTTAATTTATTATTATACGATATGAATGTAACAATAAATGTAACTGCTAATATGAACAGCACACCACTGGATAAGTACAGTATATATCTAAAATTTATGTCTCCCTTTTTTTCTCTTTTTCCCCTCTCTCTTCTCATGTTGCCCCTCCTTGATTTTAATCTTTAGTAAAAGTATTTCCTTTTTTTTGCAGTTTATTCATATAATAGAAATTTATTTATATATCCACAATTTGAACTCCAATATAGAAATGATTGATAATATCTTCATATGTCCCCCCCTCTTTAGCTATAGTGTCTGCTCCAGTCTGGCTCATCCCAACTCCGTGCCCATAGCCTGTTACATTAAATGTTACTGAATCTCCGGATATATTAAATGAAAAATCGGCAGATTTAAGTCCAAGTATTGTTCTTGCTTCAACTCCCGATATTTCTACATTTCCAAATCTGACTGTCTTTACTCTGTCTGCTAATGTATAACTTAGTATTTCAATCGGTTTGTCTTTAGTAAAATCAATCTGGATATTATTATGATACTGCTTTAATTTCTGGATTAACTCTTCTTTTGAAATTGATACTTCTGAGCTGTATTGCGGATATGCATCTTCTCCTGCAGTTGCTACTACCTGTAGGTATGGATAATTTATCCCTCCCCACACATTAATAGGTATTTCAGATTTACCTCCATTATTTGCACAAAAAAACGCATCAATCGGACTGCCGTCATATGTTATAATTTTCCCTACTGTTGAGTTTACAGCTTCTGTAATTTTGTTCCAGTTGCTGTCTCTTTCGTTTTCATTCCATTTTGCTAATCTGTCTTCTTTTGAAATCCAGGCTTGGCAAGTATTCGGGTCATCGCTTACATCTGCATTATCAAACTTTTTTCCATCTATTATCATATATATTGTATATGTTCTTGCAACAACAGCCTGCGCCTTTAATGCCTCTATATTATAACTTGCCGGCATTTCAGCCGCTACAACCCCATATAAATATTCGTCTAAAGGCACCTCCTCCACCTCTCCCGTTACAGTATGCAGCAGCTTCACTGTCTTATACTGTTTATAATCATATGCAGGGGGAATGTCGGATTGATTCATGTCGGGCACAGGGCAGGTGAGGGCAAGTCCTGCCCCTACAGCATTTTCTTTAGGTTTGAAAATTATAATTCCTGCCAATATCAAAATCAATATTATTAAAACTACCTTTTTCAATATACACCCCACCATTCCTACATTCCTACATTCCTACATTCCTAAATCCCTAAATTCCTACATTATCTTCTGCCTCATATTCAATAATATTCTTTTCTCCAGTCTTGATACCTGAACCTGAGTTATTCCCAAAATTCTTGCCACTTCAGATTGTGTTTTTTCTTTGTAATACCTGAGCATAATTATTTGTTTATCCCTTTTTTCTAAATCTTCCATCAATTCTGCAAGTGCCAGTTTATCTATTAATATATTAGTCTCGTCCTTTTGTACATTTATTCTGCTTATCCTGCCTTCGCCCTCTTCATCATCTTCATGCAGCTTTGCATCTATTGATTCTATCTGCCATGATGCTTCTATTGCCATTGCAATTTCTTCTTTGGGAATTTTCAGCTTTTCAGCAAGCATAGACAAACTTATTTCTTCTCCTGTTTCATGCAGATATTTTATGCTCTCCTCTCTTATTTTTGCAGATAATTCCTTGAGGCTTCTGCTCACTTTTATTAATCCGTCATCTCGTATAAATCTCTTAATTTCCCCCATTATATAAGGAACTGCATATGTAGACAGCTGCAGCTTCAGCTCAGTATTAAAACGCTGTATGGATTTTATAAATCCTATACAGCCTATCTGATATAACTCCTCTCCGCAAATAACCTCTCCCTAAAAATCTTTTTACTATGCTCCAAATCAGCCCGGAGTTATTGTTTATTATATTTGCCATGGCTTCTTCATCTTTGTTTTGAGCCATGAGTATATCTTTAATATTAACATCTGTTCTTTGCATTAAGAAAAACCCTTTCATTAATGTAGGAATGTAAGAATTTAGGAATTTAGGAATGAAGGAAGAATTTTCGTTTCGCTCAAATTCTAAAAATAAAATTCTAAATTAAAGAAATTCGACGTAGGAGAATTTCCACATCCATTCCTACATTCTTACATTCCTACATTCTTACATTCTTACATTCTTACATTAGAGCCGTTTCTTCTTCAGACTCTTCCGGCATTTTAATCATTTTCTTCATTGTCACTTTTGTTCCAAAACCTATTATGGATTCCACATTCATCTCATCCATAAAACTTTCCATTATAGTAAATCCCATTCCAGACCTCTCCAGCTCCGGCTTTGATGTATATAGAGGTTCCATGGCTTTTTTAATATTTTCTATACCTTTTCCATTGTCAGATATTTCTATTTCTATTGAATTTGCAAACAATCTGCATCTTATCCTGATATTCCCCTCTTGTTCTTCATATCCATGAATTATGCAGTTTGTTACTGCTTCTGATACAGCAGTTTTTATATCTGCCAGTTCTTCTATTGTCGGGTCCAGCTGCGAAGCAAATGCTGCAACCGCTATTCTTGCAAAAGCCTCATTACTTGACTTGCTCCAAAACTCCAGGTTCATTTCATTTTCATATACATTTTTCATTTTTTACACCACCTTCTTTGATAACTGCTCTATATTCTCTAAAATTGGTATTATTTTAAGAACACCTGATATTTCAAATATTTTTTTCACATTTGGTTTTACATTTATCATATATAAACTTCCGCCTAAACTTGACACCAGTTTATACCTGCCTATCAGCATCCCTATTCCGCTGCTGTCCATAAATGCAACATTATTAAAGTCAAATATAACTTTTTGAGGCAGGTTTCTTTCTATCTCAAAATCGGCTCTGCTTCTTATTTTATTGGCAGTATGATGGTCTATTTCTTCTGTAATTTCCATTATCAAAAGTTTATCTAATTCATTATATGTAACTTTCACAAACTACTCCTCCTTTGCTTGCATATATCTATTCTACACTTAAGCAATATTTTCCTTTATCAAAAAATGGAAGATTTTGTTATTTTTTATATTGACAATACTTCATTTTTAGATTATATTAAATTTGGAGTTGTATATGTTAAATTTTGTTGTATGTGATGATAATATTGTTGTATTAAATAGGCTCGCAAAAATATTAGAGTCTATATTTATGAGGCATAATATTGATGGAATAATAGGCTTAAAATCAGACTCTGCAGAAGAAGTTTTAAAATATATTGAAACTAATCATGTTGATGTATTAATATTAGATATAAACTTAAAATCAAATATTACAGGTTGTGATATTGCTGATATTGTAAGGAAAGAGAATAAAAATATTTATATAATCTTTACTACTGCTCATCTGGAATATGCTCTTATAGCATATAAATACAAAACATTTGACTATCTTCCAAAACCATTATCAGAAGAAAAATTAGAAAATACAATTTTAAGACTCATAGATGATGTTACTAAATCACCATCTAAATTCATAAAATTAAATAATAATAAAACTATTATCAATCAGGATGAAATAAATTATATTAAAAAAGATAAAATGAAGCTTGTATTCTGTACAACTAATCGTAATTATGAAGTCTACAGCTCTTTTAACAGGATTAAATCTTGCCTGCCAGACAACTTCGTGAGATGCCATAAATCTTTTATAGTAAATATAGATAAGATTGCTAATATAAAGACTGCCAGCAATACCATATTATTTAATCATAATGAGCAATGCTTTATAGGTGGAAAATATAAAAATAACTTTATGGAGGTTTTAAATAATGGGAATTTTAAATACAATCTGGACATCATTAACATTAGAAAATCCGGTAATCATTAATCTGCTGGGTATCCCTTTAACTGTCATAGAAGTTGTTGTAACTATGCTGCTGTTTACACAGGTTTTAAATATAGTCTCTGTTAAGAAACAAAAAATTATATATGTTGCTGTTTTTTCCGCCATTGCAATAATTAGCCAATGCTTTATAACCCCACCATATAATACCTTTGTGAATATAATATTTCAATTTGTATTAGTTTTAGTTTTATTTAAAACCAATTTATTGAAAACTATTTTATGTATTATATTTCCACTGGCTGTATTTGTATGTATTGCTTCAATAATGCAGCTATTATTCTTATGGATACTCAGCTTTTCTATTACATCTAATTTTCTTATTCCGATATACAGAATTTGTTTTTCCCTTACTGAATATTCCATGATATATCTAATATACAGACTGTTTAAATATTTTAATATTAAAATAACTTTATTTGACAATATGCATAAAAACACTTTTGCTATATTAATTTTCAATTTTACTCTTGGTATTCTGGCAATTGCGGTTCAATTATACTTAATAACCATATATGCAGATATTGTTCCTATTAATATATTAATAATTGATATATCAGTTTTGTTTGTCTATTTTTTAGTTAGCATATACAGCTTACTTAGAACAAACAATTTAGAAATAACCAAACATGATTTAGAAATGGAAAAAGAGCATAATAAAACTATAAATGGTCTCTATGACAGCATTAGAGGATTCAGGCATGATTTTAATAATATAGTTCAGGCTATTGGCGGATATATTTCTACAGAAAATATGGCTGGTCTTAAATCTTATCATTCCGACCTTATGGAAGATTGCCAGAGAGTTAATAATTTAACCATACTAAGCCCTGAAATTATTAATAACCCTGCAATATATAGTCTGCTTACATCGAAATATCATACAGCTGACGAACTTGGCATAAAAATTAATCTGGAGGTATTCTTAGATTTAAGTAAAATAAACATGAAAATATATGAACTTACCAGAATTCTCGGGATACTTATAGATAATGCTATAGAAGCATCACATATGTCTCAGGAGAAAATCATTAATATAGTAATTAGAAAAGACCTTAAAGCAAATAAACAATTATTCTTAATTGAAAATACATACTCAAATAAAGCTGTGGATATAGACAAAATTTTTGAAAAAGGATTTACGGATAAATATGATGAAACCGGCAAAAATCATGGGCTTGGTTTATGGGAAGTAAGAAAGATTTTAAAAAGAAATAACAACTTGAATTTATACACTTCTAAAAATAATCAATTCTTTAAACAGCAG
>Ga0209629_10004080_pt1 | contig 10718 bp, 9 predicted proteins | sample TergutCu122P5_FD_187286 | JGI IMG/M metagenome (GOLD analysis project Ga0209629, IMG submission 187286) | Cubitermes ugandensis P5 segment gut microbial communities from Kakamega Forest, Kenya - Cu122 P5 (SPAdes) (version 2) | ecosystem: Host-associated > Arthropoda: Insects > Digestive system >... | reverse complement strand
GGGGGAAATAAGTGTACGTGAAGTGGTAAATAAGCTTTCTTTAGTTGGTGGACAAGGATTCAGAAAATGCAACTGTTCAAAGAAGTGTACCACGAAGATGTGTTTGTGCAAATCAGCCAATCTACTTTGTAACCCAAAATGTCACAATAGTCAACCTTGCTGTAACGAGTGAGTTTAATTATGATTTGTTTAATTGTGCAAAATATACAGTTTAATCTGATAACAAAATGCTGTTTTAATTTCCTATTCCATTCACATAGTCTTTAAATAAACAAAAATAATTAAATAATAATCACAGCCAAACAAAACGGACTTTTACCAACAGGTGTCGGCAAATGCCAGCATTTACCGAAATGGTTTGGTAAAAGCCCGAAATGGATGCGTTCACAAGCCTTTTTCGGACTTTCACCATCTAACTCTGGTACATGCTAGGATTTACCAACCTTCGAGCTTTTACAGTAACATAAACATCTTCTCCAAGTCGCAGACAGCATAAACTGTGCAGGTGTGTGATGCAGAGGTACTCGGTTTGACTCTCATCCAAGAAATGTCAACTGGTACATACTCGTACGTCGTGTTGCTGTAACGTAATATTTGACTCAGCCCAAAGACGATGACGAAAGGATGATGATGATAAACAGAAAGCGCAAATACACGTATCTCCCTTGTAAGGGCAGCAGCACATAATACCTTCTGCATGTTGCTGGTGGACTTAGCAACAGATGTTACTGCGAAGTTCAAGTAAGTCTGAGCCTACTACGTAGTATGAAAGTAAACGAACTTTCACCACCGAACAGTATACTACGCATGTGCAGTACACGAAATCATTCCGCGTTAAAACGGAATATAATGCTTCATTTCATAATCGTGACATGACGTCACAAAGCAAGTCAATAAACCAAACAGCCTCCCTCCCTTACATGTCTGTATTTGCTCTTCGAACACAAACGGTGAACTGAAAATCGTTTTCATAGCGCTCGCCAGCACTGCTTCACGCCCTTGTTTACAACAGCAACCGCTGAAAGCCTTACGTTTGAACCTATCTCCCTGACGTCACAAGCAGTAAATACACAACACAGACGGGCGCACTGCGCGGATTGGTTGGAACCTGCTCCGGGTTCAAAACCGTCTGCTGGATTTACTGTTGCTTAGAGTGACCCAGGTCACGACGCGAGGTGACAGAAGAGGTGAACCAGTGACCCTGCGAGTATGAACCACTGACGATTCCAATCACATGAACATCCAGTCTTCAAACCCCGTGGCATAACAATGGGCAATTTTAAAATGCTGTAATCCATTACACACCTGTCGCTAGTGCTGTAGTGAGATATGGCAGCCTGCCTGAACACCGCAGTGTCCCACGTGGCCCTTATACAGAGGGGGTGGGGGAAGACGCTTACATGATGTGTTGGCCGACACTTCATCAGACAATATGAACATACGTCTACTGCAATCACACCGCTAGTGGTAGCTCATACCTAAAACGACTTCTCAACTACTTTGGGGAGACGAAGAAATGTTAATGGTGCGTCGTTCTTCCGCCAGTAGCAGGCAACTAACAAGGGAACATATTTCGATCAACCCTTTGGGGAGTGACAAAACACTGCTATCCAATACTCCCCGGTATCCGGAAGAAAGGTGCTTGATGGAAGGTTCTCGGGCTTCGCCCGCTTGTCCTTCTGGGAAGAGCAACGCGTAGGTGAAGATGAGTATGGAGCATTGGTGGAATGACACTGACAGGGGAAAACCTGTCCTAGTGCCACTTTGTTCACCACAAATCTCACAGCGAATGACCTAGGATCGAACCCGGGTTTCCGCGGTGCGAGACCGGCGAATGACCGTCTGAGCCATGGTACAAAATTATATTTTTAAATATTCATTTCGTGCAGCGCAGTAAACACACTTCGTCTCGGTTATAAAAACAAGTCAGTGAATGCTGTACAGGAACATAATCACTGAGATCCACACAAAACACACACAACTGTTTGGGCAGAATGCAGACTTTTTGAATGTTAAAATTGGTGGTACATAAAGTGACCATACTGCTTTCAAGGTTTATGCATCACGACATGAATACGTGTACAGTACCTGCACGCATTAGACACAATAACTGCGGTCAGCATCATGTCCCGTCGCTGAAGGCAAAACAGAGCACGTCTGTGTCAATTCGTCGCTGAAAGTAGCTTCTCTTATGCGTATGTCGTTTCGTCTCTCTCCTCTACTGCAATGGCTCAACTCGTAAACTGTTTATGATTCAGAGTGCTTCGAATATAACTTGCGAATTTCTCGTCTTGCAAAAAAAAACCGGGCAAAACTGCAAGAAAACACCGAATTCCAGCATTCTACCATTTGTTCAACCAATCCAAAGGCGTATGTTTCTTCGTCGCCGACGTCGCCATATCACTGGCGCAGTAAGTGCAACGGTCGAACAGAAGCCACGCTGACAGGCGGACGGATAGACAGGCAGGCAGACCAGTCGGTGTTGGATTGCCGTAACTTAGGGCAACTGCAGTTTGCAATGTATGACTCGCAGTATATACTCGTATATGCAGCTACCGATCAGTCACCGCAAAATCTACAGTGTTCTGTCTCTTAACGTTCCAATACTGGGGTCTTAGCTTGGAATGTCTACGTGTTTGTGTTGCCGTGTGTAGGTGGAGGCCTTGTGACAGGCGGCTCTCTCATTCGCCTGTAGCGCGGTAGACAAAGATGCATAGACAGATGAATGGACGGGTGGATAGACTCTTAGATAAACAGATACACAGATGAACCAATAGACAGAATATATAGACAGACAGACAGATAGACAGATAGATAGATAGATAGATAGATAGATATATAGATAGATAGATAGATAGATAGATAGATAGATAGATAGATAGATAGATAGATAGATAGATAGATAGATAGATAGATAGAGTGGATAAATAAGCAATCAGATGGTTGGACTTACATTAGGAAGCTGAGGTGTAGAGTCTGCAAATGTCCTAACATTCATAAGATCATAAACTATCTCACAAATCAAGAAACGAGCAGCACCTACCGTATATTCTCGAATCTAATCCGCACCCTTTTTACAGTTTCAGAGGGCTAAAAAATCAGATGCGGATTGGAATCGCGTGCGGATTAGATTCGCTGTCCAGAGCTGGATTTTGGAAAAATGATAGAACCGCTGAACGTGCCGTAAGAACAATAAATAACTTTTTATTTAATTTATTATTTATAATATTATATAATATTTATAATTTATTATTCATCAGACTTGCCGTCATCACTCATAACTGAATTGCTATCCGTCACCCAGTCACTATCATCTTTATCTTCACCATCGTCCTCCCATAGAATGTAATCTTCGGATCCGTCCAAAGCACTGCTTATGCAACACTTCCTGAAAGATCTGATGATAATGCTCTCCGAGATGGCTTACCATGCAGCCTACACCCACCGCGCAACGTCTGAAGGAGCTGCGCATTTGAATTTTCCAGTTTCTGTTAACTCACCGGCAGGATCCGCAATCAAGGTCAGATATTGTTGCCCCAGCCTGTCTTTAAAGGGTTTGTTAATGGATAAGTCCATTGGTTGCAACACTGATGTCATTCCACCGGGGATGACAACAAGCTCAGTTTTCATCTCGCGGAGCTGGTTCTTCACGGAATCAGTGAGATGCCATTTGAATGCATCAAGGACAAGCACTGATGGTTGATTTAAGAAGGCCTGCGACCCCATACTATTTTCAGCCACTCCATCAGCTCCCCCGTCTTCTATCCTTTTTCCTGGGCCCTGACTATAACGTCCTTCGGAAACGCCTCTGATTTTGGTAAAGTCTTCCTTTTCAAAATTAGCAAAGGTGGTAGTTTTGTCCCATCAGCAGTTTCTGCCAGCATTACTGGTAGGCGAAGCTTTTCGCACCCAGTGGTTTTCAAAAGTACCTCCTTCACGCCTTTCTTCTCCAACGTGTGGTTTGGCGGCATATCAAGATAAATGGCCGTTTCATCGGCATTGGCCATTTGCCCCATCAGAAAATTTCCCGTCTTCCTCAGGTTGGTGCTTTACCGCTGATAATTCAACAACTTTTGTTCAAAATTTTTGGGAGCTTCTGGCATATCGTCGTCCTACGCCGCAACGCCAGCCCCATCCGGCGCATGAACCTTATGGCCCATCCTTTACTGGCTTTAAAACGACTTCGAGGAATGTTCAAAGATCTGGCCTTTTTTATCGCCTCCTCGCGAAGTAGATCATAACTCACAAACAGTCCAATCTTGCGTCTCTCTTGAAAGAACGTGAAAACTGCATCATCAATTTCAGGAAATCGTCCTTTCTTGAGTCCAGTGAATTTTTTCATGACGCCTCACACCCGCTGATCGCTGCCTTGTGTTTCCGCCACAGTCGAACGTTGCTTTTATCAACTCCAAAAATTGCAGCGGCTTTGCGGTTTCCCTTATCCTCTGCGCACCGAATAACTTCACGTTTGAACTTTGCCGTATATAATAGTCTTTTAGATCTCTGGCGTCCCTCTTCCATAACTAGAGTACACGACAGATTGGAACACGCAGTCTGTTTACCGGTATTCCTTCAGTTGAAATTACCGTGTGCGGTAACCACAAGCGGAGTTGAGCAACAAGGCATTTCAATTTCAGCATAAAAAGCGTGACGTCAGGCATGAAAGAACCTATATAACATTGGCAAATTATGATACAAAGAAAGTTGGTGCTTTGTCCATTTTAGTACTCGTAGTCAAATCTCGGGCAACAGTCACGCAGTGACTCGGTTTGTTTTGGTTGGGAAACGGCGTGCCATATATCAGTAGCGATATTAAGTATATGATCATTTTTCAGCGGGGTACACAGAAGGAAAACTCTGCTACAAAGCACGCCGTTATTTAGACGTTCCTGTAAACAGACGCTTGGCAGAGTGAACGAGGCTTTGTTCAAGGAATGTTGACTGCGTCGCCCACACTGCTAACGTATCGAGAGAAGGCAATGAAGGGCCCCCTGTTGCATAACATAGCGAAATAAACATACCAGGTTTCTAAGATTGCAGGCTGTCTGCGAAGCGCTTTATTCATGAGGTGCATATGGACATAATTCGGTAAAGTGGCCGGAGCGCGAATCTGGCCACAAACCATTATATAATGTGGAGTTAACTTGCGAGGCTATAATTCTGTGCCTCTGCATGAATGTACGAAGCATTTAAATGGCCGCAACGCTAATTAGCTCTGGTGCGTTTGTACCGCTGGCAGTTAACCCTTTCCAGCCCCGTGATGCCATATGGCATCATGCTTTTCATCTGTTCCTAATATGCATGCCTTTTGCCCATTGGCTCCAGTAGTCATCTTAGCACACTGCGCTGACTTTTCTGTGTTTGGCTGGCTATGCTGATGTCACCCAACATACGGACAAAGTGGCCAGTTCTTGCATGTTTTGTACGCGCGGCGGCAAGTGCCTGTGACGGTGGTGTGCACTAAAATTAATTTGGGCTGGAAAGGGTTAAATGGCCGCTTCACACACGGCGCGTTAGTCGGATAACGGTTAAGGCATTGGTAACATCCAATATTATTCAATCAGTCTGCCTTGTAGGCAAGGGGCAGTTGAAGGAAAGGTGCGGATTAGAACCGCGAACTAACTTTTTTTTTCGTTTAAGAAATCGGCAAAAACTAGCGCGGATTAGATTCGGGTGCGGATTAGATGGAGAATATATGGTATACTGCTGTTGTCTTCACGTTTGTACAGTTTAACCAAGTTATAGCATTTACACTTGATAGGCCTTCAACAGGCCACGTGAAGAAGTGAATAGAGCCGGGCCGTTCTGCACACACACACACACACACACACACACACACACACACACACCAACACTGTCTACTGTAACAGTCAGTCAGTCGCTGTTCCGTTACGTTCAATAGCGAGACCTTTCAATCACGTTTATCGGTTGGTCCTCATGTTTAAACTTCCGAATCTCGCCCACGGATTTACATGTAAACGAAATGTTACCGGTCGTGTTTCGGTTCGGTTTCATCAAACATCTACTTTACACAAACGCTACCGTATACATTACACATGCATTAGGTTCCTCAGCCCTTATCTCCGGTAGTAAATCCGGTATAAAAAGTGTAGACAAGTTGAGATGCAGTTAAGGGGTTGACTGCATACAGGATGGCCAGTTCATACAGTGAAGTGGGCGGCCGGTGGGACAGCCAAATTCGAGGGAAAATATCAAATTAAAGAACCAAAGCTTGCCAAGTTCATGGGTTCGCCTAAGGAGTCAGTTTCTAGCAGATAGTCTATGGCCGCCCCTGACCGTAACTGTAACAATAGGCAGATAATGGACTAAATACCGAATGTGACGAAGAACTGGCCAGAGGGATACAGAGCGAGACACGGCAGAATGAACAGTACAGTCAACAGCTCACATCGGAACCTGGCGACAGTTCTACTTCTTGACGTCTCTGCCGTGTTGTGGGATATGACACTGTGTAGACATTGTTCCGTAGGAACTTGCTGCCTGCATCTTCAGGGTGGGAACGTCGGCATGCAGATGCGGGAAAGAGCATAGTATCTCGTAACACTACCGACCAGGCGTTATTGCACCGTATGTGCAGACATGTCCATGCGCACTTTCTGTCCGTCCGTTCGTGGCCTAATATCAGCTACTAAACTGTTTGACTTGCATAAAATTTGGTAAGTTTACAAAGCGTTGTCCATGCAGCGTGAGTTTCGTGAAAATCTGCTCGGTGTATCATACCTTACTTAGGTATATGCATGATTTTCTGCCCGTACTTTCCGTATCTCTTAAACATTTTGGTAAAATTCGATACAGGAGATCACATAATGGCGCTGAGTAAATTCGTGAAAAACACTGGAGGACAAACACATCGGTGTGTCAACGCGTGGGTCGCGAAAACGAAGTCAGAACCGTGTGAAAAAATGTAAAATCAAATTAATTTAGACTGCAAGGTAAGGTTCGATGAATATGAAATGTCAGAATTTGTACACGTCTGACAATGCTCTGTAGTAACGGGGCCACAGCATGACATGTTTGCGAAACCAAGCCTTGTTCATTAGACATCCAATCATTTTGCTTCACACAGTTCCCACGCAGTGGCACTAATTTTAATATCACAATAATGAAAGTTGCAAAAAAGTGTTTCCATTCCACTACGCGGCTGTGCTGCCGCGTAGTGGAATGGAAATACGACACGTTACTGCTAGTTTACGTGACACCTTACAGTAGACAGTGCAGGGAGTCTCCTGCGGAACGAAAACACGGCACGCTGCGATCAGATTTACGTTACTTGTTACATGGACAGTGCAGGGTATTCTGAGATCAAGTGCTTGTGAAATATTCTGATGCGGCCGCACGTAAATACAGTTGGATAGCTCATGACAAATCAGTCGCTTACATTGCAATGTTGCCTGCAGGCCTGTGTGTATAAAATGCGGTGTTCCAACACGCGGCCTACGACAAACCCTGTAAATTATATACATATATGTATATATCTTCACCTTTCTCTATGGATCAACAGCCCAATATTGCGCTTTGGCTTCCTGATATGTACATATGCATTATGATATAGGTGATGTGTACACGTGTGGTTTGCGAAACAACCCACAAAAGCGTTTTGTGGTCCTTCGTTAAGAAAACTGAGCACCCCTGTATTGTGTGTGTGTGACAAAGACAGAGAGAGAGAGATTTCTGTTAATGATGATATGATATGTTTGTTAACTACAGCTGGATTGACAACCGGTGCCAGTAGTACAATACACATATTACACACACACAAACAATACACAGAACAACACAGTGAAACAGGATACCCAGAACGGAACATACATAACAATAAGAATACATAACACTAAGAATACACAATTTACAAAATTAAACAGAAGAATACAAAGCATACAACCACACACACACACACACACACACACACACAATGATACAAAATAAAACCAAAAGAATATGATAACGAAACAGCCATGATCTATATATCTTCTAATAATGATAGACACCCTATTGCTAAGACTTCTTGTTCTTTACTTCGTTCGCCGATTGCTTGGTTGGTTGCCTGGTTATACAAAACAGAAACTAAAACTCAACCAACATGCGGATGCACATACAATATGATAAGTCTCCTGAGATAGTTGCACAAAATTTACTCATTCCTGCTGAAGGAAATTTACGAGCTGACCCATCCAACGACAGTATCAAACTTCAAGACGCATTTTGTCGTATTTTAACAACAACAACAAGAATAAAAACAAGGGACTGAAAAACAGTGTCCTCCCAAACGTGTGTCGTCATGTCATGTATCATAATTGGTCCTGTCAGTGAGCCGTTCTTGTACCCAGAAATGTATATGCGACTACATCAGTCTTAAGATTCAGCAGTTCCTGTCTGGGAAGGTCAAAGTGTACAGCTTAGTGGCTAAAACTGAGCATGTTAATGAAGCAGTACAATACAGCAGAATGGGTGTATCAGTTTCTGTCTAATATATGCGTACATGTTAACAGCGCAGAGCAAATTACCCTCCAAGCAACTAAGGCCGCGGCTACATTGGAGCCAGAACTGACACAACACAGCAAACCAACATTTGTATGTGCATACATCGCCAGACATGTGTGGCTATTTTTAATCCGACATGTCTGTCCAGACTTCTAGCTACAAAAGGACCTCTCTTGTTCTCAGTCTGCTTATTGTAGGTGATGTGAATGGTACATGATGTACACGTCCAATGATGACTGGGACGAATTTTTGCTTAAGTACGCGAACAGAAGAAGACGGTGGAGTCAATAACTGATGGAGAATATTTTAAACTGTGCAAGATACTGACAGAATTTCCTGTTAAGTTCAGAGAATATTACAGAATGAGCATAAACTCTTTTGATTATATTTTGGACAGTGTGAAGGATAATATGCGGGGTTATTATAATTTCAGAAAGTGCTCTGAAGCAGGAGAGGAACTTATGGTTGCATTACGGTACGTACCCGTTATTGTGGTACGGATAAAAATAATTTGCATTTGCAAAATGTTCAATGCTACAATACGTCGGTGTAATCTAAAGTGAAATTACACAAGAAAAATTAAGATATAGATTTACAAGCATAAACACAAACATCAGTGATACTGCAATAACATATCTGCTTGAAAATTTTCGAAGTATAAAACTACGTAGACGGAACTGGTAAAACAATCTTCTTCGTCTGCAGCAGGGTTACCCCTTCAGAAGCGACCATAATTGATCTTGAAACTGACCTGACAGTAAATCTGCGCTTGAGGTACAGAACATCGCGATGTATGCGTTGAGTGTCTGAATTCCGAGAATGTGTTGAACCGAGACTTGCTGCACGCGGAGATGGAGTTGGAGGGCACGAACTGTTAGATGCTGCGGAAACACTTTTGAAAGGTGGCGAACGATTTTTACAAATTTGAATTCTCCTGGTTACGCTGTTCAGAAATTCTATTCTGAGTTCCAGTCTTGGAATGTCGTCCAGTTTTTTAATGAACGGTATGAGACTCAATTGGTGCATGTAGACTTCATTCTTCGTCGGCTTGGGACTTTTCATCAGTCTGTCTTCCATAAGTTTAATCTTCCTTTTCTCCAAATGTAAAGCTTCTTCTTGAAAGTTTATCTTTCTGTCTGTCCCTAGATTTTTCTTTGTTTGCTGTTCATCTGAAACCCCTTCAATGAATTCATCATTGTCATTATCATTAATCGAAACATTTGCTGCAGCATTATCATTTTCAAGATGTGGGGGACCCCCAAAGGCTGATTCCCCAGCTGCTGGTACATTTGATAGTGTGAGTCGTTGGATCATTACAATTTTTTTTTCGCGAACGACAACGGCGTGAACTATTGCCATTTCGATTCATGTGTGGTCCCTGTTGCTTGGCCAGATTTTGTACCGTGTAGCTTTTCCATTTCTCTCCGATACATATCTCCCAATTTTTCCCACGTCTTTTTGCGCTTCTTTACCTGAAAGAAACTTTTTTTTTAGGTAGTGACTGCTATTGACTTTCACGTTATAAATTTGTAAAATTTTAGTGTAACAACGTGTGCCTTTGTCAGTTTCTTACTATCCTGCAGACAATTATGAACTCGATTTGTTTCGTTTAATAAATTAGTGTATGATACAATCGGTAAAACAATATACTAATCAGTACAATGTCAAATTTAAAATGTTACATTTCATAAATGAGAATGCTTGAGTTTTCAGATATTTTTCGACAGGACAGTCGCTCCGTTCTCTTGCTTTCTAATTTCGGATGGATTATTACATAGTAGGAAAAACAGTGGATCAAGTTACTAATCTTCTTTGGAGCTTGTTGTCATCGAAGAACTTAACAGTTCCGGACCTTGACAGGTTTTTGTACATAGCTGTTAAGTTTCAAGAAAGATGGGATTTCCCTAATGTTATCGGCTGCAGAGATGGAAAGCACATTCGCATTAAATGTCTTACAAAAGCTGGATCACTGTTTTACAATCACAAACAATTTTTTATAGTATTACAAGTCGTCGCCGATTCTGAAAGCAGATTCTTTTTTATAGACATAGGTGCTAATGGTAAGCAAAATGATTTGTGGTATATTTTTTGGTTCTACTTTAAACCAATTCTTGGAAGACAATGAATCTACCTTAAAAAAGCCTGCAAGTTTTGAGGAAAGTGGAAAATAAGTCCCTTGCGTCATCCTTGGGGATAAGTTCCTTCCTCTAACGACG
>Ga0209629_10004078_pt1 | contig 10718 bp, 7 predicted proteins | sample TergutCu122P5_FD_187286 | JGI IMG/M metagenome (GOLD analysis project Ga0209629, IMG submission 187286) | Cubitermes ugandensis P5 segment gut microbial communities from Kakamega Forest, Kenya - Cu122 P5 (SPAdes) (version 2) | ecosystem: Host-associated > Arthropoda: Insects > Digestive system >... | reverse complement strand
TGTTGTTGTTGTTGTTGTTGTTGTCGTCGTCGTCGTCGTCGTCGTTGTCGTCGTCGTCGTCGTCGTCATCATTGTTGTTGTTTATTAATTAATTTATTTATTTATTCATTCATTCATTCTTAATTTTGCTGCATTAATCAGGTGGGCTTTGTAAATTATAGGGTTGTGCATCACAGATATTTACAAAGTGCTGCTCGTAACTTGTTGGCAGGTGTAACGAGACAAGTTGGTGATGCACTGCTGTTGGAACGCTCCCAACGTAGTGGACGAGTAATAAGCATTGGCATAGCTCCCTGGGGCATTGTTGAAAACAACCATGAACTCTGTGGACACAACCGCGATGTTCCATACCACTCCATATCCTCTCCCAGGTACAGAACATATACATATTGCTTATGTCTCATATATTCTTCTACATATACTTTAAGTTCTTGAGAAAGTTGAAAGCACTTTTTAGAGGAAGTCCTGACAGAGTCTTGTTGTTACTGTGAACATTAGAGGGTTCTGTCTCTGCTCAGTTCATTGCCTATACCTCATGATAGATGCCCTTGTTCAGCTTCTCCAAGGATTTGGTGTGTTTTTTGTTGTAAACAAGTGGTGCTGAAATATGTGTTTGCACATGTCTAAAGCACATTGATATTTTTTTTTTAAACTCAAGACAAGATCATTAATTAATGCTTTCACAGTTTTGAAGGCAATATTGTAATTTTCCTTGACTTACAGACCAGAGTTGTCACATTGTCAGTGTATGAACCATGTCAACAATTTGTATACATTACTCTGTAAAAGGAAAACTGAAAATTGTTGTAGTGAGTCCTGTGAATGAAGCAGTTCTGTGCTGAATGAATTCTTTGCCATTTAGTGGAAGTGTTCTTGTTTTATTTTGCAATTTTGCATTGCTTCTGTTATGTCTTACACAGGGTTCACGTTATGTGTAATTGTAATCTATAAAGGCAATTGTTAGTATTGGAAAAGTCCATCTTCAGATTTTAAAATGAAGATGAAGAATTTCTAGAAGACAAAGCAGCTTTTTGCTGTCTGTGTTTTGTATTGGATTGTGTCCTGTATCTTTTCATTTTACACATAAAATTCATCCTAAATTTTGTCTTTGTGCTTGTGACTGTATTGCATTACAAAAATCGGCTTTATCACCAGTAAGTAAATGTAACCATGTCATGGTTCCCATTTTTCATAATCTTGTTTTAGCCACATGTGTTTTCATGCTGCACACAAACCCACCGAAGCATAATTATTCCAATGTGTAGTCCTGACTGATACAGTGTGGGAAACTAGCTCTTGAATGAAATAATTCTGTCATCAGGGATGGGATTGTAAATGACAGTAACGTTAATAAATGCATTAAAAATATGTATTTTGTGAATGTATCAACAGCAAAACATTAATGACTTGACAATTAACTTAAGAAATGCATATCCTTTCAATGAATATCGCTCCCTGGTACACCTTTATGGCTTTCACAGGAACATCTTTATTTTGCTGTGATATATGTAATGTGTTACTTTCTGCTTGATGTCAAAGACATACTTGGCAACATTTCCATGTTACTGTAATTTCTTGCCTGAATTATATTAAAAAAAACTTTCTTGTACATTTACTTAGTATTGTATTCATTGTAGATCTAAGTATGCAGTTCTGAATAATCGACATACCTATTTCTTGCTGGTTGACAATGGAACTTCAGGAAGATATGGAGCTGAGCTCATTCTCAGAAGGAAACTGGAGAAGTACATATCCATTCAGAAACTACATCCAGGTATGGTTTCTCTTCTTGGTGGAGCAACTGGAGGAATTGTAGTGTAGCAGTTATGTACACAAATAACATTGTAACCCTCTCCCCTTGTATAGAAAGTAAGCTAAAACCTTTCAGTTGAACTGAAGCTGACAACTGAATTTCAACTGCACATGCTGTGAAAATGTGGAAAACCAAATACCACTGCATGTAGTAAGGTACTGTAACTTGTGTATCAGAAACCATACTTCATGACCATGAGACACACTTCCATAGGGTTGATGTCAGTAACTTTATTGGTTGTGAAACACTACCAGATGGAAGTTGAAATAGTTTATTTATTTGGGAACAGGTGTTGTAAACGTGTATGAAAGTACTGTGGTTGTTTTGCCTTTTACCAAATATAAGCTTTATCAATGAAATGGGCAGCCCTCAATGTTCAAAAAGGCCTTCATGAGTATCTCTACATCCACGATTGTGGTATCTTCTGATCCCTTGTCTCCTACTCCATTGGCTTCTTCAGCTATGAAGACTTGAAAACACAGAAGAGGACCCTGACGAACCTGAACTACCTGATGAATGAGTTACCCAAACGGAATACTCCTTTGATTAGTTTTACAAGTATTGGAGCAGTAATAAGTAATTACCTGTAAGAACTTAGGTCAGTATAGGTTCTGTCTGATAATCTGAAATGGTTGATAAATTGGCTGTTGTCTAGTCCAGTGCAAGTAGGATTAACAGAGATTTACTGTATCTGCAAACCCTTTTTGTTCCAGGCACTCACTGTAGTACTCCCGTGGTGTGTCTTGTGATAGAAGGTGGCACCAACACCATTAGAGCAGTGCTGGAGTATGTGACAGACACACCACCTGTCCCAGTAGTTGTTTGTGATGGATCAGGACGTGCGGCAGACCTTCTGGCCTTTACACACAAGTAAACATGGCCTGTTTCAAACTATCTAGAATTGGTAACTTTGTGGCTTGGTGGTAGGATAGGTGCAGTGGAGCATATTTAATAGAAAATTAAGAGCATTTTCCTGTTTAATTATGTAAAATACTATCTTTGTTAAATTATTTGTACACATAAATAAATGTGTAAGAGTAATTAACACTATGCACATCTAGTGTGTGCCACTTTGGAGGCTTGAAGGTAGGTACAAGTGTTTCAGAGCAACCAGTTGCCTCCATCTTCTTCTGCCAAGATGAGGCAGCAGGTCCCTCCAAAGTGTTGGTGCCTATGTACCAAATACATGATGTCACACCTCAGAAGATTATAATCTTAATATTGATAGCCATGAGAACCCCAAGAGGAAGGTTCATCCATCCATCTGGCTGTTGCATAGCCATTAGAACTGGATGGATTTAATTAGCGTTTTGATTTTAATCTATGCTAGAAATCAATGGGGAATTTTTATTTCATTATATATTGGTCACGTATAAAACCTACTTCACACGAAGTTTAATTCCATAGGTTTTCTCTGAGAAGGTTTCTACCTCCCTCCTCCCCCTGGCCCCCAAAAAGAGTACTTGATAAATCTCATCAAGTCCCACTGCCTTTATTAGAAACACTACTTGGGGAATGAATATTTACTGAAATGAAAGGAAATATAATTTTTGATGCTTTTGGTGTGATTAACCTTTCAACAGTACATGTTTCTGCTCTCTAATGGGATTTGATTACTGGCATTCATTTATTTTTTCTTGATGATGGAGAAACTTCATAGGAACAATATCGAAACGAGATTGTTATAGGGATATGATAAATAACTTGTTTAGACAAAGTAAAAGTAATTGGTATTAGCAGTACAGAAAGGTAGGTTTGTCATGTCTCTGACCATAGGAGAATATGAAGTTGGCGTGTGTGTGCATGCACATGCGGGCATGCTTGGTTGCTGACATTGGCTGTGTTTCACTACTGATAACTAAGGCTGAAGCAGGCACTGGTTAATCATCTCTTATTGTACGTGGATTTCAGATGGTTTCAATGTACTTGCAGAATATGTTCAGTTAAAAATTGTTCATTGGCAATACTTTTGCAAAATGTGTTTCAAGGGGGATAAAAAAGTCACCAAGAATTCTGTAAAAGATATCCTATATTTACAGTGCAATGTAGACCACACAGCACAGAATACTGGAAAATTTGTTCAGTGTTGGACAAAAGGGGATACAAAAACTTGTGCTTTTTTAAAATTATGTCTGATTGACACTGAGCAGGAATGAAAACAGTCAAATAAAGAGATATTAGTATTTTGAATATTCCCAGGGAATCATGGATTTCCTTATGTGGCCTTAAATACTATATGGTTTCCAGGCTTAATGTTTGTACAATTACAGTCTTCTGGGATGTGATACGATTTGGTCTGGTATAAATTTACCGCCTTGTATTGGAAGGAAGATGGAGGCTGCAGGTTACTCTGAAGCAGTTTGTACCAGACAACATGGTGTTGTATCCCAAAATAGAGTACATGGCACCATATCCCATGAGACCATATGTAATCTAAATATTCACAGCCATGAGAACATCAGGTCTCATACACTGTTTTTCTATGCCAGTTGTAATGGAATCTGTCATAAGAGACTTCTTCATGCAGAACAAAGTTTAAGAATAACAGCATTAAAATTATACAGGGTGCAGCCAAAAAATGTGACTTTTTTAAAATAAACCTATATCAAACAAAAGTAGTAGTTTCATTTGATGATATGCTTTAACAAAATTATGTACATTTCAAATCATTTTATCTACATTTTTTACTTTGTAAAAATGATTTTCTAAGATGGCTTTCATCCCTCTGTATACATTTGTACTTCTGAATGTAAACTTCTCAGTACACACTGTGTCATCTCCATCAGCATTGCTGCAGCTTCTTCTTTGATGTTCTACTCCAATTCACGTTAGTCCTAGGGCAAGTGACATACACTTAGCTCTTAAGGTAGCCCCAGTTGAAATCTTGCACATAGTTGAACATCCCCATTGTGCAAGATTACATTTGCTTCGGAGCACTGAATTTGTTGCAGTGTAAACCATTATCCCTTCTTTCTGGAACCGTGCAGTGTGGAGGCTAAGGAAATGTCATCCCAGCTCTGGTGCAAAGAACCTGAGTAACTTGAATCTTTTGCAACATTGCTGTGAGATTGCCAGTTCTTAAATATGTGTGAAGCATTGCACTGTATTGCAGGTATGCCTCTGAATCAGGTGAGCAGAGTGTTCTGGAAAGCATGAAGGATTACTTGATCAGCACCATCCAGCGTACATTTGAAGTCGGTGTGGAACAAGCTGAGTGTCTGTACTCAGAACTGCTACAGTGCACTCGCAAGAAGAACTTGGTAAGTAGTCACTGTGCAGAATTTGCTTTGAATAGTGTACAAAATCTGTAAAGGCAAGTGGAAATCTTGTTGTAATGCCAGTAGAGGAAGTATACTGTATGCATTTTTGTGTCTTCTTGAGGACAGACAGAAAGTTGTTGCAGAAGTGGTTGTTTGACAGCTCTGTTGGCATAATGGAATTCTGAATGCCTTATTTTGTGTAAATATGATTGTCTTTGCCTTAAACCCTCCCCAGAATATGTACTGTCTGGATTTTGGTTTTTGTGGGGTTTGAAGTCTCAGGTTGGTAGGCTATTACTTCAGTCCAGAAAAGTGACCATGAATTCATGCTGGCTCAGTCATTTTTAGAACAGTAGATGAATTTATGCACACTATGAGATTGTATGGTGTTGTGAAATAACATGAAATATAGTCCCAAACAGAGTATTTAATATGATGCTTTGTTTCAAGGAGGACTTGTTGAAGAAAGTTTCATAGAAAATGTTCTCAAAGTGTAATGTCATTCAGAGCAACAATTCACAGAATAATGTCAAGTTACGTTCAACATGATTAGTGTTAGACACGATACTTCAGTAAGGTGTACTAACCAAATAAAAACATGGTAATATTATCTCTGAAGTGTGGATTTCAAAAAGTACGGTCTCTATTGCTACAAAACTGTCAAAAATTATGACCCTAAAAGTGACATATGTGTAAAGTTCTGTGCCTCCACACTGTGAAGCAAAAAAATCATTAGTGCAGGTGGTTTGAGTAGTCTGTTTTATTTGTCTTTTCAACCCAGAGTGTACATTTTATTTAAGAAATTTGCAGTTTGCATTACCTGGCTATATAAATAGTTAATAATAGCTGAATTATGTAACTGTGCTGTGCAGTAAAGAAACGGTTGTATTTAGACAAAAATATACCTTTGATTGTACTAAGAACACAACTTGGATTAAGTGCTTTAAAATGGTAAATAGTTAAGAAAATAACTTCAATTTCAATTTATTTCATCCTTTTGACAACAATGTGTATAGGATACATGCATTTCTTATACTCAGTTTTTCTAATTCTATTTAGGTAGTATAATTCATATACAATATAAAAACATACATTAGTTAGTGGACCACAGAAAATTCAGATCCTGTTTGGTAAGTGTCTTGACACAGTTTGAGTCAGAATGTGTTACACATTTAGTATTTGGAGAATTAAGGGTCCAATCATTGTTTGTGAAGCAGTAAATAGTAATTATGTGACATATTGATGCTGGCAGTACTTCCTGGAGCACAATGTAGAGTTTAAGAGACAATAATCATCTTAGAGTGTTGTATTTCAATTCCAGATCACTGTGTTTCGTATCACAGATCGACCAGAGGCTACATCTCAAGAACTTGATCAGACAATCCTTACAGCTCTGTTTAAGAGTCAGCACTTATCTGCAACTGAGCAACTGAGCCTTGCACTGACTTGGAATCGAGTGGATATTGCACGCTCTGAAATATTTGTTTATGGGCAAGAATGGCCTCCAGGTATATATTCCATGTGTGACTTATTACTTCTGACTCTGTATGTAGTGCTGAGTAACTGAAATACTTGTTTCTGTTGCAGAAGCTCTAGATGAGGCAATGATGCAAGCACTCGAACATGATCGTATTGATTTTGTTAAATTACTGCTGGAAAATGGAGTCCACATGAAGAAGTTCCTGTCTATACCTCGTCTGGAAGAGCTGTACAACACAGTAAGTCACAAAGTATAGATGTGTAACAGTCTGCCCCACCCTGTACAGTGGTGTGAAATGTAATACTCTTCATGCCCTGTTGACAGCAGCCAAGCTTATTGTTAATACTTGTAGTCCTTCTGTTAGGTGCCAGATATGCACTGCAGCTCTTCTTTGTGAGTGAAAGCTTCTTGTGATGGGTTGGTGGTTTCAGATATTTTGAATCAATCTGTCAGTCCATAAGTAACATTGCCAGATACATGTGACATATTGTGATGCACCTTGAAAGGCTTTTTGAGCCATTTTTATTTCTGTTAAGGTTGCTGTACCTAAGAGTCTATTATTAACCTTGTACATATGTTTGGAGACGTTTGATGTATCTAATAACCATCAAAGTAGAGCACCTCTGTTGCCCATGTAGCATTATTACCATGTGTCAGTTTTGTCCACTTTAATTCATTTTGAGGCCCAGATTACTTAAGATCCAAATACATGTTTGGGCACATTTTCCAGATGTTGTGGGCAAAAGTTGCAGATATCTGTAAAATACATTTTTTTTTTATGAAACTCTCCATTTTCAAGAAACTTGCTCTGTCACTGGCTGTTACAGATTTCATTTACAATACATTACATGCACCAGCTCAGTTTTATGCATAAGTGAAATTGCATTTGCCTCTTTCTGTTTCATTGTGCATATGCTAGAATGCATTGTGAGACATTTATGTCACATTATTGAATTAAACCTTGTTATACCAACTGATAATAATACAAGCAGAAGGACCTATTCTCTATATTTGTGTTCCATGTCAGTTGCACAGGGTTCAGTTGCAATAACTTTAAAGAAGAAGCACATGCAAATTAATCACAGTTTGCTTACAAACTCAACCAAAGACTTGGCATAGAGCATTGTCAGCCATGGTTGCAAGAGTGTGGTGTCCATTTATTATTCTTGGATATTTTCCTGTAGGATCCATGGTAAGAAGCAGGAAACAGAACAGTTTCACTTAAAATTTTTATCACATGAATGAACCATGAAACAATATCTTTACTTTGATTTGCTTTGTGAATTTAACATTTTCATTAACATGGCATTGCACTACAACAGTGTGTAATGGAATATCTGTTTATGGTTAAGTACTGACCATTTTGTGAATGTCAGTATTCTGAAGACATAATGAAAGTGCACCTGAAAAATCTGTGTTCCAGAAGGATGTTTCTTGCAGAGGGGGCTTATATGAGTGGGGAAGAGAGTCAGTGATTATGATGCAGTTGAAAGGCTTTTATTCTAATCAGTGTTGATTGTGTGATTGCAGAAACAAGGACCTTCAAACACCTTGGGCTACATTCTGAGAGATGTTCGACCTCATATTCCCCGAGGTTATATGTACACACTGCATGACATTGGATTGGTCATCAACAAACTGATGGGCGGAGCTTACAGGTTACTATGATGTCTGTAGTGTTGGCAAGTTTTGTTTACGATAAATGTTAAGGGCATTATTGGTTAAATTAATAGCCAATCAGGTATGGAAAATACGTGTTATCATTTAGTTCAGAATCTGTCAACAAACCTGAAAATTAACTTTTGCCTGAATTAACTTTGGTTCAAAATTTGTGGTAAAGTTACTGAAATTTGTGTGTGTTACATTGTTGGGCGTCAAGCTGGGTGGTATGACCGTGAATGCTGGATTGGCCAGGCTGCACCTATATTCAGTCATTTGGTGTAAAAAAAAAATATTATGTTGAATTTCTCATGTGTTTGCTTGTAGTATGGTGTAGGAAGTTGTGTGATAGATTTCTAATTTTTTAATATTTGTATGGTGTGAAAAGGTTTTTTACAAACTGCAGAGGTGCTGCATAGTTGGCAAGAATTGCTGTATAGGCCCTAGCGTTTAGTGCTGTTTTCCTTTCAACTTGCTTCCACCTTGAACTGTTGCAGCTTTCGCCATGTACTGAATTAAGTGTTGCATCATATAAAACCACTGGCATGCATTTCATCATATTCTGTTCCTCTCCATGCAGGATAATGAGTTTATAGACTGAATTTTAGAGTAAACAAACATAGTGCATGATTGTAAGTGTTTAAATGGCTGGTCAGGGCACACAGGGGTGTATATACAGACAGAAACTGGTTAACTGTATGAAGTTTGAAGTGAATCTACATACATTATGATGCTGTATTTGCTTATTAGTGTACCACTGCAGAAAAATAGTCAAATATGGTGACAGCAGGTGCCTTTATGCATGTTAAACATATAATGGTTACTAATTGTGTATATAGTTATTTAATAGTTACTTTAAATATCCAGCAGGGTTACTTGAACAATCAGTGGATGGAATAACTTTTCACAATCTTTTTATTTTAATATTGTATGCATCATGCATCATATGATGAATTAGTTTGTAGGACCCACTTTATATGCACTAAATGTATTCTTCATATGTTATCAGTTCTCCAACATGTTTCGACACACCACATGTGCCATCATCAGGCTTATCATGATAAGTAACATGCAACAAACAATTTGACAGCTTTATGATAATAACTACAAAGACTGCCTCATGATGGCATGTGTGGTGTGCCAAAACATGTTGGAGAACTGATAATGTGTGAAGAATATATTTAGTCCCTGTAGAGTTGGCTTTACAAACTAACCTTACATGTTTTATTGTGTATGTTACAGATCTCCCTGATGATGACTGGTTGTAATTGAAACATGTAGGAGTTAAAACCAAATAAGTGATAAATAGGACTGATGTGTGCTTTTTAACTGTTTAATATTGTATAATTTGTTTTCACTTGCTTGTGGCATTGAATGGTTGACATGCCTTCCACTTGCAAATCTGTTCCATTTCCATGGAGTCACATATTTTGGGCCCATTGTAAAGCTTGATATGTGTTCCATTCTCCCCTACTTGTCTGAATATTTGATCTCTCTCGTACTGAACCGAGGTATCAGAACCCATCATTGGTGCAGCATCATACTTTTGAAGCAGTTTTATGGAAAGAATTTGTTCTTTTGATTATCAAAGAATGTAAAAGAAATATTGGGACAATGTTGACATTCTGGTACAATTAGTGATATAAGCAGAGCATTTTAGACACATATGCATTCATACCGAACAACCTGTTAAGACTGGTCTCCATGTCCATCTATACTCATCTACCCATAGACAGTAGAGGAGTCCCAAGACTCCTCCATCATAAGGGTGGACTCTATTTCCAACATGCTGGATAGGTGTTCAGCCAGAGACCAGAGGGGTGCAGGCCCTTCATTTAGAATGTTTTTTGATCACAAAATTATGCCAAATTTGTTATGAAGAAAAGCACTGTGTAAAATAAAACATGCACTTTTAAAATTTGAACATTTAAACAGGGCTGCAAATCTTTCCCTTGTTAATTAACTGGTGGTGGTGGTGGGGAGGGTAAATCTGACTTGTTTGTGGCCCCACCAGTTCAGACAGGTATGAGCCACACCTGTTATGAAATATTTTCTTTTAATTAATCTCTGTATATTATTGTATGTAAAATAAAAAGTATGAGGGCAGGCTGATAAGTAATGCACACAATGAAATATCTAGAAAAAGAGACCATGTATTTAAACAAATGAAAGTAGGAAGTCAAGTGCAATATTTTAGCTACAAATTGACATACTTATTTTTCGACATAATTGCCTTGTCATTCAATACATTTTTCCCAACGTAAAACAAGTTTACGCATGCCATCAACGAAGAATTCAGGAGTTCTTTGTTTGATCCACGATGTCACAGCTTGCTTCACTTCATCATCTGAGGTGAAATGAGTCCCCTTGAGATCCCTCTTGAGGTGAGGAAAGAAATGGAAATCGTTTGGCACCAAGTCAGGGCTGTAGGGCGGATGGGAGAGAACCTCAAACTTCAGCGTCTCCAGAGCATCAATTGTTGCGCAAGCAGTGTGCGGTCCTGCAT